>Ga0137396_10000272_pt1 | contig 22983 bp, 18 predicted proteins | sample czc16metaG_FD_108284 | JGI IMG/M metagenome (GOLD analysis project Ga0137396, IMG submission 108284) | Vadose zone soil microbial communities from Angelo Coast Range Reserve, California, USA - czcobulk3.16 metaG | ecosystem: Environmental > Terrestrial > Soil > Vadose zone | place: USA...
GGGCAGGCGCCGATATATCTTGATTGCCGCAACCACCCCGATTATCAAGACCACCAAACCAACCAAGAACCGCTTTTTGCCCCGCGTCATTTTCGTCCTCCCCCGCCGCCACGGCGTCTGTACGAATAGATAGACAGGGACAGGCAGGAATGCCTGTCCTACTTTCGCCGATGCGTGCAAGTTACCACCCCTGACCGAGAGTATCCAAGGCCGATGGATGCTTCTTAATCGTTCGCTTGGTTTAGGACATCCAAGCCGGCGCCCTGCAGCCTTAGCCCCGGCAGAAACCGGGGTTCGTGACCGGAGGCATGGGGCCGCAAGAGGCGAAACTTCGCGAGGAATTGCACGCGTTTCTGGCGGGGACCGCACTAATGTAGAAGCTGAGATTTTTCGCGGAGCTTATACCGACGATCTCGGAGCCCGGTACCTTACAGCACGGGGCTCCGCTCAGAAAGACGGATTTCCGCGGTCAGAGCGAGGCTTATCGCAGAAGGTGTGTGAGCGGCGCTGGCAGCTCCGTCAGGTCTTCTCAACTCCGACCTGGGCCTCGCGGAGGAAGCGCGCCGACTCTTCGGGTGGCGTGGGACAAATATAGAATCCGGTGCCCCACTCGAAGCCGGCAACCTTGGTAAGCTTTGGCATAATCTCGATGTGCCAGTGGAAGTGCTCGTTGCTCTCCTCGCCGATCGGTGAGGTGTGCAACATGTAGTTGTAGGCGGGGTGATCGAGCACGGCATCCAGGCGCATCAGACAATCCTTCAGGACGCGGGCAAGGCTGGTAAATACGGGGCTCGGGTTGTTTTCAAACGCTGAGCCATGCTGCTTGGGCAAAAGCCAGATCTCAAACGGGAACCGAGGGGCGTAGGGAGCCAGGGCAATGAACTGGGTGTTCTCGGTGATGACGCGGACCTCCGATTCCACCTCCTGGCGGATGATGTCGCAGAAGATGCAGCGCTCTTTCTCCTGGTAATAGTGCTTGCCGCTGTCCACTTCCTCGCGCACGCGCTTGGGGACAATCGGCAGGGCAATTAGTTGCGAATGGGTGTGTTCGAGCGACGCCCCGGCAGCCTCGCCGTGGTTCTTGAAAATCAGGATGTAACGGAAGCGCTTGTCGTTTTTCAGGTCGAGGATGCGGTCGCGATAGGCCCACAGCACCTCTTCGAGGGCTTTCTCGGACATCGTGGCCAGCGTGCTCTGGTGATCCGGCGTTTCGACGATCACTTCGTGCGCCCCGACACCGTTCATGCGGTCAAACAATCCCTCGCCTTCACGGTCGAGGTCGCCTTCGATGCCCAGCGCCGGGAACTTGTTAGGGACGACGCGGACAGTCCAGCCGGAGCTATCCCGCGGGCCGCCGTTCCGGCCGTAGGCCAAAATCTCGGGCGGCGTCTTCGCCTCATTACCGTAGCAAAACGGGCAAAAGCCCTTCCCCTTGATCTGCACGCTTTCGCGAACGAAGTCGGTGGGCCGTTTGGCCCGGTCGGTCGAGATGATCACCCATCGACCGGTGATGGGATCTTTGCGAAGTTCAGGCAAAACTTCCTCCGAGGGCTATCTCAGTCGCTTGCACGTTCTGGTGGGATAATCCCGGCAAGCATTTTACTACTGCACCGGTTCGGCGCAACTGTACCTGCAGACCCCTGCGCCCTAACTGTAATTATAACCGGTAAATGCTCCCTTGTGGAGCCGCACCACCGGCCGCTGGCCGGGGGGGCTTTCGATGGCTAGCACGTCGAACCGGCAGGACACCTGCTCGAGGCGACGTTCGACCAGGAAGCGCCGGGCCATGTGGAAGAGGTGGCGGCGCTTTTCAAGCGTTACTGCGTCTTCCGGCTTGGCGAACTCCGTGTGTGACCCAGCGCGGGTTTTGACCTCGACAAAGGCCAGCACCGGCCCGTCGTAACCCACCAGGTCAATCTCGCCCTTGAGCCCCATGGCGGTGAAGTTGCGCGCCACCATGATGTAACCATGGCGGCGCAGATACCAGTAGGCGTAGGTCTCTCCGCGGATACCGGTCAGGCGCGCCTGTTGCTTGGCGTCGGATTGCGACCCGGGCGGTTCGGTGGCCAAGCCCTTGCGTGCGGCAAAGTCCACCAGCCCAAACATGATGCAGGCAAATAGAGGCATCGCTCGTAACTCTTGGCCCTTTCGGGATCCCATCGCCCGCCGCGGCAGGCTCGGGATGAGGGGGCAGCACGGGTGCCTGCACCCTCAGAATGGCACCGTCGTTGTTCATCCGAGCCCAGCGCGGAATCTATGCGAACAGCACCCGAAGAGGCTTGCCTCAACTCCTTTTACTTCCTCTACCTTGCAGGCCCCCGCAGCCAGCCTATGCAGACTTCTCCACCTCGCTGATGCATTCGTCCAGCGTGTGCACAGCAAAGTCGGCCTGCTCTTCATCAATCACCAGCGGGGGCGATAGCCGCAGGGTATTCTCGCCGGCACCCAACAGCAACACGCCCTTGCGGAAGGCCAATTCCACGATGCGATCGCGGAGGTCGTGGGCTCTTTCGCGGGTCTTCTGGTCGCGGACGATTTCGATGCCGATCATTAGGCCCTTGCCGCGGATGTCGCCAACGATTCTGTGGCGCTCCCGCCAATCCGCCACGCGTCCAAAGATGAACTGGCCCATGCGGCGCGCGTTCTCAATGTACTCCCGCTCGAGCAGGTCGAGAGTCACCAGCGCCGCAGCGATGGAGACCGGGTTGCCGCCAAACGTGGAGGCGTGCGCCCCCGGAATCCAATTCATCACGCTGGCGCGCGCGACGGTCACGCCCAGGGGCATGCCCGAGGCAATGCCTTTGGCCACGCAAAGGATGTCGGGTTCGAGTCCAACGTGGTCCCCGGCCCACCACTTTCCGGTCCGGCCCATGCCGCACTGCACTTCATCGGAGATGAGCAAGATGCCGTACTTGCGGCAAACGCGCTGCAATTCGAGGAGAAACTCCGGCGGGCCGGGCACATAGCCGCCCTCGCCCTGAATAGGCTCGACAATGATCGCCGCCACCTCTTCCGGGTCCACAATCGTCTTGAAGACTTGGCGCTCAAGCACGGTGGCGCATTCGGTGCAACAGGACTCGGGCTTGAGCCCATACGGACAGCGGTAGCTGCAGGCGTAAGGGATATGAGTGACGCCAGCCAGCAGTGCGCCGAACCCCTTGCGCTGCACTGCTTTCGAGGCGGTCAGGGAGAGTGAGCCCATGGTGCGGCCATGGAAGCCGCCATAGAAGGCAATCAGCTTATCGCGCTTGGTGTGGTAGCGCGCGAGCTTGATGGCTGCTTCGATGGCCTCGGTGCCGGAGTTGCAGAAGTAAACGCGCTTGGGCTCCTTGCCGGGCACGATGGCGGAGAGCCGCTCGGCCAGCTCTACCATCTGCGGATAGTAAAAATCGGTGCCGGACATGTGGATCAGCTCAGCGGCCTGCTTCTGGACGGCTGCCACCACTTCCGGGTGGCAATGCCCGGTCGAGACCACCGCGATGCCCGCGGTAAAATCCAGGAACACATTGCCATCCACATCTTCGATCATCGCGCCCCGGCCTGTCTTGGCCACCAGCGGGTAGCTGCGCGTGTAGGATGGGGAGATGTAGCGGCTGTCGAGTTGCAAAATTCTCTTGGCAGCGGGGCCCGGCAGCGGGGTCACCAGCCGCGGCAGTTTCGTTTCAATCTTCGTCTCAAGCATGGCTTCCTCCAGAGGAAAGAATTGAAGTTTCGTCGTCGGTGTGTGCAGAGGAATCGCGAGGAAAGCTCGCGAGCGGAGGAACGGAGATTAATCTACGCCGAAAAGACTCGGGCGGTCTTTTGCCGGGAGTGTGTGCAGAGGAATTGGATTGGAGAGGAGACGCGTCATTTGCGTTTCCAGCGGACACCGCCGTCGCGCGTGTCCTCTAAGATGATACCACGCTCGGCCAACTGCTCTCGCATGCGGTCGGCGTATCGGTAATCGCCTCGCTTGCGCGCCGCCTGGCGCTCGGCGACCAGTGCTTCGATCTCAACGTCATCCGGGCCTGCGGCGGCGTCGAAACCCAGCGCGCGGAGTTTTGCCGCATCCTCATCCACCAGCAAGGAGAAGATGGAATCAAACTCCTGCATCGCCGCAAGCACCTGCGGCGCGTCCCCCTGACGGAATTCGCCGCGGTCGATGGCGGTATTGACGTCGCGCACCAGGTCAAAGACCGCCGCAAGCGCCTGAGCCGTGTTCACGTCGTCTTCCAGGCCCTTCTCGAAATCCGCTGCGGCCTGGCGCACGCGCCCCGCCATCGAGTCGCTCTGACCCGCGGGAAACTTCTCCGTCTTCAGCCGCGCAACGAAGTTGCGCAGCCGCTCGACTGAACTCGCGGCTTGCTGCAGGCCATCCATAGTGAAGTTGAGCTGCCGGCGGTAGGGCACTGAGGCCAGTAGGAACCGCAGCGCTGAGGGCCTGTGCCCCCGGGCGAACAGGTCGCGGAGCGTGTAGAAGTTGCCGAGCGACTTCGACATCTTCTCGCTCTCCACGAGCAGAAACTCAGCGTGCAGCCAGAAGCGCGCGAATGGTTTGCCGGTGGCCGCTTCCGATTGCGCGATTTCGTTTTCGTGGTGCGGGAAGATCAGGTCCACCCCACCCGTGTGGATGTCGAAGGTCTCGCCCAGGTATTTCATGGCCATCGCCGAGCACTCGATGTGCCAGCCGGGGCGCCCGGGACCAATGGAAGTCTCCCAGAAGTGCTCGCCGGGTTTGGGCGCCTTCCACAGCGCGAAATCGCGCGCGTCTGCTTTCTCGTAGCGGTCCACGTCGACACGCGCGCCGGCCTGAATGCCGCTCAGGTCGTTCTTGGAGAGTTTGCCGTAACCGGGAAACTTCGCAATGCGGAAATAGATCGAGCCGTCGCTTGAGTAGGTGAAGCTCTTCTCCGACAAGCGCTGGATCAGCCGCACCATGTCGTCGATGTGGTCGGTGGCGCGCGCCAGATGCTCGGGCGGCTGGATATTGAGCGTGCGCGTATCTTCGAGGAACGCTCGAATATACTTCTCGGTGTACTCGCGGATGCCGATGCCTGCTGCCGCCGCGTTCTGGATGATGCGGTCGTCCACATCGGTCAGGTTCATAACCTGGAGGATGCGATACCCCTTCATGCGCAGGAAGCGCCGCAGGATATCCTGGAAGACAAATGTCCGGAAATTACCGATGTGGGCGAAGTCATAGACCGTAGGGCCGCAGGTGTACATGCGCACTTCGCCCGGGCGAAGCGGCAGGAAGGGTTCTTTGCGTCCCGTCAGGGTGTTTTGGAAAAGAATGTCGCCCATGCGCTTCTAAGCGCCGCAGTGTAAACGCAGCATTGTAGCCGACCCGCTCTCACCGGGCAAACCGCTGCCACCGAATGAAAAAGGCTACCCACATCGGATCTTCCTGGCGAAGTTGTTGTGCCTGAGCGCGAAGACAGAGACAAACGCTCGTGCGCAGGGCAAAGCGCTTGCGCAAGATCACATCGATTTCGAGAGGAGCCTATCCACTCGCTAAACCGCCGTTTTCGCAGGCGGCTCGTGGAAGGTGGCGGGGCGGCCGTTCTCGTGAAATTTTCTTCGGTAATAGAATACAGCAAGGTAGATCGCCGGGACGCCAATCAAGGTCGGCAAGACCCAAAAGATGGCATAAAGCTGCGTCCTTGCCACGGACGGAAACAGGCGACTGCCACCGAATACGAAGAACGCGGTGTAGCCGGCGATGCCCGTGGTGATCATCGAGCCGAGGTGCTCATACCACCAAGCCATCTTGGTGGCCGGCCCGCGCAGCAGATAGCGGAGGTTGCCGCCGCCAACCAGTACGCCCACCGGACTGAGCCCCACAAAGACAGCGCTGCTGAAGCGGAGACCCAGCAGCAGAACCCCCAGCCCTGAGAACGCTACCAGCACATTCAGCGCTACATTGAAGGGCGTGCGCAGGGCTTCCAGTGTGCGCTTCGTGCGCTGCACCCAGATGCCCTGCCAGCCCGCAGCCAGCGTCACTCCAGCCAGATAGGCGAGGAAAGCTGAGAACAGGCGCTGGTTGCGAAGGAACTTGGCCAATTCCTCCGCCGAGAGTGGCGCTTGGATTTGGCGCACACCGAGAGGGTTGGCAAAGACCATGCCGCTCATGGCAAACGCGGTCACCACTACACACGACATGCACGCGACGTAGGCCCAGCCAATGCGAATGTGCAGCGTACCGCCCTTGCGCACGATCAACGGAATCCAGAACAGCACCAGAGCCACTGCTCCCGCGGCGATGTGCAACCACCGCAGGCCTTGAAATAGCTCGGCCATGACACTCCTCCTCTTCGACAGAATGTCGAGGTCTTCTTACGAGGGCGGCGAGGCTATTTCCCCGCGAGTCTAAGCTCCCAAGGGAATCGCAACTCTTCGTCAAGCTTAATAGGCAGGGAGTGACCCTGAAGCTCCCATTCCTTGCGGATACTTGGACCATCGGGATCGGGATAGCCGTAGCGCAGATCATAAAGATTGTAGAGGCGTTGAAAGAATCGCGAGAAATGAACAGGACTATCGCCCGGCGGATATTCGGGCCAGATCTCGGCGCCGGTGCCCCGGCATCTGTAAACCAGAAGACCGACGGATTCGTACCGCATACCCGGGTCGGTTATGGTATTTCTTCCGGACAAAGCAACCAAGACCTCATGGTATCGAGAAATGGAAGCTAACGGCGCATTATGCTCACCAAAGGAAGCGTCTTGTGGGTTGCCAACTTCTGATTCCTTGCTGAATTTGATTAAGTGCAAGAAACCAAAGACAAAGCCCGGGTACATTAAGTGGATGTTCGTGCATTCACCCAAAGCTTCTTCCATTCTATTTGTGAGATTCCGAAAAGCGTTGCCCGTGCTCTTGGCCGAGATGCCCAATGCGGGACCGAGGCTGGGCACGACGGCGGTGACATCCACATTCTTGTATTTGATACCTCCCAGCACCCTTCGTTCGGCCTTGTCTGCAACCCCACTGACGTATTCCAGTTCGTAGACTGCATTGTTCAGGCGCTTGCTGGAGAGAGGAGCCCTCGGACTCACCCATTCAGGTAGAAGGCCCCCTTCCAAGACGAGACGGGCGGAGCAATAGGCATGGATTGGTCTGATATGCTCGCCGGACTGAGTGCCAACAACGCGGCACAACTGTATAAGGCCGTCCTGCAAGGTGGGGATACCAGTAGGCTTTTTCATCAGTGCATGCGCCATTCCTCTAGCTGGGCTGCTGCTGATCGGAGGATTGTGCACTCCGCCGCGCTGAGCCCATACCTCGCGCGCAAAATGCGAGAATCTGCTAAGTCCACAGCCTTAAACACCTCTGTCTGTCTGAGACTCTCATCGAGCTGTCGAATCAATTCTGAGACATCCCTGGGCTGCGGCAGTGCGACCAAGACTCTTTCTGCTTCTGTCGGCTCCAGTTTCAACATACCGCCACCAAGCGGGTGTCCCTCCAGCTCGCAGCTCAATCTGGTAAGGGACGAATACCAGCCCGCAACGAACGTTTTTGGATCCCAAGGCTTTGCAAATCGAACGATGTGCAGGGTATTCGGAGCCACGAGTCCAGCGCGGTTGACAACGAGTTTTGGTGTCTGGCCAGACATGTAGGACAAAAATGCGTCGGCTACCCTAACATGAGGCACAGAATACCAAGGTTGCCGCACGCGACATTTGAAACGCGAGGGCACATCCAACTGCTTTCCGTGTTCCAGATAACCCGAAATGCTTCCGGGGAAGCTCTTCATCCCTGTCGTTGGCAAGGCAAACAAAAAGGATTTCTTGCCACAATCGCGGAGCATGTGCCAGTCAGTAGCACGAAACAAAGCACCCTTGTAATCCCCAAATGAAAGTAATGCTGGTTTCAGGAAGCGAGCGGGAATACGCCACTTCTTAACTTCCTCTCGGGAGAGATGAAAATAGTCGTTGCAGCCCGTGACGTATCCGATGCCCACGTCGGCAGCATCTCCAAGTCTTAGAACACCACTTTGTTCGGACATTGTTTCGTAAAGGTGCCGCGCCTTCGAAGGCAGCAAGTAGTGCGTGAGCCGGGATCTTCCCGACCGAATCGCTTCGATATCAACCGGTATCTCACAGTCCTCTGTTAGGCGAGCTGCGTCTATGCTCTGCGTCGGCGCAACTGAGAACCAGCCACATCTTGTGCCATGGTCCTCACAGAGCAACAGGATGGTGTCCTCACTCAGTTCAGGAAACAGTTTTTGCTGAAACATTCGTACTGTGATTCGCCCAAACTTCTGCAAAAGGAATCGGAGCACTTCTCGCGCATATTGCGCGTGCGCGAGTTCGGCTGGGGCGACCATCCCCAATCGCCCGCCGTGGCGGAGAAAGCTGACAGCGTGAACCAAGAATGGGGCCCACGAAGAAGACAACTGAGGAAGCTTGACCCCAGCCTCCGCCGCTCGTTCAAGCGCAGCGGACCGCATCGAGCCATTAAAGGTCTGATATCGAATGAAGGGTGGATTTCCTACAACGGCGTTAAAGTACGGGATCTCTCCCGGCCTGAGCCTGAAGAAGTCCCTAGTGAGGAATTTAACCGACTCAGAAAGGCTAGGTGCATTTCGGCGGGCACTCGGATCAACATCGATCCCCCACACCTCGGGCCGCTTGCAGCCGAGGCGTCCGAGGCGCTGGGTCGCTGCTGCCAAGAAAACACCATCACCGCAGCTAGGATCCATGACCGCATCATTTGGGTGGCGCACTGCCCAGTGCACAAGGAATTCGGCCACAGCATCGGCAGTATAATACGCGCCCAGAGCTTTTTTTTGCGCCGTCGCTGCCATCGGATTGAGTTTCCTCAGCACGCTAAGTATAGCTGAAAACTTGAGTTAAACTGTACATGGCCTATCCATCCTCACCTAGCTGGGGGACAGGATAGCAACTCACCTTACCAAGTTCACGCCGCCCGCTGGGGTACTCCACACGCACATTCTGTGCGCCACGGCTTTACAGTGCTGGGCTCGTGTGCTATCGTCGCACATCGTATCCGCCATCCAAGCGCCGGGCGGCTGGGCCACCACTGAGCGACCCACCAGGGTTTTTGTCGAAGATCCGCTCCAACTGAGGAATCGGAATTGGTCTCTGCCCTGCCCCGTGGCAGCGGCTCGCGGGCGCAGGGGCTGGGCAAAAAAGTAAGAGGGGCAAACTTGCTCAGGCTGCGCAAAGTCGAACTGGTGGGCTTTAAGTCGTTCTGCGAGAAGACGCAGATCACCTTCAGCGGCAGCGGGATTACCTGCATCGTTGGACCCAACGGTTGCGGCAAATCGAACATCGTCGACGCTATTTCCTGGGTGCTGGGCGAGCAGAGCCACAAGTCCCTGCGGGCCGAGCGCATGGCCGACTGCATCTTCAACGGCACGGCTAAGCGGCCGCCGCTCGGGTTGGCGGAAGTGGTGCTTCACTTGGAAGACCCGGAGCTCGCCGAGGCGGCAAGATTTGTACTGGAAGGCGGCGGGGGGGAGCCAGAGCAGGTCAAAGAGGCTGGGGACCGAGCCAGCGCAGCAACAGAAACATGCAACCGAGAGGGCGGAGAACCCTCGGAGGGCTCGGAAAGCGCGCCGGCCGCCTCCGCAGGGGCGGGAAAAGAAAGCGCGGAGAGCACGCCGAGTACAGACGGCAAGGAGAGCGTCGAGGAGCAGGGGGAGGGGAAGCCGGCGGGCGCGAAGAAAAAGCGGGCAGCGGAGAAACCAGCGACGCACATTCGTCCCGGCGAGGTGGTCATCGGGCGGCGACTCTATCGTTCCGGGCAGAGCGAGTATCTGATCAACGGCCGGGTCGCGCGGCTGCGCGACATCCAGGAAATGTTCATGGGCATGGGCCTGGGGCCGGATTCCTACGCCATTATCGAGCAGGGTCGCATCGGGCAAATCCTCAGCTCCAAGCCACTGGACCGCCGCGCCATCATTGAAGAGGCGGCCGGGGTCACCAGGTTTAAAACCAAGAAGCGCCTAGCGGCGGCGAAACTCGAATCCGCTAAACTCAATCTTGCCCGCGTCAACGACATCCTGGTGGAAGTGGAAAAGCAGCTTGCCTCGCTCAAGCGCCAAGCCAGTAAGGCTCGTCGCTACGCTGAAATCCGCGAGCAGATGCGCAGTCTCCTGCGCCAGGTCCTAGCCAGCAAAGCTCAAGAACTCGATGCTGAGGCGGAACGCCTCGATCACCTGCTGCGCGAAATCGCCACGAGCGAAACCCGGCAAGTCGCTGCGCTCGAGCAGATGGAAACCGACCAGGAACGCCTGAGCGCACGCACCTACGAACTGGATTCCGAATTACGTCAGAACCAGAACCTACTGGGGCAGACGGCGCTTGAGCTGGACCGAAGCGAGAACCGCCTCGGCTTCAACCGCCAACGGGGGCAAGAGCTGGAACTCCGCGGCCGGCAATTGGCCACCGAGATCGAGCAGGCGGCGAGCCAGGCGGCGGAACTCGAAGCGCGCGCCCTGGCCCATGAACAAGCTGTGACGCGGCTGCGCGGAGAAATGCAGCGCCTCGAAAGTCTGCTCGCGCAATTGGGCGAGCACGCGCAGCAGCTCGCCGGCACCGTGGCAGTCACCGAGGCGCGTATCGAAGAGCTGCGTCTTTCGGCCGGACAGCTCAGCGAAGAGCTGGCACGCCTCCACGGCGAACAGGCCCAGGCCGAACAGGCACTGGCGCATTACGCCGAGGCGCAGGCACGCCTGGAGGCCTCCGAGAAGCAGTTGCTTGAGGAGTCGCTCGAGTATCGTGAACGCGCGGACGCCACGGCTTTCGGCTGGCAGGCGGCGGTGGACCGCGCGCGGGCGCTCGAACAATCCGTACGCGGCGGGCAGGCGCGCATCGCTGAGCTGCGCCGCGAACAGCAGGAGACCCAGGCGCGCTTTGACGCTGCCCGCGACGCTCTGGCGGGAGCCCGCGCCCGGCGCGCCTCGCTCGAGCAGATCCTGAACGACCGCTCCTACACTGCGGACGCGGTGCAGAAACTGTTCGCCTCGAACGGCGAGAATTCCTCTCGCGGCTTTCGCGCTGTCGGGGTCGTGGCCGACTACGCCGAAGTGGAAGAGCAGTACGAAAGTGCCGTGGAGCAGTTCCTGCGCGAGGAACTTGAATACGTCGTGGTGGAAACCTTTGACCACGCGCGCGCCGGAATCGCCCTGCTGCGCGAAGAAGTCGGTGGGCGCGCAACGTTTTTCGTCGATTCGCTGCACCACCTGAGGCTGAACGAGCACGAGCCGATCATTCTGTTCCGGGCAAGCGAGGGCGTGGTCACGCGGATGGATAAGCTGGTGGAGTTTCGCGACCCGCTGGGCGCTGCCGCAAAGCAGTTTCTGCCGCGGCTGCGATCGGCATTTCTGGTGGAGACAGCCGCGGTGGCCGAGCGCCTGGCGAAAGAGAATTCGCAATACCACTTTGTCACCTTTGATGGCACCTGCTACCACGGCCGCATGGTGAGCGGCGGGCGGCCTGCTGAAGCGGGGCCGCTGGTGATGAAGCGCGAACTGCGCCGGCTGGATGCCGAGACGCAGCAACTGGAACGCGCCGCCGCCGAAGCCCAGGCCGAACTCGAGCGCATCGAAGCAGAGCTCCGCGCAAGCGAATTGGCGCTCGAGCAGGCCAACTCGCAGCACGTTGAGGCCGAAAAGGCCGTCATCAGCACCCAGCACCAGCGTGACCAGGCACGCGCCGAACTCGCTCGCCTCGCAACGGAGCTGACTGCCTGCCAGAACGACCTCGCACGGCTGCGCAGTGAAGCGCAGTCGGCTCGTCGCCGCGCCGAGCAGGCCCGGCAGCAGCTCACCCGGGCTGCGGAGTCGCGCACCGCCGCCGAAGACGAGGCGGCCCGGGCCAGCGAGCATCTTGCTACACTGCGCTCGGCCACCGCGGCGCATCAGGAAGAAGTTGGCGCGCAACGCGCGGAGATGGCCACACTCGCCGAGCGGCTGGCGAGCGCCGAATCGGTCGCCCTTCGTCTGGCCGAAGACCGGCGCGAGATGGGAGCGCGCGAAGCGGCGCTGCGGGAGCAGCAGGCGGCACTCACCCGCGAGCGGAAGGAGGTCGAGGAGCAAACCACTGAGCACCAGCGCCTGCGGGAAGCGCTGCGCACCGAGAAATCGAGACTGGAAGCGCGCAAGGAAGAGCTCGAGCGCGAGTGGGAACAGGCCAGGGTGCGCACCGTCGAAGTGGACGACGCGCTGCGGGTGGCGCGCCAAAAGCTGGGCGACCTGCGCGAGGAGCGCAGCCGGGCTGAAGTCGAGCGCGCGCGCAACGACGCCGAGCGCGATCACCTCCGCGAAACCTGCCTCGCGGAACTGAACCTGCATCCCGAAGACCTGATTGCGCAGGAACCCCGGCGGCTGGCGGTCGATGAATTGGTCGCCGCGGAGACCAACTACCGCGAGATGAAGGCGCGCGTCGAGGCCATGGGGCCGGTCAACATGATGGCGCTCGAGGAATACAACGAGTGCGACCAGCGCTACGGATTCCTGACCCGCGAGCGCGACGACCTGCTGAAGTCCATCGAGGACACCCAGCAGGCCATCGGCGAACTGGACCAGGTCTCTCGCCAGAAATTCGAAGGGGCTTTCGCCCTCATCAACAGCAATTTTGCCGAGGCCTTTCGCGCGCTCTTCGGCGGCGGCACCGGCGAAATGCGCCTGACCGAACCCGATAGCTCCGGCGAAGCCGGTATCGACATTGTGGCGCAGCCGCCGGGGAAGCGTCTGCAAAATGTCCTGCTGCTGAGCGGCGGCGAGAAAGCCCTAACGGCCCTGGCGCTGCTGATCGCCATCTTCCGCTACCAGCCCAGCCCGTTCTGCATCCTGGACGAGGTAGACGCGCCGCTCGACGAGGCCAACGTCGGCCGGTTTGCCGCGATGGTAAGTGCGATGAGCGCGCAGACGCAGTTTATTATCGTCACGCACAACCGCCGCACGATGGAGATGTCTCCGGTGCTCTACGGAGTGACAATGCAAGAGCCCGGCGTCAGCAAACTCGTCTCCGTGCGTTGGGATGAAGCGCAGAATGGCGCGGGAACCAAGGCCAAGGCTGCCGCCGCGTCCGCTGCGGCGTAGCTTCAGACTTTTCCTCTGCGCCAGCTCGCTCCAGTCTTGCAAACGTTTGGCAGCACTCCCAACAGTTTTCCTCAGGTCATTTTTCTTCCCCGTTGACAACCCGACGCGCTGCGCTAGAATACCCGCCGCCCTCAAGGGACGGAATGGCCTGTGTCCTTTCCCCAAGTCAGCGCGGTGGTTTGGGAAACCCATTTCATGGGCGTGCCGCTGTACTTCCGCGGCAAGGTGCGCGACCTCTACGAGTTGGGCGACAGCCTGTTGATTGTGGCCACTGACCGGCTGTCGGCGTTCGACGTCGTTCTGCCCACGCCAATTCCGGACAAGGGGCGCGTGCTGACGCAACTCTCTCTATTCTGGTTTGAAAAGCTACGCGACGTAGTGCCAAATCACGTCATCCGTTCGACCGATTTTCCCCCTGAGCTGGCATCGTATCGCGAGGAACTGGCCGGGCGGGCCATGCTTTGCCGCCGCACCCAGCCGGTGCCGATCGAGTGCGTGGTGCGTGGGTTCTTGTCCGGGTCAGGCTGGAGGGACTACCGGGCGACCGGCAAAGTATGCGGGATACAGTTGCCGGCGGGCCTGCGCGAGTCCGACCGGCTACCGGAACCGATTTTCACACCGGCGACGAAGGCCACTACCGGCCACGACGAAAATATTTCGTTCGACCAGGCTGCGGCACGTGTGGGCGGCCCGCTTGCCGAGCAACTGCGCGCAATCAGCCTGAAGCTTTACCGCCGCGCGGCCGCGTATGCCGAGCCGCGCGGGATCATCTTGGCCGACACCAAGTTTGAATTCGGCTTGCTCGACGGCGAGCTGGTATGGATTGACGAAGCGCTGACCCCGGACTCCTCCCGCTTTTGGCCCGCTGATGGATACCAGCCTGGGCGGGCACAGCCTTCGTTCGATAAGCAGTATGTCCGCGACTATCTGGAGCGCATTGGCTGGTCCAAGCAGCCACCCGCGCCGGAACTGCCGGCGGAGGTTGTCGCGGCCACGCGGTCGAGGTACCGGGAAGCCTACCGGCAGTTGACAGGCCACGAACTGACCTGACGGGAACCGTCAGGGAAACCCCGCTTGTCGGGGAGGAGCGTGCAGTCGTGAAGGATCAACTGGAAGCGCTGATTGGACAGATGGTGGAGAGAGGCATCCTCTTCGACGAGGCGGTGACCGAATTCGAAAAGAAGTTCATCAAGCGCGTGCTCGACCGCTCGAAGGGCAACCAGTCGCGCGCCGCACGCGTGCTGGGCATCCACCGTAACACGCTCAGCCGCAAGATCGGACTGTACAAGCTCGAGAACCGCCCGCGCCGGCACCCCTGAGGATTGCGCCGGGCAACGCTCTGAGCCACCGGCCCTGGACAAGGATTGGCTCCCCTTGGCAGGTTGCTGAAGAAAGGTTTCAATCTGTCATTCCGAGCGAAGCGAGGAATCTCTCTGCTCACGAAATCAAGCACTTAGAGAGATCGTCGCCTTCGGCTCCTCGGAATGACGACATGATGAGTTTTTCAGCAGCCTGCTAAAGAGGAACGGCTCCGCTTGGCACCGGAGCCGTTCTTCCTCTGAATTTCGTTTTAGCGGATTCCGTTCCTGTAGCCGCTAACGCCCTGGCTTCTTCGTGGGTGGCCGCCGGCCCGGCCTCTTGGAGCCCGGCTGCGCCTTTTCCTCTGGAATAAACTCCCGATTTACCTTGGCCTTTTCCCAGTGAAGCATGAAAGGATCTGGGTCGTAACCCACTAGCGTGGCCGAAAATTGTACCGGATCATCCTTCTGGATGCGCTTGGCCTCGGGCTGTCCTTCAATTTTCACTTCCATATTGGGGGTGGTGGCAGCCTCAATCTCCTCTGGGGTGGCGCCATTGTAGACTTTCAGGACGACCGGATCGGCCGCATTGACTTCGATTACCTTACCTGCGACCTCGGGAAATTCCAGGCCGCACGTGGCGAGCCAGACCAACTTGGCCTTTTCGCCGCCCGCCCTGAGATCGGAAATGAAGTTGGTGGTCTCTTCCCGGGCCTTCTGCAGATCGGCGGCGCTGGGGATTTTGTAAGTGTCAGGGCGCTCCGCGGAACCCGCGGCAAGGGTGATGAGCTCGTTCATCTGGGCGTCCAAGAGTTTCTCGCAGGCCGCCTGTTGGTAACGCAGCAGTTGGTTGCGCAAATACGCGCGCACCTGTGCCTCGCCCGGACCTTTCAGCGCTACCGAGCGCGCCAGCGCCCAGAAGCCGTCCATGTACTGGGGCGGGTCCATTTGCAGGTAGGCGACTCCCAGCCGGAAGTAGGTGACCGCGCCGGTGGGATCGCCGGCCAAGGCCGCCTTGAAGGAATCAATCGCTCCCTTGAAGTCCTTCAGTTGCAGCGCCGCGTAACCTGCCGTGTAGTTAAACAGAACCGTGGGTACTTTCTTGTTCTCCTCAAATTGCGCGTCGGTTACGCCCTCGGGCTTAGGCACCTGCGCGAGCACTTGAAGTCCCTCGAGGGCAGTTTGGCGGGCGCGTGTGGCCTGCTCTTTGGCGTCAGGAGCCTTTTCGTTGAAAGAATTGTTAAAAGCCAGCGTGCGGATATAGAGCGCCTCCAGCTTGGCGCCTGCATCCAGCTTGTCGCCGAGGGCGAGCAGCTTGTCGGCGTACTGAATCGTTTTCGGATAACTCTTCAGCTCGTCGTAGGTTTTGTAGTAGACCCGGTAGGCAAAGGGCAGCAAAGTCGAGCTTGGGAATTTGGCCACAAAGTCATCGAGCAGCTTCACGCGCTGCTCCGGATTCTTCTCGCCGGCCGCAGCGTTGTAGGCGTTGTATTCCGCCATCGTGTAAGCGGGCTTCTCCTGCGGCGCAGCCCAGCCGGAGGGCGCGCACGCGCAAAGCATCAGCGCCATCGAAATCAGCCCCGTGCCTGTTATCATCCACTTTCGAATCATTTTTCTCCCTGCCTCCTGGGCAAGATTACAGTTCTTCGGAACGGCACGTTTACGAACTTCGTTCGGTATGGCCGCTAACGGGGAACAAAACCTACGGATTATAGGGAATCCCTCGGGGTGGTGCAAGCGGGTATCGCTGTTCCAGTTCGCTAGCGGCTACGCGTTCGTTCTCGGCGCATACCTGCTCCTAGGGCGACCTCAATGATAAGATGTCTGGCTGAGGCAAAAGGTCGCCCCAGCCAATACTAGACCAAATCAGGCCAAGGGAAGTCCCCGTGGATCCGGCACAGCCCCTCAGCGGACAAGTGGCGTTGGTAACCGGCGCGAGCCGCGGCATTGGCCTAGCGATCGCCGGGCGCCTGGGCCGCCTGCAGGCCCGGGTGGCCATCTGCGCGCGGAACGTCAGAGCGCTGGAGGGAGCTGCCGAGCAGTTACGCCGGGCCGGGGTGGAGACGCTGGGCGTCCCTGCCGACGTTACGCGCCCGGGCGACGTCGCGGCGCTGGTCGAGCGCACTCGCAAGACCTTCGGCCCGATAGACATTCTGGTGAACAATGCCGGCATCGGCGTCTTCGGTCCCGTTCACGAGACCAGTGAAGCCAACTGGGACGCTGTATTAGACACCAATTTGAAGGGGGCGTTTCTTGCAAGTCGGGCAGTGGCGCCGGAGATGATCCAACGACGAACCGGCCACATCATCAACATCAGTTCGCTGGCAGGCAAAAACGCCTTCGCCGGGGGCGGCGTCTATTGTGCTTCAAAGTGGGGTTTGCAGGGGCTAACTTACTGCATGGCCGAAGACTTGCGTGCCTACGGCATCCGCGTCAGCGTGATTTGTCCCGGCACGGTGGCGACGGAGTTTTCGCCACACACCGGCAAGGATGTGGCCAAAATGCTGGAAGCCGAGGACGTGGCGCATGTAGTGGCGGCGCTGGTCACTCAATCGGCGCAGAGCTTCATCAGCGAGGTGCTAATTCGCCCCACGCAGAAACCTTAGGCCGGCTCTTTCCTGCCTCCACGTCCTTGCCGCGCCATTCCCAGGCGTCCTCTGCCATATGGTAAACGGAGCGGAAAATCTCAAAGAAGCCCCCAACTCTGTGTTGACAATAGTCGTTGAAACGAGTATTATCGGCCAATGCCAGCGCGGCCCAACGGCGTAACGAGATCCAGGCGGCCCGCCCGCGGCCTGGAAAACGAAGTTTTCCTGAACCTGCTGCGGACTGCCGATGCCCTGCTGCGCGATGTCGAGCAGATCCTCAAGGCAGTCGAACTCTCTCACACGCAGTATAACGTTCTGCGCATTCTCCGCGGGGCCGGCCGGCAGGGGCTAGCCTGCCAGGAGATCGGCGAACGGATGCTCACGCGCGACCCGGATATTACCCGGCTGCTCGACCGCCTGGAGGCTCGGGCCTTAGTGAGCCGGGCGCGGGGGCGCGCCGACCGTCGCGTCGTGGAAACGCGCATCACCCCGGCTGGCTTGCGCATCCTAAGAGAGCTGGATGAGCCCATCAGCGCGCTGCACCGGCGTCAGTTGCGGCACATCGAGCCCCGGCGGCTGCGGTTGCTGGCCGGATTGCTCGAGCAGTTGCGGGAGGGAAGAGCACCCGAGGGCCAGGAGTGAAACCGGTTTTTCCTCAATAGTTGTTGTGACGAATGCCGACCTCTTATCATCCAAGGACAGGAGGAGAAAAGCCATGTCCAAAATGACCACTCGTTTCGTTGTGGCGTCGGCTCTGCTCGTCGCGCTCGCGGTGCCATCATTGGCCCAGAGCACACTTTGGCAGATTGACCCAGCCCATTCCTTCGCGCAGTTCTCTGTGCGCCACATGATGATTTCGAACGTCAAAGGCGAATTCAGCAATGTAACCGGCGTCGTCAACCTCGATGAAAAGGATCCTACCCGATCTACGGTCGAGGTCAGCATCGATACGACCACGGTCAATACCCACGTGGCCAAGCGCGATGCACACTTGCGCAGCGCTGACTTTTTTGACGTCGAGAAATACCCGACGATGACTTTCCGCTCTAAGCGCATCGTCGCGGTCGATCCAGGGAGGTACAAGCTTACCGGGGATCTGACCATCCGCGGCGTGACTCGCGAGGTCACCTTCGATGTCGAAGGCCCAACACCGGCGATCAAGGATCCTCACGGCAATGTGAGGGTCGGCGCAGCGGCCACGGCGAAAGTCAACCGCAAGGACTTCGGCCTGGCTTGGAATGCTCCGCTGGAATCTGGCGGAGTTTTAGTCGGCGACGATGTGACAATTACGGTTGACGTCGAGCTGGTGAAGAAGGCTGCTCCCGCGCCAGCGAAAAGCGGAAATTGAGGCGGTAACTCTGATTGCCTTAACAAGTGCTGTCCCGGAGGTTTTGAATCTTACTACAGGCTGTCTGCCATCCGACGGCAGGAGCCCAGAGCGGATCGATGGGGCACGAGGATGCTTACCTTGGCAAGGCAGCCGTTCCATTGGACGATTTGATGTGCGGGGAGGGGATTTTGGAAAAGCTGGCGAACACGAACTGTCCGATTCACGACCTGTTGAGACGCCGCTGGAGCCCTCGTGCATTTGCCGACCGGCCGGTTGAGCCGGAGAAACTTTGCAGCCTGCTCGAAGCGGCCCGCTGGGCGCCCTCGTCTTACAATGAGCAGCCGTGGGCGTATCTGCTGGCCACGCGGGAGCAACCGGTGGAATTTGCTCGCCTCCTCAGTGTGCTAGTGGAGGGCAACGTCCTCTGGGCGCAGCACGCCCCGGTGCTCATGCTATCGCTGGCCCGGCTCAACTTTGAGCGCAACGGCAAGCCCAACCGGCACGCGTTTCACGATGTCGGCCTGGCGAGCGAAAACCTGATCATCCAGGCCACTGCAATGGGACTCGCCGTGCACCAGATGGCAGGCTTCCACGTGGACAAGGCGCGCGAGGTGTTCAATATTCCCGAGGGTTGGGAGCCGACGGCGGCTATAGCGCTGGGCTACCGGGGTGAGGCAGAGTCTCTGCCCGAGCCGCTGCGCTCACGCGAGCTGGCACCACGCACCCGCAAACCGCTCGAGCAATTTGTCTTCACCGGGCGATGGGGCCAGGTGGCCCCGTTGGTCGCCCACGCCCAGGCGGCGAATCATCAAACGACGAGCTGAATCTGGAAGGGGCCGCGCCAGGCAAACCTAGCGCAGGCCGGGCCGAGATGAATGAAACGCTGCAGTTCCTGCTGAAACATGGTTACTTGGTGCTGTTCGCCTGGGTGTTTGCCGAGCAGATCGGTCTGCCGCTGCCTTCTGTGCCGCTGCTGCTCGCGGCCGGAGCACTCGCGGGCGCAGGCCGATTGAAGGTTACAGCGGTCGTCGGGCTGCCCGTGGTCGCCGCACTGATCAGCGACCTGCTCTGGTACGAGCTGGGCCGGCGCCGCGGTGTCCCGGTGCTCCAGTTTCTTTGCCGCGTTTCGCTGGAGCCCGATTCCTGCGTCCGCCGCACCGAGAGCACTTTTGAGCGGCAAGGAGCCCGGTCGCTGGTCCTGGCCAAGTTCATTCCGGGGCTCAGTACCGCCGCCCCACCACTGGCCGGGATATTCGGGATGCGGCTTCACCGCTTTTTACTGTTCGACGCTCTGGGTACGCTGCTGTGGGTTGGCGTGTTTGTGGGGCTGGGCTTCGTGTGCAGCAACCAGCTCGAGCGCGTCGCGGACCGCGCGCTTACCTTTGGAAGCTGGCTGCTCGCGATCCTGGTCGGCGCCTTGGCCGCCTACATCGGCTGGAAGTTTATCCGCCGGCAGCGGTTCCTGCACGCGTTGCGGATCGCGCGGATCACACCGGAAGAGCTCAAGCAGAAGCTCGATGCGGGCGAGGATGTGGTGATCGTGGACCTGCGCCACTCGCTCGACTTCGAGGCCGAACCAATCACCATCCCCGGCGCGCATCGCTTGGACGCGGCCGAACTGGAAGAGGGAAGCGATGTTATCCCGCGCGACCGGGAGGTTGTGCTTTACTGTACTTGACCCAATGAAGCCACCAGCGCCCGTGTGGCGCTGCTCCTCCGCCGCAAGGGAATTACCCGCATTCGTCCGCTGGCCGGCGGGCTCGACGGCTGGCGGCGCCGCGGCTTTCCGCTGATCTCGCAAACATCGAGCGCGCCGCATAGCGCCAGCTTGAAGCGCGGTTAGCGAGCCGGTGCTTGCCATTGTCCAGTCCAAAATTATTGGGAGTGTGGCGGCGGCCTCGTCCGGCGCGTTCGTATAATGCCGGATGGCATCGGGCCTGCCTGTGTTAACTCATTGGGGAGGCGTCCGCCCAAAGGTCTGTGGAGCAAGGCCCCTTCTGTTTAGCATGATTAGGGGATGATCCTTTGTATCTTCAGTCTGAGAGAGTGAATCAGCGCATAGTTTGCGCGCACATGGATCCGCGGGAAGGCTATTTCCAGACCAGAATTCACTCGGCAAGCATCCTCATGGTAAACGACAATTGAGTGCTAGCATCGCTGTGAATCCATCTGTTGCTCGGGCGCCCACTTTGTATGAAAACCGCAGATGAACTTCCCATCTTGCTTTTGGCGATTGATGACGATCCGCAGAGTCTCGAATTCGTCAAGGACGCGTTGGCCCAAGAGAATCTTGAGATCCTGACCACCACGGATCCCGAGCTAGGCCTGGAGCTCGTGTTGCGCAGGCACCCTCAGATCGTCTTACTGGACCTAATGATGCCGAAGATCATGGGAATGGAATTGTTGGAACGCATCCTTGAGGCAGACCCCGGTACAAACGTGATGCTGATGACGGGTCACTACTCTACTGAAGCGGCGGTGGAGGCCATCCAGAAGGGCGCCTACGACTACTTGAACAAGCCCCTCTCCGTGGAGAAGTTGCGTCAGAGAGTCGATCAATTGATCGCAGAGGCCCGGCAGCGACGTCGAACTTTGGAACTGGATCGCGAGCTTCTGAAGGTTTATGAATTCGAAGGGCTCCTCGGCCGCAGTCCACTGATGCTGGATGTCTTCGCCAGGGTCCGTCGCGTGGCGCCACATTTCCGGACGGTCCTGGTTACCGGGGCAACCGGTACCGGGAAGGAACTGGTAGCTCGCGCTCTTCATAGGCTTAGCCCTGCCGCTTCGGGTACGTTTGCCGTATGCAATTGCTCAGCGATCGTGGAGACACTCTTCGAAAGCGAGCTGTTTGGTTATGTCAAAGGCGCCTTTACGGGAGCTACGCAGGACAAGAGTGGTCTATTCGAATACGCGAATGGGGGCACTCTATTCCTCGACGAAATCGGCGAAATGCCGCTCGCGACGCAGGCAAAACTCCTTCGAGTGCTCCAGAGCCAGGAGATCCAGCGCGTTGGGTCTCCCGCGGTCCGCAAAGTGGATGTGCGGGTTGTGGCCGCCACCAACCGTGATTTGCGCGCACGCGTGGGGGAGAAGGAATTCCGAGACGACCTCTACTACCGGCTCTCCATGGTGGAAGTCAAGCTCCCGCTGCTCGCCGAGCGCAAGGAAGACGTGCCACTCCTGGTGCGCTATCTTGTGGAGCGTTTCGCCACGCAATACAACAAGCCTATTCGGGGTCTCACACGCCGCGCTCAGGCCCTGCTCGCCCGTTACTCGTGGCCTGGCAACGTGCGCGAGTTGGAAAACGCACTCGGCCACGCATGTATGATGGTAGAGGGAGATCTTATCGACGTGCGGGATTTTCCCGATACCCTTCGCAAGCCGGCAGAACGCGAACTGGTGGAAGATGAAGATTTAATCCCGCTCGATGAGCTTCAGCGCCGCCATGCTCTGCGGGTGTTGGCGCGCGTGGGAGGCAATAAGAAGCGGGCTGCCGAAATCCTTGGGATCGCTCGCACAACCCTTTATCAGCTTCTGGCCGAGAGCGGGGCAGAACAGAAGGAAACTGAGCAAATCAAGCCTTGAGTTGAACTTATTGGCGGGCTGGCTGCCACCGGCTAAAGACTGAGGTGTACCGCGAAAGAAACACAGGGATGATCCTCGGACCTACCTTGCGGCCAAGCAATCAAGTGAGTCTATAGAGCCAAGACCCTAATGAACAGCATGCGATTTTCGGGGGCGTGTGCATCGTGGCTCACAACTAGAAGGCGGTTGTTCCTGACTTGACGACCTTCCGCCGGGTCAAACTCTTTCACCAGTGACATCTTGGTTGTAGTGGGATGAGAGAGGAAACTCTCATTGGCCGGAACAGGGGTTCCTCCGGTGGTCTGAAGCGCGAGGATACGCGCTTCGCCGGTCTCTGAGCCCACGAGCCGGCTTTCGGCACTCACTTGTTGGCCCGGGGCAAATTGCCAGGTGCTCCGCACCGTGACCTCGTCGGCGTGCATGTTCGGTCGTTGCGCGAATTCCGTCGCCGGACGAACAGTCCATTGGACGCCAGTGGTTTCCGGCATTCGTGCGACCAAGGCTACCGTGGCCGCTTGCAGTTTGAGGGCTCCCTCGGGCAGGATGCCCGAAGTGTAGCCCCAAATGACGGCGAGCATCGTGATGGCGGTACGGATTGGCTTGGTCTTCATTGTCTCACTCTCCGACTTAGGATATTGCACGGGCCAGTCCACAAGTCGCACTTGCCAAGTTATTGATAATAGGTGCCTTAGATTGGAGCGGCGGCCACATCAGTGTCCCAGAACTGGACAGTTGTTCGGACCCTGAACAGTCCTACGTGCAAGTACAGAAGGAGTTGTGTTGTTCCTCACCTTTCAGAACTGGTCCAGCCTACAGCTAGAAGGCCAAGAAGAAAAGGCGATTAAACTGTCCCAGTTGAAGGGCGTGGCGGAAGTTGGATAGGGGTTCGGGGGTGCATGCAAGATCTACAAACTCGACACATCGCCGGGCAAGTCCTGTCGCCGACTGAGGTCATTCGCGCAGTGTTTCTTCTTCGGGGCCCGGAGATCGCCTTTGGCGATGATGCGAGTGGGCCAGAGAGAAAGAATTGAGGCTCTATCGCAAAATCCAATCGTGCGGCTTCTCGACAAACCGAAATCCATGGCGCTGCCAAGCTGTGTTAGGCCATTCGACGCGCACCATTCGAGCCCTGCCCAC
>Ga0137396_10000276_pt1 | contig 22899 bp, 18 predicted proteins | sample czc16metaG_FD_108284 | JGI IMG/M metagenome (GOLD analysis project Ga0137396, IMG submission 108284) | Vadose zone soil microbial communities from Angelo Coast Range Reserve, California, USA - czcobulk3.16 metaG | ecosystem: Environmental > Terrestrial > Soil > Vadose zone | place: USA...
AGGGCAGCAACGACCCAGCCTTGCCAGAGTTTCTTGCCAATGAGGACGGTGGCGAGAACGGTCAGAATGCAAGACAGATAATCCAGTCGAATCAAGTGCAGTGTATTCAGCATGCCTCGTAAGTGAACTTGGTGCAAACTGGCGGAAAAATCTGCCAGGATGTTCCCGGTTTTCCCATTCTCTTTTTCTAGCTGGCCAGGCCTATGGTCCCGCCATAGTAAGGTTGCGAGACTCTTCGAGCAACGCGCACAGACAATGTGTGCGAACGATCTCTTCAATGCCAGCAGGATAAGGTGCAATTGGACGGCCAACCTGAGGGAGGCGATAAACTGTAACCAGTTTTTGATGATGTCAGTAAGTTCTTGAAGATTCAGCGTTTAGAGTGAGGCGAACGATTGCCCAAGGTAATGTAGGCGGAAGGCTGACAGCGATTCTAGTCAGTCTGAGACAGTTTGTGTCATGTTGAAACGAACGCGACTTAAGATGCGATTGCGTCGAGTCCAGGCCGCGCATAACGTGGAGCGGGAGAAGGTCTCCGGCGGTTTAGGGAATCGTGTGTGAGCCAGGGCGAGGCCAAGGCGCCTTCGTGTTAAAGTTTTCGACTCAGGGTACAAGGCTTACTTGGGATCGGTAGGCACAGGCCCTTCGCTTTACTCAGGGTGAATTAAAGCCTGTGCTACTGGGAGGCATGAGTGGCTTACACGGATTTGCGGGAGTTTGTGAAAAGGCTGGAGAAGGAAGGGGAGCTAAGGCGGATTCGCGCGGAAGTGGACCCGGTGCTGGAGATAGCGGAAGTGGTACAGCGGCTGGGGCGGCAAACGCGAGCAGGAGCAACTCCTCAGGGGCTAAAGCCCGGAGTATCAGAGAAGCAAAACGTCGGAGCTAAAGCTCCGGCCCCCAAACCCTGCGGATTAGGGCCGGCGTTGCTGTTTGAAAAGCCGAAGGGATCGCGCTATCCCTTGTTGATCAATGCGTTTGGAAGCGTGCGGCGGATGGCGCTGGCGTTGGAAGTGAATGAATTGGATGAGGTGGCGGAGCGCATCCAGGGATTCTTGAAAATGGAGACGCCGCAAGGATTTTTCGACAAGGTCAAGATGCTGCCGAAGCTCGCGGAGCTTGGATCGTTCTTTCCGAAGAGCGTGAAGACCGGCGCGTGCAAGGAAGTGATCCAGAAGGGAAGCGACGTCAACCTTTTTGATTTTCCTATCCTGAAATGCTGGCCGCAGGATGGCGGGCGGTTCATCACATTTCCGCTGGTGTTCACGAAGAATCCGGAAACTGGGAAAAGGAATGTAGGGATGTACCGCATGCAGGTTTACGACGAGCGGACGACCGGGATGCACTGGCAGACACAGAAGCATGGGGCAGAGCATTTTCGGCGAGCGCGGGCTAAGAATCCCGAAGGCAGAATTCCCGTGAGCGTGGTGATTGGAGCCGATCCAGCGACGGCGCTGGCAGGGATGCTGCCGATTCCGCCGGACCTCGACGAGATGATGTTTGCGGGATTTTTGCGACGCGAGCCAGTGGAAATGGTCCCTTGCGAGACCAACGACTTGGAAGTGCCCGCCAACGCGGAGATTGTGCTGGAGGGCTACGTCAATCTGAATGAAATGCGCACGGAAGGGCCTTTCGGGGACCACACGGGGTTTTATTCGCTGGAAGGGGAGTACCCGGTTTTTCACGTGGAATGCGTGACGCGCCGCAAAGAACCGATTTACTTGACGACGGTCGTGGGCCCGCCTCCGCAGGAAGATTTTTATATGGGACACGCAGTCGAGCGCGTGTTTTTGCCGGTAATGAAGATGCAGTATCCGGAAATTGTGGATGTGGCGATGCCGGCCGAGGGGATTTTTCACAACTTGATGATCGTGGCGATTCGAAAGTCGTATCCGGGGCACGCGCGAAAGATCATGAATGCAATTTGGTCGCTGGGGCAGGCGATGTTCACGAAGGTGATCGTGGTGGTGGACCACGACGTGAATATTCACAATTACAGTGAAGTAGTTTGGAAGACGCTGTGTGCGTTGGATCCGGAGCGGGACGTGCAGTTTTCGCTGGGTCCAATGGATACGCTGGATCACGCGGCGCGAATGCAAGACTTCGGATCGAAGATGGGGATCGACGCAACACGTAAATGGCCGTCGGAAGGATTTACACGACCTTGGCCGGATGAGATATTGATGGATGAACACACAAGGAAGCGGGTCGATGCCCTGTGGAAATCTCTTATGCTGGATAAGGCGTGAGAAAGTTTAGCTAAAACTGCCGTCAAGATATCGAGCACGCGGCAAAAATATTCGAAAAGTAGAATCAAGCGCAAGAGAAAAACGGATCAGTAGGGCAAATTCCGAGTAGTACTATATCGAGCTTTAGGACTGATTTCAAAGGATAACCGTCCCTGGGTACAGGTAGAGGGGCGGAGAAAACCACAACTAATTGTAGTCCAATCCAGGGATATCCACTACCTGACAGGGTACTATCGGTCAATACCCCCCAAACTGCCTAGAACTACCCGTATTCTTAGGGCAACAGCCCTATAGATTCCCTTGACGCTCGGAGTGGTAGAATGTCATAAAGCTTCCACGGGTTGCGCCCTCACAACCTCCGCAAGCGCAGGTCGGCGCAACTCACGGTCGTTAAATTTTGTAGTTCATCCGGATGCCGGGGTGGCGTTCTCGTGAGCGAATCGCGCGAAGTGATGAATGTGCGGCAGGCGTCACAGTATCTGGGCATCTCCCCGGATACCCTGTACCGTTACATCACCGAGGGCGAGATTCCCGCGTTTAAACTCGGCAACCGTTGGAAACTGCGTAAAACGATCCTGGACCGCTGGATGGAACGAAAGATGAGCCAGGCGACTGCGAGGCGCCGGTAGTCTGGCGCGAGAAACAGGGAGAGAGGCCGCGAAATGTTGGGAATGGGAAAAAAGAGCCGGCAACTCGTGGGACTGGACATCGGATCCAGTTCGATTAAGGCTGTGGAATTGAAAGCGGCTAAATCGGGCTATGAGCTGGTGAGTTTTGGAATGGAAAGCTTGGCGCCGGACACGGTTGTGGACGGAGCCATTATGGATGCGCCACAAGTAGCCAACGCCATCAGCAAGATATTCGACTCGCAGCGCATCAAGACGAAGAACGTGGCGACGTCTGTGTCAGGCCACTCGGTGATCGTCAAGCGCGTGCCGCTCCCCTTGATGACGGAAGATGAGCTGTACGATCGAATTCCTTCCGAGGCCAGCCAGCACATTCCGTTCGATATTGCCGACGTGAACCTGAGTTATCAACTGCTGGAGTCCATGGACTCGCAGATGGACGTTCTGCTGGTGGCGGTTAAGAAAGACAAGATTCTGAACCACACCAACGTTTTGGCGCAGGCGGGCAAGACGCCGGTGGTGGTGGACATCGACGCTTTCGGTTTGCAGAACTGCTTTGAGATCAATTACGAGCCGGATGCGGGGCAGACGGTGGCGCTACTGAACATCGGCGCGAGCGTCATGAACATCAACATCGTGCGCGGGGGCGTGCCGCTGTTCACGCGCGACGTCAGCGTGGGTGGCAATCAATATACCGACGCGCTGCAGAAGGAATTGGATCTGAGCTTTGAAGATGCGGAGCGCTTGAAGAGAGGCGATTCCTTGCCGAGCGTCACCGACGAACAGAAGCAACAGATCCTGCGCAGCGTTTCCGACATTCTGACGCTGGAAATCCAAAAAACTTTCGACTTTTTCCGGGCGACCGCCAGTGGCGAAAACATTCAACGGATCGTAGTTGCGGGCGGGACGGCGCGCGTTCCCGGGCTGGTGGACTTATTGCGGGAAGAGTTTGCCATGCCGGTGGAAGAATTGAATCCATTCCGCAAAGTGCAAATCGATCCCGGCAAGCACAGTGATGACCAGATTCGCGAAATGGCGCCGCGGCTGGCCATTGCCGTAGGTCTGGCGCTGAGGAGCTTCGATTAGCCATGATCCGCATAAACCTTCTTGGACAAATTCGACCAAAGGCCGCACGGCGTCCCGTGGACACCGGAGCAGCGATGCCGGTGGTATTCATCGGCGCGGGACTGATTCTCGGCGCCCTGGTGCTGGGATTTTTCTACTTCACCTGGCAGAACCAACTGAATAAAGAAAATGCGGAAATCAAGCGGTTGACCGCGCAAAAAACGGAACTCGAACAGACCAAGCAACAAGTGGAACTGTTCGAGAAGCAAAAGGACCTTTTGCAACGACGAGTTTCCACCATCGAGCAGTTGCAGCGCGATCGCACCGGCGGGCAGGAACTGCTGGACATGGTCGCCAACACCGTTTCGCGGACTGAAAATCTTTGGCTCACCGAGATGGTCCGGAAAGGCAGCGTACTTTCGATGGAAGGCACGTCCGCTTCCGTCAACTCGGTTGCGAATTTTATTACCGCACTAAAACGCTCCGGTTATTTCCAGAAAGTGGAAATCAAGGAAGCGAAGCAGGACGATAAGAACACGGCAGTGCAGTCGTTCGCGTTCCAGATTTCAGCTGAAATCACTCCGCCCAACGCAGCGCAGAGCAAGGCGGCAAATAGTCCGGCTCCCGCTGCGGCTGCGAAGGCGCCGGCGAAGAAAGGATAGGGGAGCGCCATGGCTAATCCGTTTCGAGACATGTCCGTGATCATGCAAGCCTTGGTGGCTGCGGCGGTAGCTGTTGTGCTGGTTCTGGTGGGTGTTTACGTGCCTGGTTCACCAATCGCCCGGGAGCGGGACGAAGTGGACGAAGCCGTCCAGAAGCGCGCCAAGTTAAGCCAGGAAGTCCAGCAACTGTCGGTTTACAAGCAGCGCTACGGAGAATTAAAGCAGCAGATGGATGCGCTCTCAAAGCAACTGGAGACGCTGAAGACCATCGTGCCCGAAGAAAAAGAGACCGACGAATTTATAAGACTGTTGCAGGGAGCGGCGAGTTCCTCCAGCGTGCAAATCCGGCGTTTGACGGCGCAAGCCATCGTTCCCAAGGAATACCACTACGAGATGCCATTTGAAGTGCAGGCCGATGGCCCGTACTTCAATCTTCTGGACTTCTTCGGGAGATTAGGGCGCCTGTCGAGAATCATCAATGTGGGCGACCTGTCTTTTGACGATCCAGATAAGGCGAAGGGAACGAAATACCCGGTGCGTCCGGGAACAACGGTATCTGGGATTTTCACGGCAACAACATTCTTCACCAAGCCCGCCGACGCTGGTGTGGCTCCGGCAGCCGGAGCCAAGCCTGCAGCTGGCGCGGCTGGGAAACCCTGAGCGGGAATGAGCGAACTATGCGTTCAGTGATAACTCTTGGACTAGGGATCTTGATCGCGGCAGCGACGCCCGGATTGCGGGCGCAGGCGAACCCCTCAACGCCCAACAGTGCGAAGCCCGCACAAGGCGCAGGCAAGCCCGCGCAGCAGCCAGCCAAGCCGGCAGCACCAGCCGCGGCCAAACCCGGAGCACCAGCGGCGAAACCCGCCGCACCGGCGGCTAAACCTGTGCCGCAAACGGCGAAACCTGCAACGCCGGTGGCTAAACCAGCCGGTAAGCCAGCGGCAAAGCCTGCCGCAAAGCCGGTCGCGAAGACAAAGTCTCCTGCGAAACGGGCTGTGAAAGCGGTCGAAAAGCCCAAGACTCCGGGAACCGCGCCAGCGGCCGCGGAGAGCGAAGTGAGACAGGCTCGCCGGGATCCGTTTGAATCTTTACTCGGCCGGCAGGGGGGGAAGGCACCGCTGAATCTCCCTCCGGGCAAATTGGGTTTGCAGGTCAGCACGCTGCGCCTTGACGGCATTGTCCGCGCACCGAATGGAATGATTGCGGTGGTTTCGAATCCGCAAGCGCGCACTTATTTTCTGCGTGAGGGAGACCGTTTGTACGACGGCAGCGTGGAAAAGATTTCTATGGACGGCGTTTCCTTCCATGAAGAAGGAAAAGATGCCTTCGGGAAACCCGTCGAACACCAGGTTAATAAACGAATTTACTCCAGTCCAGGAGAACAGCAATGAAGACGAATTGGCCGGCCCTACGGCATGGCTACCTGATCCTTGCAGGCGTGGCGCTGGCGAGCAGCCCACTGTTTGCGCAGACGCAGGCGCCCGCTGCGGCGACCTCGGCGGTCATCTCCAGCGTTGCCATTACGCAAGCGCCGGAACGGTCGGCGGTTCGCGTGGAAGGCGAAGGACGTCTGGACGTTCACGCCGGCCGAATGCAGAACCCGGATCGCCTGGTGCTGGATTTCGCGGGAGCCCGTCTAGCGGTGCAGAAGACGGTTATCCCGGGGACATCTGCTCCCGTGCGCGGCGTGCGCATTGGGCAATACCGCCCGGATGTCGCCCGCGTAGTTGTGGACCTCACCACGGCGACCCCCTACCAGGTTTCACGCGACGGCGAGGCAGTGGTTATTTACTTTGAAAATCCGTCCGCGACTCCCGTGCAGCCGGTTTCGAGTGTTACAACTTTGACCTCGAAGCAAAATGAGAAGGCCGGACCGGAATTTAATCACGTCGCGGAGTCTCCCAAGGTGGTTGCGCGTCATTCGCCTAGGGAGTTGAAGATTTCTGCTTCTCGCTTCGCTTTGCCAAGCGAACTGACCCAGCCCTCAGTTACGCTTGCATCATTCAGTGGGAACAAGGAACCTGTTCGCCCGGATTCCACGACGCAGCAGGCGGCGGCCCAGCAGGCAGTTCAGCAAGCAGGGGCAGCTGCCTCGACGATGGCAACATCGTCTCAAGCGCAGGCCTCGGCAGCACCAGCCCCAGTGGGAAGATATACTGGCGAGCCGATCTCCGTGAACTTGAAGGATGTGGACCTGAAGGACTTCTTCCGCCTGATTCACGAAATCAGCGGCCTGAACGTGGTACTTGATCCGGCGGTCAAGGGGACTCTCACCATCGTATTGGATGAAGTGCCCTGGGATCAAGCGCTCGACATCGTCATGCAGAACAACAGCCTGGATAAGCAGCTCAACGGCAATGTCTTGCGGATCGCCACGCGCTCCACTCTCCAGAAGGAAGCCGAGACGCAGCGCGATTTGGAAAAGGCGCAAGCCGAAGCGGTCGCTCCAGTTACCCTGACTCGCGTGCTCAGCTATTCCAAGGCTGCCACAATGGCCACGACGCTGAAGAAGTTTCTCAGCTCACGCGGCGATGTTTTGTTCGACGAACGGTCGAACCAGCTCATCATTCGCGACATTCCCTCGGTGATCCCCGTCCTTGATAACCTGATCCGTCAACTAGACCGCAAGGCGCAGCAGGTGGAGATCGAAGCGCGCGTGGTTTCTGCGTCGCGTTCCTTTTCGCGGGATATTGGCACACAGCTGGCATTTGCCGGATCAGGGCTGGGCGGACGAAATATTATCGGTGGCGACACGACCGTCGGTACGAGTCAAATCAATCAGAGCGCCATAACGCCGCCGCTTATCGTCACCACTGGTAGCGCGACGGGCCCCACAACCCCAGGCAGCGGTGCCATGCCTTTGGTTACCAACCTTGCCGCGGGAGTGCCGACCAGCGGACTCTTCCTCGGCCACCGTTCCCCCAATTTTGCTGTGGACCTCTTCATAACCGCGGCGGAAGCCAAGGGTGTTGGCAAGCTTCTTTCAAAGCCCAAGGTCATCACGCAGAACAACGAGAAGGCGATCGTCAAGCAGGGTACCAAGATTCCTATTCAGACGACCATCAATAACACCATCTCGGTGCAGTTCATTGACGCCGTCTTGAAACTGGAAGTCACCCCGCAAATCACCGCCGAAGGCACGATTTTCATGGATGTGCTGGTGGAGAATACGCAGATCGATACCGGTATCCCACGCGTTTCGGGAATCCCGGCTCTCGATACCGAGTCGGCGGAAACGAAAGTAACCGTTGCCGATGGCGGAACCGTTGTAATCGGCGGCATTATCGTGTCTTCGCAGCGAACGGACATCACGCAAGTCCCGCTTGTGGGCAGCCTGCCGTTGATTGGGCATCTTTTCAAGCGGACTTCCGTCACAACCTCGTCGCAAGAACTGATATTCTTCCTGACCCCGCGAATCATCCCGGGGTAATTCAGGGAACACTCTTTCAAGTTGGGACAGAAACGGGGAGACCACGGTCTCCTCGTTCCATTTATGAATACTTCTTTGCATCATCGACGCCGCGCTCTGAGTTCGAATTTGTCTAGCACAAATGTTGACGCGCTACTGATAACCAGCCCGGCCAACTGGTTCTATCTGGCTGGTTTCACCGGGGACTCAGGCGCGCTCGTTGTGGGGCGGAAGGGCACTACCCTTATAACGGACGGGAGGTTCATGGTGCAGGGCAGGGCAGAAACCTCTAGAGTCCGCATCGTCCAGCAGAAAGGATCGCTGTTTGAATCCGTCGGCCAGTTCTTGAAGGATTCGAGGTCCCGGAGGGTGGGGTTCGATCCCAACCAGCTCACCGTGAAACAATTGCAAGTCCTTCGTAGGACAGCTGGGGCACGCGTGCAATGGGTTCCAGCTTTGGGCTTGGTGGAGAGACTCAGGTTGCGAAAGGATCTTGCAGAACTCACCCAAATGCGACGGGCGGCCATCCTAGCGGGGGAAGTCGTGCAATCCGCCATCGAACTGTTGAAACCGGGGATCCGTGAATTTGAAGTGGGAGCCGAGATTGAATATCAAATGAGAAAGCGAGGCGCGTCAGGGCCGGCCTTTGAGACGATAGTCGCTTTCGGAGAAAGAGCCGCTCTGCCGCACGCGCGCCCCACCGCCAAACGACTGAGGAAAAATGAGTTGGTCGTGCTGGACCTGGGTGTTATACTCGGCCACTATTGCAGCGACATAACCCGCACCGTGTACGTGGGGCGGGCTCCGAAACGCATTAGGAGCTGGTACCAAGCGGTTCTGGAAGCCCAAGGGGCGGCGATCGCGGCGGCAAAGAGTGGTGCTGTCTGCGGGGATGTCGATGGGGCGGCAAGGCAAGTCCTGGCCGGGTATCGTCTAGACCACCTTTTTGTTCACAGCACGGGCCATGGGCTTGGACTCGAAGTACATGAGGATCCCAGGGTGGCGCGGGGGCAGAAGAAGCGCCTCGAGCCGGGAAATGTAATTACCATCGAACCGGGGGTGTATTCGGCGGGTATCGGCGGAATTCGCATTGAGGATGATGTCGCCATTCACGCCACTCGCACGGAAGTACTGACCCGCGCACCGCGGGATCTCATTGAGCTCTAGAACAGGCATGAAACGCAAAAAGCCCAGCAAGTCCAGTCCGTCGTTTGGCAATCCGGAAATTGAGCAGATCGAACAGCTCTTTCAGTTCATGACGGAGCACAACCTGGAGGAGTTTGAGTACTCCAGAGGCGATTTGCGAATACGGCTGCGAAAGCCATCTGCCGGAGTGGTAGTCTCTGCCCCGCGAATGCTAACCGCTCCCGAGATTATCATTCCTGGGTCGGTGGAGGCTCCGCAGCCCGCTTCTGGTGGGTCTGCGGCTCCGGAAGCGCGATCCACCGAGGATCTGCACCTGGTCAAGTCTCCAATTGTCGGTACATTTTATGAGTCTCCCAGCCCCGGCACGGAGGCCTTCGTGAAGGTAGGCACACACGTGGAGACGGGGAAAGTCCTGTGCATCGTGGAAGCAATGAAGCTGATGAACGAGATTGAATCCGACGTCACCGGCGAAGTGATTCGCATTTTTGTCGAAAACGGTCAACCGGTGGAATACGGGCAGCCTCTGTTTGGGATCCGTCCGAGCCGGCAGAAGTAGCCAGCAATCCAGACCATGTTCCAGAAAATCCTAGTTGCCAATCGCGGGGAGATCGCCCTGCGGGTCATCTGCGCCTGCAAGGAGCTGGGAATATCCACGGTGGCGGTTTATTCCGAGGCGGACCGCAACTCGCTCCATGTCCGCTTTGCAGACGAGGCGGTTTGCATTGGGCCAGCCCGCAGCAGCGAGAGTTATCTGAACATCCCCCAGGTGATCAGCGCGGCGGAAATCACCAACGTGGATGCCATCCATCCGGGTTACGGATTCCTATCGGAAAACGCAAATTTTGCCAAGGTCTGCGAAGCCTCGGAAATCACCTTCATCGGACCCAGGCCGGAAATCATGGAGATGATGGGCGAAAAAGACCGCGCGCGGCGGGAAGTGAAGGCCGCGGGTCTGCCCACCATTCCCGGGAGCGATGGCATCGTTGAAGGGGAAGAGCAACTGGCGAAAGAGGCGGCGCATATCGGGTATCCGCTCATTCTCAAAGCCTCCGCAGGCGGAGGCGGCCGCGGTATGCGCGTGGTACGGAAGCAGGATGAACTTCTTGCCGCATATCAGACGGCTCGCAGCGAGGCGCAGCAGGCCTTTGGGACGCCAGACGTTTATGCGGAAAAATTCCTCGAGCATCCTCGTCACATCGAGTTTCAGGTGCTGGGCGACCAGCATGGCAAAGTGATCCATCTGGGTGAGCGCGAATGCAGCATCCAGCGGCGGCACCAGAAACTGGTGGAGGAATCGCCGTCACCCGTCGTGGACGGAAAGCTGCGCAAGGAACTTGGCGCCAAAGTGGTGAAGGCATTGGAAGAAATCGGCTATACCAATGCTGGGACAATCGAGTTCCTGATGGATCAAGACGGCGCGATGTATTTCATCGAAATGAATACGCGCATTCAGGTCGAACATCCCGTTACGGAACTCGTCACCGGAGTGGATTTGATCAAGGCGCAGATCCGCATCGCCGCCGGTGAAAAGATGGAAGATGCCACCGGCGCGATTATTCCCTCGGGGCACGCTATTGAATGCCGCATCAACGCCGAAGATCCCGTGACCTTCGTGCCTTCTGCGGGACGCATTACGACGTTTCAGGCGCCGGGAGGAACGGGAGTGCGAGTTGATTCCGCCGCGTATGCCGACGCCGTCATTCCTCCTTATTACGACTCGATGATCGCAAAGCTGATTGTCAAGGGACGCGATCGCACCGAAGCTATCGGCCGCATGAAGCGGGCGCTTGAGATGTTTGTGATCGAGGGCATCAAGACGTCCATCCCGCTGCACCGGCGGATTCTAGCCGACCCGGATTTTGCCGCGGGTAAGTTCGATACCCACTTCATCGAAAGATTGCTCGGAACGAACGGAAAATAAAACGTTGAAGCGCCTTGTTCTACCGCGGCTGTATGTGATATTAGACGCAGCATTGCTTACCGTTCCCGAAACAGAGTGCGCCGAAGAACTCGTTGCTGCCGGTGTTCGCCTGCTCCAATACCGGAACAAGCGGGCGTCGGCGCGAGAGCTGTTCGAGTCCTCAAAGGGGCTTGGTTCAATCTTGATCCCCCAGGGTGTCACCTTTGTGGTGAATGATCGCGCGGATGTCGCGTCAGCCGCGGAAGCCAGCGGCGTTCACGTCGGGCAAGAGGATCTGGAAGCAGAAGCAGCTCGCGCGGTGGTGGGGGCAAATAAACTCCTGGGCGTTTCAACACACAACCTCGAACAATTCCAGCGCGCCGCCGCATCTTCCGCGGATTACATCGCCGTGGGACCCATCTTTGCAACGGGCACAAAGTCAAACCCCGATCCAGTAGTTGGCACACAGTTCATCCAAAGGGTTAGACCGCTAACTGATAAACCAATTGTGGCCATTGGAGGCATCACGTTGACGCGCGCGCCTGAGATAATCGAGTCAGGAGCTGATTCCGTGGCGGTCATCAGCGATATCCTCGGCGCACCCGAGCCGGGGATGCGCGCCAAGCAATACATCGATCTGCTGGGACCCGCTAACCACGCGGCTGCCGGCTGAGGCAATTCGACGAATGGCAGACACAACGCATCCTCTCGCGGACACCAGGGCAAAGTCAGAGCCGGGCTTTGTGCGTGCCATCGGCTTGTTTGACGGCACGATGATCGTCGTGGGCTCGATGATTGGATCGGGCATTTTCATTGTGGCTTCAGACATTGCGCAGCAGACCGGATCGCCTGGTGGCTTATTACTTACCTGGGTTCTCACGGGCCTGCTCACCATTTCCGCAGCGCTTTCCTATGGCGAGCTGGCGGCTCTTTTCCCGCACGCCGGCGGTCAATATGTGTATTTGCGCGAGGCTTATTCGCCGCTTTGGGGATTCCTTTACGGTTGGACGCTTTTTTTAGTAATTCAGACGGGGACGATCGCTGCGGTGGCGGTGGGCTTCGCGAAGTATCTTGGAGTCCTTTTGCCAGCAATCTCTCCGCAGGCGTGGATTGTGCATCCCATTTCGCTCGGGTCGAAATACGCAATTAGCCTCTCGGTTCAGCAATTGGTCGGCGTCTTAATGATTCTTGTCATCACCTTTCTCAATACTCGCGGCGTGCGGTTGGGCAAAGTGATTCAAAACATTTTCACCAGCGCCAAAACCCTCGCTCTTGTAGGGCTGATTTTTCTGGGGATTTTCGTGGGGCGAAACGCCGGGGCGATGAGCGAGAATTTCAGCCACCTGTGGGCTATTCACAATCCACAAACATTGGAGCCTGGCGCGAATTTTCTGAAAAGCTTTGTGCCCACGCTTACGGCGGCGAGTGGCGTCTTTGGATTGTTCGTTGCTTATGGTGTTGCGCAGGTTGGATCTTTGTTTTCCGCCGATGCCTGGAACAATATCGGGTTCACCGCCGCGGAAGTAAAAAACCCGAAGCGCGATGTCGCGCTATCGATGGCCTTCGGCACGATCATTGTCATCATGCTGTATTGCCTGGCGAATCTGGCTTATCTATGCACGCTGCCTCTGGTACAGATTCAAAGCGTTCCCGACGGCCGCGTGGCCAGCGCTGCTTTAAACTCCATCTTCGGTTCCCTTGGCGCGGCAATTATGGCCGTGGCCATCATCATTTCCACGTTCGGCTGCAACAACGGTTTGATCTTGGCAGGCGCGCGCGTTTCCTACGCCATGGCCAAAGATGGCCTGTTCTTCCGCTCGACGGGAACGCTGAACAGTAAAGGTGTTCCGGGCTCCGCACTTGTTTATCAGGGCATCTGGGTCGCCTTCCTGATATTGATGAGAACTCGCAAGGTCGACGCATCAGGCACTGTGACGTACGGGAACCTCTACAACGATCTGCTCAACTACGTTGTATTTGCGGTTCTACTTTTCTACGCGCTGACGATTGCGGGGATTTTCTCTCTGCGAGCGAAGCGGCCAGATCTGGAACGCCCCTATCGGGCGTTCGGCTATCCTGTGGTGCCCGCTCTCTATATTGCTGCGGCCGTCGCAATTATGTTCGTATTGTTACTCTATCAAACGAAAACCGCGGGTGCTGGGTTGGTCATCGTGCTGTTAGGCGTGCCGGTTTACCTGTGGTTGCGGCGGACATCCAGGCTGGCACCTGGCAACCATTGAATTTTCTCGTAGGGGCGCGGCATGCTGCGCCCCTACAATGCTCTAGGCCAAATTGGCAGTCCGATTAGAAACTGGGGCCGACCCCCAAAGGAGGAGTTGCATGGGCAACCCCTTGTTTGCAACCAAGTCGCTCGACACGTTGATGAAAGAAGCGGGCGACACCGGCGAGCATTGCCTGAAGCGCGCGCTGGGACCGGTGAACCTGATCACCCTGGGAATCGGTGCCGTCATCGGCGCGGGCATCTTTGTGCTGACTGGTTCGGCGGCGGCACTTTATGCCGGCCCAGCCATCATGCTCTCTTATGTGCTTGCAGGGACTGGCTGCGTGTTTGCCGGCCTCTGTTATGCGGAATTCGCTTCGATGATTCCCATCGCCGGCTCTGCCTATACGTACGGATACGCCACGCTCGGCGAGCTGATTGCCTGGATCATCGGCTGGGATTTAATTCTGGAATACGCGTTTGGCGCTGCGACAGTTGCCAGTGGCTGGAGCAGCACGCTGGTGGCGTTCCTGCAAGACTACGGCATCAGATTGCCACCGCAGATCTGCGATGTGCCGGGAGCTCTTTGGGTCATGGTCGATGGCCGGTGGGGGCCGGCGTCCACTTTCAATTTGCCTGCCGAGCAACTGGCGGGGCTGCCGCACGCCACGGCCAGATTCAACCTGATCGCGTTCCTGGCCATCCTCGCGGTCACCACCATCCTCATTATTGGCATCAAAGAATCCGCCAACTTCAACACTGGCATCGTATTCGTGAAGCTTTTTGCCGTGCTGACTTTCATCGCCGTCGCGCTGCCCTTCGTTCTGAAGCACCCTGACCTCGCCCATGCGAACTGGAAGGTGTTTCTGCCTCCCAACACAGGCACTTTCGGTTCCTACGGCTGGTCTGGCGTCTTGCGAGGTGCAGCAGTTGTTTTCTTTGCGTATATCGGTTTCGATGCCGTTTCGACCGCAGCTCAGGAAGCACGCAATCCCCAGAAGGACATGCCCATTGGCATCCTTGGTTCGCTGGTGATCTGCACCTTCCTTTATATCGCGGTTTCCGGGCTGTTAACCGCAACCGTTCACTACTCGCGCCTCAACATCGGCGCGCCGGTATCGCTGGCCATTCGCGAAACTGGCGTCAAATGGGGCAGTTATGTCGTAAACGCCGGCGCACTGGCTGGGTTAAGCACGGTCATGCTGGTGATGTTGCTGGGGCAATCGCGCGTGTTTTACTCGATGGCCAACGACGGATTGCTCTGGAAGTGGGCAGGTGATATCCACCCGCGTTTTCGCACTCCGTGGAAGTCCACCGCGATTACCGGACTGGGCGCCGCCATCTTCGGCTCGCTTGTCCCCATTGGCAGCCTGGGGCAGATGGTGAGCATTGGTACGCTCCTGGCCTTTGTCATTGTGTGCGCGGCGGTGATGATTTTGCGCGGTCGCCGTCCAGACCTGGAGCGGCCCTTCCGGACACCGTGGGTTCCCTTCGTGCCCATCATGGGAATTATTGTCTCGTTGGGGCTGATGGCTAGCTTGAACGGGGTTACCTGGGTGCGGCTGATTGTTTGGCTCATCATTGGGCTGGTCATTTATTTCACCTATGGCGTGAAACACAGTAAAGTTCGCAATGGCGTGAAGTAGTTCTGAAAAGGCCGGGCGTTGGCGTCCGGCCCGCACTCCTACTCCTCCCTCGTGGTTCTGCTCCGCGGGCGGCACTTCTTGTTGACTGTTTTACAGTCACCAGATAACAGGTAAAGTATTGTTTCCGTTGATGGCACGATGACACCTTTCCGCGCGAACCTCAAAGAAGTTTGGAGCCGCCTCACGTGGCCGGATCTGATTTCCGCCGCGGTGGCAACCGCGGGATTGCTGGCCTCGATCTTTGACTTGCGCGGCGGCCTTTTCAGCTTTCTGAAGTACCTGGCAGTTGTGGCGAGTGTTTATCTTTTGGTCCGGCTGATTGGCTGGTGGAGAAACCGGCTGCTATGGAGCCTCCGGAACAGGCTTATCGTTGCCTATTTGTTCATCGCTTTTGTTCCAATTTTATTGATCGTCGCGCTGGTTCTCCTTGCCGGACGAATCCTCTATTCCCAGATGGGCGCGTACCTGCTCCATGAAGACATTCACAACCGCATCGAGATGATTGCGGATATCTCGGAGCACATTGCCATTGCACACGAGACTCTTCCTGCGGGAATAACAATGCAGGAATCGGAACGGATCCTTGCGGCGCAATCCCACGCCGTTCATGACCGCGAACTTCCTGGATTGGAGATCAGTTTTTCAGGCGAAACAGCGCTGCTCAACAGAATCGCTTCCGGCAAAAAATCTTACGCCGGCCTCTTGCAACGGGGAGACACGCTTTCGCTGACGAGTTTACGCGTCATCCCAGATCGCAAGGGCGAACGTCTCGTGACTCTCCGCGTGCCTGTTACGCCGGACTTTTTGAGCACTGTCGCACCGGACCTCGGCGCCATTCAGTTGAATCTCATGGAGCGGTATACGGGTGGTGCCCTCCAAGGAGTCATTTATCCATCTGGCGACGAACAATACAGAGTGGCGAAGCCTATCGTCGCGCAGAACCGCGTTTTGCAGCAAGCCATGTTCTGGATCGATCCTCCCGTAAGCATCGTGTCCAGCCTCGATTCTGTATTTACGGCGCGCGATGGCAGGGTGGAATTGCACCGCCCGGTGCTCGCTGTATTCAATGCGCGGCCATCGCGGCTGACTTTGAGAATCTTCACTTCGTTGGGGGAACTACGGGATTCCTACCTTCTCCTTCTTATTCTGGTGGGAATTGTTTTCCTATTCATCGAAGTGGCCGCGTTCGTCACTGGGTTTGTTCTCACACGCCGGATCACCAGGGCTGTGGCTGATCTTTACGGCGCCATGCAATACGTACAAAAAGGAGATTTTTCTCATCGCGTGCAAATCGAGCACAACGATCAACTGGGAGAGCTGGCGGAATCGTTTAACAAGATGACCGCTTCCGTCGGCGAGCTCATCGAAGTGGAAAACAAGCGCCGGCGCCTGGAGAATGAGATTTCCATCGCTCGCGAAGTGCAAAACCAGCTCTTTCCGAGTACTTTGCCATCTGTGCCTGGGGTCGAAATTGAGGCCATCTGCAAGGCCGCGCGTTCCGTCAGCGGCGATTACTATGACTTCATCCAACTAAGCCCTACGCACATCGCCATTGCCATCGCCGATATCTCGGGGAAGGGAATCTCGGCCGCGCTCTTGATGGCCAGCCTGCAGGCGGCGTTGCGCAGCCAGCTTCTCGTGGAAGGCAGCGAGCGTTTGAGTATGGTCGAACTTGTGTCCCGTCTAAACAAGCATCTTGTGCGTAACACTGGGGACGACCGTTTTGCGACTTTTTTTATCGCGGTCTATGACAGCGCCACGCGAACTCTGCGTTATACGAATGCCGGCCACCTCCCGGCATTTCTAATCTGCGGTGGCGCTTCTCATCAATTGGATGTGGGCGGCATGGTCTTGGGCGTCATGGAAGATTACATCTACGAGGAAGGATCGCTGACGGTAAGTCCCGACTCGCTGCTGATCGGATATAGTGACGGCCTGATCGAGCCGGAGAACGTATATGGCGAAGAATTTGGGATTCGCCGTTTGCAGGAAGCCGCTATTCACGTGCAAGGCGCCACGCCGATCATGGTTGCCGAGTCTTTGATGGCTTCGGCCGAGGAGTGGGCCGGCACTCCCGAACAAGCCGATGACATGACGGTGATCGTCGCCCGGCTTCGGTAGTACCTCCGCTGCGGCTAAGTTATACTGAAAATCTTTCCAAGTGATTACCGGGGAGAGGAATGTCGCTTCGTAATCGTGTGGCGCTGGTGACAGGTGGGAGCAGAGGCATTGGCCGCGGGCTTGCTCTCCGGCTGGCGCAGGATGGCGCGCGCATGGCCATCGCCTATCGCTCCAATAAGGTGGCGGCACAGCAGACCCTGCGGCAGTTGCAGGCCAACGGCGCGGACTGTGTCGCGGTCGAAACCGACATTACCGATGCGGGGCGCTGCGAGCAGCTGATCAAAACAGTCGTCGATCGCTTCGGGCGGCTCGACGTGATCGTCAACAATGTGGGAGATTTTCGCTGGGGCACGCTGGGGGAATCGTCTTTGCAAGACTGGCAAGGCATCTTCACTTCAAACCTCTACACAGTTTTGTACATGTGCCGCGCCGCCTTGCCGCACATGCGCAAGGCGCGCTGGGGCCGGATCATCAATATGGGGGCCGTTGGCGCCGAGCGCGCATTTGGCCAGGCCAAAATTTCGGCCTACGCCGCGGCCAAAGCCGCCGTCGTGGCGTTATCCCGCTCCCTGGCGCTAGAGGAAGCCAAGAACGGCATCACCGTAAACGTGGTGAATCCGTCGAGCATCGATGAAAATGAGCTGACCCTGGAGGAAGCCCGCAAAATTCGTGACGCGCGTTTTCCGATCGGGCGTCCGCCCACGGTCGAAGATGTCGCCGCTACGGTAGCCTTTTTTGCATCCGAAGAAGCCGAGTATGTGACCGGACAGGTCGTCAACGTCAGCGGCGGCTGGATGCTGTGACCTCGCCGTGAGTTTCCCATGAAAGCCCTCACCGCCGCCGAAATGCGCGAAGTCGACCGCCTCACCACCGAGCGCTACGGCATCCCCAGCCTGCAATTGATGGAAGAAGCGGGGAAGCACATATCCAATGTCGTGCGCCTGAAGCTCCATGGGAATTCCAATAAACGCGTGGTCTTCCTTTGCGGAAAAGGAAATAACGGTGGCGATGGACTCGTTGCTGCGCGTCTCTTAAAAGAAGATAAGTTGGGTGTTGATCTCGAGCCACTCGTCTTTCTTTTTGGATCGCCAAACGAATTGCGTGGCGACGCTGCTGAGAACCTTTCTCGCTGGCTGAAATGTTCGGGAAAAATCACCGAAGTGAAAGACGGTGCTTCGTTGGAAGCCGCCTGGCCCAAGATCGCATCTGCCTACGCGGTTGTCGACGCTTTGCTCGGGACAGGGCTTCGCGGTCCAGCAGCCGGGGTCATCGCGGAGGCCATTGCTCGGCTCAACGAATTGTCAGGAAACGCCACGCTCGCGCGACCTGCTTTTATTTTTGCCGTTGATATTCCCTCCGGTTTGCCATCCGATGGCCAGCCCGCGGAAGGGCCCGTTCTGTTCGCGCACCAAACTGTCACGTTTACGGCTCCGAAGATTGGTCAACTTCTGTCCAATCAAGCCGGTTGTTGCGGGTATCTCGAAGTTCGTCAGATCGGCTCGCCCGCCGCGTTGGTGGAGGAAATCGGTCAAGGTTCCGCTCGTTGGGCCGAGCTGGCAGAGTTCGCATCGTTGCCCCTCGTTCGCGCAGCCGATTCTCACAAAGGAACCTACGGCCACGTGTTACTTCTCGCCGGTTCGCTGGGAAAAAGCGGCGCGGCTATTCTCGCCGGACGTGCAGCGTTGCGATCCGGCGCAGGTCTGGTCACCATTGCTACGCCCGAGCCAGTGCAGCCCATCGTCGCTGCGGGTCAGCCGGAGTACATGACCGAGCCGCTCAAGGCCACGAAGTCCGGTGCGCTCTCTCTGCGAAGCCTTGTGGAGGGTACGTTTGGCGAATTGGAAGAAGGGAAGAGCGTACTCGCCATCGGCCCCGGACTTGGAACGCATCGCCAGACCCAGGAATTCATTCGCACCATCGTTACGCAAACCGAACTGCCGGTTGTGCTCGACGCCGACGGACTAAACGCCTTTGATGGGCACACGCCCAGTCTCCGCAAACGAAAAACAAAGTTTCTGGCCGTCACTCCGCATCCTGGCGAAATGGCTCGTCTGCTCGGTGTTTCCCCAAAGGACGTGCAAGCCGGCCGCGTGAAAATGGCGCGTGAGTCCGCCCTCCAATGGAACACTCACGTCATCCTAAAAGGCTTTCACACCATTATTGCGTCCCCCACGGGCGAGCTCTTCATCAACACGACCGGCAACGCTGGCTTGGCCAAAGGTGGCTCGGGTGATGTGCTAACCGGCCTGCTTGCCGGGCTCACAGCTCAGTTTGGGACTCGGGACTGGCATCGTGTCCTGACTCTTGGCGTCTACCTGCATGGGATCGCGGCCGAGAACTCCGCCCAACCACACGAACTTTCCGGAGTGCTGGCCCAAGAGGTCGTGCAGAACATCCCATCGGCCCGCGGCCGGCTCATTCGGGAGCTTCAGCGTGGCTGAAGAGTTCATCACCCGTTCTGCCGAGGAAACCACCAAATGGGGCAGGGAATTTTCCAAGCGCCTCCAGCCTCCCATGCTTGTCCTTCTCACAGGCGACCTGGGCACGGGAAAAACCACGCTAACCAAAGGTATCGTTTCCGGTCTCGGTGCAGCCAATGAAGACGACGTCACCAGCCCCACCTTCACCCTTGTTCACGTCTACGGCAAGCCCCCCAAGGTCTATCACGTCGATTTGTACCGCATCGAGAGCTTCCACGACTTTGAGACCCTGGGCATGGAAGATATGTTTGCAATTCCCTCCGTGGTCATCCTCGAATGGTCCGAACGCTTCCCCCTACAGTCTCCCTGGCCCCAGTTCCGGGTGCGGCTAGAGCATCAGGGGGGCGACGCCCGACGGATTACCGTTTTGTAGCCTATCGGTAATCCACCTCACTTACTTTCTGGCTACGGACCTCTCTGGATTTCTTGCCGGGGCCGCCTGCGGCTGCTAACGTAAAAATAGCCATTTCTGGCTAAATTTGATGGCCAACGAACTCCTAACGCTTACGCCCACTGAAGAGGCGCGGCCGGAACTCAAGAGCTATAACGTCACGATCCCCATGGGCTCCTTGGCGATCGGCGTGGATAACATCCACCACGACGTTTTCTTGAGCCCCAAATTTGTCCAAGGGGCGCGCGAGTATCTTTTCGACGTCATTCGCCAGTACACCAGCGCCACCTACCTGCCGGGAATTGAGCTGCGGGCCACGCGGGGGCCAGACAGCACCGCTTTCCGCAAGCTGCTCTCCGAGGTCCTGCAGAGTGCTTTGACACAGGCCAAGTACCACAAAAACATTGAGATCGACCTGTTGTTCCGCCTTAGCTTGCTGAAATTTCTGACCTTCGAGATCGGCAATCAATTTGCCAACCTCATCCTCGAAGGAAAGGAATGGATCCGCAAACGAGGCGAACATTTTGAACGCAGTCAACAAGCGCACGTCATCAAAGCTCGCTTGTCCGAGCTACAGTCCGCCCGCAGGGGTGTTATACGCCGTGTCGGACAGCAAGTGGCCCAGATCGTTAGCGACGTGGAAGACAACGTCATCGCAAAAGCGCGTCGCGCACTGTTTGGCGAGGATTTCACTGCTTACTACGAACTCTGCAAGAACCGCCTGATTTTTCTCGATGGCGGGAAAGACGACGATTTCTTTCTAGAGCACTACATCCTGCTAGGCAATTACGCCCGTGACCCCGACCGCTTTGAGGCCATGGACACGCTTTTCCAGGAATTCCTCCGCGAGGCCGGCGTCCGGCTCAGTCACGACCCCGCGCACACGGAAGCTATCGAGGCCCATACCGCGCTTCTGGAATCAGTGCAAACGGTTCGCGCGGACATCGCAGCTCTCGAGGAACAGCGCGAAAACACGCGCAAGCGGCTTGAACGCGGCGATGGCTTCTTTACTAAGTTTCTAAATTCAGGTGATCCAGCCGACCTGAAGGCTTCCTTGAATGACCTTGAGAATCGTCTCAAGCATCAGGAATTCAAGTTGGAGGAGTTGGGGCCGCAAATTGACGCCGCCCGGCAGAAGCTCGATTTCTTTGTAAAGGATCATGCCGGGAGGCTCGGCGAATACCTGAACGAGCCGGAAAACGCCAAGCGGCTGTTTGACGTCAGCTCCGCTTCGGAGGCGGAGGCCCCGACGCGCGCGCGCTTGCTGTCCCAGCTACTCGACCGTCTCGAGCAATACGAAATTCTCTATCACGTTCTTGCGAGCTATGAAATCCGGCCCATCGTTTCTGATTACTGCCCGCCCGTGCACTTGCAACAGCTTCGCAAGGCCCTTGTTTCTAAAGAAGAGCTTAAGCAAATCGAGCAGGTCATCAAGCATGTGCCCGCAAAGAAATTGTCGCTCAAGGTCATCGAGGAACTTTCCAGAAAGATTCGTCGCTATACCCGCGAGGAAATGCAGGCTCTCGTTCTGAAATTTGCCGGCGACTTCCTTCGCCTGCGAAGGGATTTGCGTGATGCGGACCATCTGACCACCTGTATGGAGCGCGTCAACCTGGTAACCACGGAAAAGGCGCGCGAGCTCTCGCGCTTGAACAACCGACTTTACGAGTGCGTGCTCCCCGACGAAGCGCGGCCGGACCAGGACAACGTGATTTCGCACGTGATCATCAAGTCCGACGTGCGCGGCTCAACGCGCATGACTCAAGATTTGCTCGCGCGCGGGCTCAGCCCGGCTTCGCACTTCAGTTTGAATTTGCACGAGCCGGTCAAGAAACTCCTGGACCGCTATGGTGCGAAGAAAGTCTTCATCGAAGGCGACGCCATCATCTTGGCGATTTTCGAAACGGAATCGACGGTAGCGTATGCACGGCCGGTAGCCAAGGCCTGCATTCTTTCGCGCCAGATTCTCACGGTTTGCAATTCTTACAACGAGCATGCGTCCTCCAGCGATTTGCCCGCTCTCGAACTCGGCCTCGGAGTCGCTTTTCAGGGCTCCGCGCCTACCTATTGGACCGATGGCGATTCGCGCATCATGATTTCAAAAGCGCTCAATCTCTCTGACCGTCTTTCAGGCTGCGCCAAGCTGGCCAAGCGCATGTTGGCCAAGCAGAAAACTCTTTTTTCGGTGTATCAATTTTTGAATACCATGGAAGGTGCTTCGGCGGAAGAGTTGGACGAATTTCTTGTGCGCTACAACCATAACGGTATTGAACTCAACGACGAGGGTTTCCAAAAGCTCTCCGAAGAAATATCGCTCGAATCCATTGAAACCAAGCTCGATATGCCTTGGGGAAGGCAAAACGTAACGCTATATTACGGGGAAGTGCCTCGGGGGGAGTCCGTCGAACTGCTCGTTCTGCGCAAAGGTTTCGCCCGGCAACTGCTCCCCGACGGAAAAATCGGCGGACCTACCACGCATCCCTATTACGAAGTCTGCACCAGCCCCGCGCTCTACGACCTCGTCGCCGCCTTGATCCGCACCCAGCAAGCCGCCGTCATGGCTTCCCAACGTTCCTGATCCCTTCTGCCTTTGACTCGCAATTTTCTTTTTCGTTAAGCGTCTGTCCTCGCTTCGATTTGTAGAGGCCGCCTGGAGCTTGCCCCGACCTGGTCGGGGAGCCGGGCCGCTCTTCCCGTCCCATTCATCGCATCAGCTATACTGTTCGCGGAGGCGAAAGGGGTCCGGTGATCCTCGTGGTCTTCAAAACCATGGCCCGTGTCCTTCGCGGATTCGGGGGTGGGTTCGACTCCCACACGCTTCCGCCATATCTAATTGAGATGACGGCAGTTGCAAAAAATAAGGCGGCAAAAGGCGGCATTAGCGGCAAAGTGACCGGTTTTGTGATTTGATTTTGAGCGGCGCGGGTGACAACCGGTTCCTCGAACTGAGCCGAGAAAAAGCAGGTAGCGCTAGTTGCGCCAT
>Ga0137396_10000277_pt1 | contig 22899 bp, 20 predicted proteins | sample czc16metaG_FD_108284 | JGI IMG/M metagenome (GOLD analysis project Ga0137396, IMG submission 108284) | Vadose zone soil microbial communities from Angelo Coast Range Reserve, California, USA - czcobulk3.16 metaG | ecosystem: Environmental > Terrestrial > Soil > Vadose zone | place: USA...
CTCGGCCTACGCCGCGCGCGCCGGAGTCGTCTTCGTGAGCCACTACCACGAGGACCACTTCCGCTCCGACCCCGCGTGCTACGCCGGCCGCACGGTGCTCGTGAAAGACCCGCGGCGATCGACTGCGGGCCTCCAGGCCAAGCGCGCGGGCGAGCTGTGGACGGAGCTCGCGCCCGTGGCGCGCGTGCAGAGCGCGGACGCCCTCCGGCGCCGCACGCCCGACCTCGAGCTCCATGTCTCGCCGCCGCTCCCGCACGGGCCGGACGGGACGACACTCGGGTACGTCGTCGCGCTGACGCTCGCGGATCCGGCGGAGCATGAGCGGTTCGTCTTCGCCTCCGACGTCCAAGGGCCAATCTCGCCGGTGGCCACCGCGTACCTCATCCAGGAGCGGCCGACGCTCCTCTACCTCTCGGGTCCGCCGTCGTACCTCGAGCGGGAGCTGGGCGCGGCCGTCGTCGAGCGGGGCATCGAGAACCTCCTGCGAGTCGTCGACGCCACCGGCTGTCGCGTGATCATGGACCACTACGCCCTCCGCGACACGCGCTTCGCCGAGCGGTTCGCCCGGTTGTGGGAGACGGGCGCCGTCGTGACCGCGGCCGGCTACCTGGGCCTCGACGACGCGCCCCTCGAGTGTCGCCGCCACCGCGCGTGGGCGGCGGCGCGGAAGCCGCCGGCGCGCGCAGGGCAGAGCGAGGGGCGTGCTATCATTTCCCGCGCGCCGAGAAGGCTCGCGAAAGGGGGAACCAACGCGTGAGCACGGAGAACAAGACTCTCAACGTGGGTGACACGGCTCCCGACTTCACGCTGAAGACCATCGGGCTCAAAGAGGTCAGCCTGAAGGACTTCCGCGGGAAGAACGTGGTCGTGCTGTTCTACCCGCTGGACTGGACGCCGGGCTGAAGCACCTGCATGCCCGCCTTCGACAAGCGCGTGAGCGACTTTCAGGCGGCGAATACCCAGGTGCTGGGTATCAGCACGGACAGCCCCTTCAGCCACGAGAACTGGGCGAAGTCGGTCGGCATCAGCCAGTACCCGCTGCTCTCGGACGTCCAGCGCACGGTCGCCAAGGACTACGGCGTCTACTGGTCCGACTGGAACGCCAACGTGCGCGCGACGTTCATCGTGGACAGGCAGGGCAAGGTCCGCTTCGTCGAGCGCTACGGCAAGGGCGAGCTGCCTCAGCCCGACAAGATCCTCGCCGAGGTGAAGAAGCTCGCGTAGCTCCGTCGCCGACGGGCGAGGGGTCGCCGGGCTTCGAGACGACACTCGCCCGGGACCCCTCGCCCCGCCGGCGCCTCGCTCCCACGCACCTCTCCGCCGCGATCAACCCGTATCTTTAGCCCCGCGCGAGGTGCCGGCTCGGGTGATCCCGGCCTACCGCTCGAGCGTCGCACGCGTCGTCAGGCCCACACCCGCCAGGACGCACGCCGCGCCGAGCACCTGCCAGAGGCCCACCGCCTCCCCGAGGAGGGCCGCCGCGAGCGCGATCCCGACGATCGGCTGGAGGTTCATGAAGATCGCGGAGCGGCTCGGGCCTACGACCTCGACCGCGCGGTACCACCAGACGTGGGCCACGGCGCCCATGAGGCCCTGGTAGAGGACGACGGCCCAGCCGGCGAGGGAGGCGAGGCGCGGGGCGGGGTAGAGCGGTGACGCGGCGACCGTCGTCAGCAGGATCATGAGGGTGCCTGCGACATACGCGCCCGTCGTCGCGAGCAGGGGCGAGAGCGTGTCGAGCACCCGCTTGCCGTAGACGGTGTAGACCGACCAGCCCGTCAGCGAGGCGAGGGCGAGAAAGTCGCCCCCGCGGAGCTCGTCGAGCCGGAGCGCGGCGAGCCGCCCGCTCGTCACCACGAGGAGCACGCCGAACACGGACACGGCCACGCCGGCCCACTGGACGCCACGCAGCCGCTCGCCGAGGTAGAAGCGCGCGGTGAGCGCCACCATCACGGGCGCCGCCGCCTGGATGATGACCGCGTTGCCGGCGGTCGTGTAGTGGTAGGCGACGTAGCTCCACTGGGTCGAGCCCCAGATCCCCGCGAGCCCGAGGACGAGGAAGGCCCGGAGCGCGCGCGGTGAAAGACCGCGCGACGCGTCTGGCCCGGAGCGCGCGACCAGCCACGCGAGAAGGCACGAGGCGACGGTGCAGCGCACGGCCGCGAGGAAGAACGGCGGGAAGTCCTGGAGCGCGAGCTTCGCGGTCGCGGGATAGCTGCCCCAGAGCGCCACGATCGCGACGAGCGCGCCGTAGGCGCGGGTTTGACTGAGTCCGCTCACCTCCCTATGATAAGCCGCGCGTCATGGCGGATCACATCCTCGAGTCGCGCGTGTGGCTGCCCAGGGCGCGCGCCGAGGTCTTCGCGTTCTTCGCCGATCCCACCAACCTCGCACGGATGTCACCGCCCTCGCTCCGCCTGCGCCTCCTCGCGCGCCCGGCGCCGATGCGCGCCGGGAGTGTCTACGAGTTCCGGGTCGCGTGGCTCGGCATCCCGCTGCGCTGGCGCTCGTTCATCCGCGAGTTCGACCCGCCCTACCGGTTCGTGGACGTGCAGGTACGCGGACCGTGCGCGCGCTGGGAGCATCGCCACTGCTTCCTCGAGAAGGACGGCGGGACCTGGGTGGAGGACCGCGTGACCTACCGGCTGCCGCTCGGGCCGCTCGGCCGCTGGGCGCATGCGGTCCTCGTGGGTGGCCAGATCGAGGCGGCGTGGGCGTACCGCAACCGGCGCATCGGCGAGCTGCTGGAGCCCGCGGGCGCGAGGGCGGGGTGATGCCGGGCCGCGCGCGTGCGGGGTCGACCCCTCAGCGCGACGTCGTGACGCCGACCCGGCGGCAGAGGGTGCGGACGGGGCACACGGAGCACCGGGGCGAGATCGGGGCGCAGACGTTCTGTCCGAACGAGACGAGGAGATCGTTGTAGCCGATCCAGTAGCGCTTCGGGAGCTTGGCCCGGAGTGCCATCTCGGTTTCCTCCGGGGTCTTCGTCTTCACGTAGCCGAGGCGGTTCGAGATCCGGTGGACGTGGGTGTCCACGCAGATGCCCGGCTTGCCGTAACCCATGGTCACGACGAGGTTGGCCGTCTTCCGGCCGACGCCCTTGAGGGTGAGCAGGTCGTCGATCTCGTCCGGCACGCGGCCGTGGAAGCGATCGAGAAGGTCCCGGCAGATCCCGAGGATCACGCGCGCCTTCGTGCGGTAGAAGCCGACGGGGAAGATCAGCTTCTCGATCCTCCTCGCCGTCAGCTCGAGCATCGTCTGTGGCGTGTCGGCGACGGCGAAGAGGCGCTCGGAGGCGGGCCCGGTCGTCGTGTCCTGCGTCCGGAGCGAGAGGATGCACGCGATCAGCACGCGGAAGGGATCGCGATCGCGGTCGGCGATGACGGCGAGCGCCGTCGGGTCCCACCGTGGCGCCGTCCCGCGCAGACGCCCGATGACCCGCCCGATCGCTACTTCTGGTCTTTGATGGACTCGAGCAGTTGCCTTGCGCGTGGCTGATCCTTCACGGTCCAGTCGGCGACGATCGTGGGCGCGGGCTCGGTCAGGACCCGCCGGAGCTCCTGCCGCGCCTCCGCGTACCGCCCGGTCATGATGTAGACGCGAGCGAGGTCCACGCGCAGCACGGTGAACGTCGGGTCGATCGTGAGGCCCTTCTTGAAGTGCTCCTCCGCCTTGTTCCTGTCGCCGCCGAAGAGACCCGGCACCTCGAGGTAGACGTTGCCGGCGAGCGAGTGGGCTCGCACGGAGCGCGGGTTGAGCTGGAAGAGGGTGTCGATCTCCTCGCGAACGGTCGGCAGGAGGAAGAGCGAGCGCAGGACGCCCTTGGTCTGGCCCCAGCGTCCGGTATTGATGGCGTACCAGAGGTGTGCGTCATGGCTCTTCGGCGCGAGCTCCACGGCGCGCTTGCCGAGCTCGCGCCCGCGCTCGTAGGCCGCCAGCTTCTCGTCCGGAGTCATCGCGCGGATGTCCCCCCAGAGGAACCAGACGTACGAGAGCATGATCATCGTCTCGACCTCGCTGTCACGCCGGAGCGCGTCCTCGAGGAGGTCGCGGGCGCGGTCGAGCGCCGTGCGGTCGTCATGATACCGGGCGACGAGCGCCCGCGCGGTCTCGACCGGTGTCGCCCCGGTGGCCACGGCGGCCGCGGCGATCAGCAGGAGGGCGACGGCGAGGCGGGCGAGCATCGCCGCGCACTCTACCGCCTCGCCGGGGAGCCGTCAAATCTTGACACGCGCTGGAGCCTTCACCGATGCTGCATGACGTGAAGCGGCTCGCCGCGCCCGCGCCGCAACCCCGCAACGCGCTGCTCCCGGAATTCCGCCAGGCCCCGCGGTGAGGGTCGTCCGCACGCTCGCGGTCATCGCGGTGGCGGGCTGGCTCGGGATCATGGCGTTTTTCGCGCTCGGCGTGGCGCCCCTCGTCTTCCGCGCGCTCGACCGTGCCGTGGCGGGGGAAGCCGTCGCCGCCGTCCTGCCGCGCTATTACGCGTGGGGAATCGCGCTCTGCGCGTTCGCCCTGGCGGCCTCGGTGATCCAGGTCGTCTCCGGCGCGGACGGACGCCTCAGGCCCCTCGCCGCCGCCGCGCTCTGCGGCGTGATGCTCGGGCTGCTGGTGTGGGCGTCCGCCGTCGTGCTGCCCCGGGCCGAGACGGCGCGGCGCGCCCACGAGGACGGCACGTTTGCCCGTGCCCATCGCGCCGCGGTGCGGCTGAACACGGCGACGATGGTCGCCGGCGCCGCGCTGCTCGTCCTCGAGGCGCTCAGCCTATCGAGGCGGCATAGCCGCTGAGGTCGAGGATCGCGCGCACCCGGTCGGGAACCGCCGACGGCGCCTCGTGCGCGAGTGCCTCGCAGGCGGCGAGCATGATCCAGGCGAGCGTCTCGGGGACGGCGACGACCCGGTCTCGCTTGGCCGAGGGCAGCGTCTCGACGATCTCCTGGAGCGAGAAGCGCACCTGCTCGCGGGCGTAGGCGAGCGCGAGCACCGCGGTCTTGTTGCCGTGGCTCCGCGTCCACGCCTGCGCCAGCTCGCCCGGCAGGGGCGCGTTCGGCGCCCATGCGGCCGCGAGCTTCTCGACGGCCGCGGGAAGCGGGAGACGCGCGATGTCGCGCGCGAGCGCGAGCAGACGCGTCTCGGCCGGCATCGGCCGGGGAGCGGCGGCGGCCCGGGCCCGCCGCGTGCGGGTCCTGCGCTTCTTCGGCCGTTTGCGGGCGCGCGGCATCGCGACTAGAACATAGCAGAGGTCCGGGGAGCCGGAGCCGCGGATGCGGCGTCGTTACTCGTAGCGCAGCGCTTCGATCGGATCCAGGCGCGAGGCCTTGCGGGCGGGGTAGAAGCCGAAGAAGATGCCGATGCCGGCGGCGAACCCGAACGCGAGCACGATCGACTCGGGCGCCACGAGCGTCCGCCATTGCGCGAAGTAGCTGATCAGCTCCGAGCCCCCGACTCCCAGCGCGATGCCCATGATCCCGCCGATCAGCGAGAGCGTCACCGCCTCGATCAGGAACTGAAGGAGGATGTGGCGCCGGCGGGCGCCGACCGCCATCCGCAGCCCGATCTCGCGCGTTCGCTCGGTGACCGACACCAGCATGATGTTCATGATGCCGATGCCGCCGACGAGCAGGGAGACCGAGGCGATGGCCGCGAGCAGGTAGGTCATCACGCGCGAGGACTCCTCCTGGGTCTGGAGGACTTCGGACAGGTTCCGGAGCCAGAAGTCGTCGTCCTGGAAGGGCTGGAGGCGGTGGCGCTGGCGCAGCAACCCGCGGATCTGGTCCTCGGCCTCGGCCATGTCCTCGCCGGGCCGGATCTTGATGGAAATCGCCCCGACGGAGCGCGGATTGGCCTGACTCGCGCCGAGGACCTTCTTCTTCGCCGTCGAGAGCGGCATCAGGATGATGTCGTCCTGGTCCTGGCCCCAAGCGTTCTGGCCCTTCCGCGACAGGAGGCCGATCACCGTGAACGGCACCTTCTTGATCCGGATGATCTGGCCGACGGGCTCGGACTCGCCGAAGAGGTTGAGGGCCGTCGTCTGGCCGAGCAATGCGACCTTGGTGGCGCCGTCGAGGTCCTCCGCGAGGATCGGCCGGCCGTCCGTGATCGGCCACTCGCGGGCCTCGAAGTAATCCGGCGTCACCCCCTGGATTCCCGTGGACCAGTTGAGGTTGCCGTAGACGACCTGGGCGCCGCCACGGACGGAGGGCGCGGCGACCTGCACGGCCTGGACCTCGCGCGCGATCGCGTTGGCGTCGTCCTCGGTGATCGTGAGTTGGCTGCTGATGCCCAGACGGACGCCGCCCGAAGTCGAGCTACCCGAGAGGACGATGATCAGGTTCGAGCCGAGACTCTGGATCTGCTCGGCCACGCGCGCCTGGGCGCCCGCGCCCACGCCGACCATGGCGATGACGGCGCTGACGCCGATGATGATGCCGAGCATCGTGAGCGCGCTCCGGAGCTTGTTCACGCGGAGGGCCCGGCCGGCGATTCTGACACTCTGCCAGACGCTCACGCCGCTTCCTCCTCCTCCACCGGCATCGCGACGAGCGTGGCCGCCGCGTCGAGCGGCGACGCGACGTCCTCGTCGCTCTTGAGCCGGCCATCACGAAAGCTGAGGTGCCGGCTCGCGTAGGCTGCGATGTCGGGCTCGTGGGTGACGAGCACGATCGTGAGGCCCTCGCGGTTGAGTCGCTGCAGAAGCGCCAGCACCTCGACGCTCGTTCGCGTGTCGAGGTTACCGGTGGGCTCGTCGGCGAGGATCACGGCGGGGTCGTTGACGAGCGCGCGGGCGATCGCCACGCGCTGCTGCTGACCGCCGGAGAGCTGGCTCGGGTGATGATCCTCGCGATCGCCGAGGCCGACGGCCGTCAGGCACGCGCGGGCGCGGGCGCGTCGCTCGCGCGCCGCGAGGCCCGCATAGAGCAGGGGCAGCTCGACGTTCTCGAGGGCGCTCGTCCGCGGCAGCAGGTTGAACTGCTGGAAGACGAACCCGATCTTGGTGTTCCGGATCCGCGCCAGCGCGTCGGCCGAGAGGCCGGCCACGTCAGCGCTGTCGAGCACGTAGCGGCCCGCGGTCGGCCTGTCGAGGCAGCCGAGGAGATTCATGCAGGTGGACTTGCCGGAGCCCGACGGACCCATGACGGCCACGAACTCGCCGCGCCCCAGCGTGACCGAGACGCCGCGGAGCGCGTGCACCGTGTGGGGGCCGAGGTGGTAGTCCTTCGTCAACCCCTCGGTCAGGATGATCGGCGCCGCCACGGCTAGAGCCTGAGGCGCGGCGCGCCCTGCTGGGGCTGGGCGCCCCGGCCGCTGCCGCCGGCGAGGCCGACGATGACTTCCTGACCCTCCTTGAGCTCGCCGCGCAGCACCTCGGTCGCGGTGCCGTCGCTGAGCCCGACCGCCAGCGTGAGCGGCGCGGGCTTGCCCTCGGGGCCGACGATCCAGACACGTCCGGCGACGCCCGAGCGCCCGTCGCCGCCCGGCGCCCCCGACATCTCGTCGTAGCGGACCCGCTGCTCGTCGGTGAGGATTTCGCGGATACGCACGCGCGCGGCCTCGCGGATTTTCTGGGCCTTCGCGCGCCGGTCGGGCTCGGGCAGTCCCTGCAGCGCCATGAACTGCTGGCGGCTGTCACCGAGGATCGGCTCGAGCTTCTGCTGCTGGTCCTCGCTGAGCTTCAGCTCCTTCACGAGCCGATCGCGGATCTGCTCCGTGGAGGGCGGCGCCCCGCCGGCTGCCGCGCCGGCGCCCCCGGGCGCTCCCGGCGCCGCCGCGTCGACCCCGGCTGGACGGAACCGGAGGGCGGCGTTCGGCACCTTCAGGACGCTCGGCTTCTCGGCGACGACCAGCTTCACATTCGCCGTCATCCCCGGCAGGAGCTTCCCCGTCGGATTCGGGACGGCGACGACGACCGTGTACGTCACGACGTTCTGCACGATCTGCGCCGCCTTGCGGATCTGCGTGACGGTCCCGACGAACGTCTCGCCCGGGAACGCGTCCACCGTGAACGTCGCGCGGTCGTCGACGTTGATGCGTCCGATGTCCGCCTCGTCCACGCTGGTCTCGACCTGCATCTGCGTGAGGTCCTGGGCGATCGTGAAGAGCACGGGCGCCTGGAGGCTCGCCGCGACCGTCTGGCCGACGTCGACCTGGCGTGAGACGACGACCCCGTGCACCGGCGCGGTGATCGTCGTGTGGTCGAGGTCCAGCTGCGATTGCTGGAGCGCGGCGACCTTCTGCTCCACCTGGGCCCGCGCCGACGCGAGCATGGCGTCCGCCACGCGCAGCTGGGCGGTCGCCGACTGGATCCCGGACGCGAGCGCCTGGTCGTGCGCTCTGGCCGACTCGAGCTGGGCCACCGCCGAGTCATGCGCCGCCTGCGACGAGTCGAGGTCGCTCTTGGCGATGAGCTGCCGCGTGAAGAGCTCGGTCTTCCGCTCGTAATCGCGCTGGGTGTCCACGACGGCGACCTGAGCCTTGGCCGTCTGCGCCTTTCCCTCGGCGTAGGCCGCCCGGGCATTCTCGACGTCGGCGCGCGTGCGCTCGATCTGCGCCTGCTGGTTCAGGACGGCGGCTTTGACGGTGTCGAGATCGGCCTTCGCCTGATTGACCTTCGCCAGGAAGATCTCCGGGTCGATCCGCGCGACGACCTGCCCCTTCTTCACGACGGAGTTGAAGTCGACCAGGAGCTCCTTGATCTGACCCGAGACCTGACTGCCGACCTGGACGGTGATGACGGCGTTCAGGTTGCCGGTGGCCGAGACGGCGGCGGTGAGGGGACCGCGCTCGACCTTGGCGAGCCTGTACTTCGGCGCGTTCCCGATGCTCTGCGTGTAGAGGTAGGCCCAGACGCCCCCGCCCACGACCGCCGCCACCACCGCCACCGAGAGGATGCGTCGCATCATCTATTTAGACGTCCGCGCGGGGTGCTCGGTTTACCGCGGCGTCAGCGGCGTCCCACGGCACGGTCGAGCCGTGCCCGGGCGATGCGGTAGTCGGCCAGCGCCTGACTCTCGGTGCTCTGGGCCTGGGTGAGCGCGAGCTGAGCGTCGGTGAGCTCGAGGATCGTGCCGACTCCTGCGTCGAACCGCCCCTGCGCGAGGCGGAAGTTCTCCTGCGCCGAGGCGACCAGGGCCTGGGCGGCCTGGATCCGCTCCTGCGCCTCCTCGACGGCGATCTCCGACTGCTCGACGTTCTGGATGATGTCGAGCTCGGTCGACCTCACGCGCGCCTTCGCACCGTCGAGGTTGGCCTTCGCCTCCTGGTACCTCGCGATCCGGCCTCCGCCGTCGAAGAGCGTCCAGGTGAAGGCCAGGCCGAGCGTCCAGTTCTCGTTCAGCTGCTGCTGGCTGCCGCCGTAGCTGCCGGTCCCGCTGATGTCGGGGAAGAAGTTGCGAAAGGTCTGGCGCTCGGTCGCCTGGGCCGCGTCCACCTGAAGGAGGGCCTGGCGGTACTCGGGCCGATTCTTGAGGGCCTCCGCGCGCTGCGCCTGGCGGTCGATGGTCACCGCCTCGAAGATCAGGTTGTCCACGATCTGGGTCGGCGTGTCCACTTCGATCGCCATCGCGATGTTGAGCGCGACCAGCGCGGTACGGAGGGCGTTCTTGGCCTGGATGAGGGCGACCTTGGCGTTCGCCACGTCGACCTCGGCGCGCACGACGTCGGACTTCGGCCGCGTGCCCACCTCGAAGAACCCCTTGCTGGACTTGAGGTTCAGGTCGGCGCGATCGAGCGCCTGCTGGTTCACCTTGATGAGGCGCTGGGCGAAGAGCGTGTTGGTATACGCCTCTTTCACCGCGAGCGCGATGAGCTGGCGCTGGAGCTCGATGTTCTCGACGGCGACCTCGGCGAGCTTGCGCGCCGCCTCGGTAGCCGCAAGATTCTTCCCGAAGTCGAAGAGGAGCTGCGAGAGCTGGACCTGAGCGAGGAAGGTATCGGCGAGCTGGCGGCTCGCGACGCCCTGACGCGTGATGCCATCGACGGGCGAGGTCGTGAGGAAGACGCTCGAGCTGCGGAAGGCGGTGACCGAGCCCGTGAGCTGCGGCAGGAGCGGGGCGAACGCCTGGTTCACCCGATAGCGCGCTGCGGCGTAGTCATAGAGCGTCGCCTGGATCCTCGGCTGGGCCTCGAGGGCGATCCCGATGCACTCATCGAGGGTCAGGAACCGACCGGCGATGGGCGCTCGGACTGGAGACGGCGCCGGAGCCGCGGGCGGAGAGGGGGCGGGGGGGGTCTGGGCGACCGCGAGCGCAACGCTGCAACCGATGATGGTTAGAGGGAGAATGAAGGCTGTGCGCGAAATTTTCATACGGCCCGAAGGATAACACGACCCCGTGGACGGACATGTGGAACGCCGGTGGACGGCTGTGGACACCTTTTTCCTTGACGACCTCTAGATGCTGCGTGCTAGATTCGCGGTCACCACTAGAGGTCGTATGTGATTGGGAGGAGGCCCCATATGCTGTCTGAGACTCGCCCGGCCAAGGTGGGCAAGTGGACGGAGCCCGCGCTGCGTGTCCTCCGGGAGCGCTACCTGATGCGCGAAGGCGGCGAAGTCGTCGAGACGCCGGAGGAAATGTGCTGGCGCGTGGCGCTGTCCATTGCTGCGGGCGAGGCGCGGTACGGGCGAAGCCCGGCGGCGGTGCGGGAGATCGGCAGCGCGTTCTACGAGATGATGGTGGACGGCTACTTCCTGCCGAACTCGCCGACGCTGATGAACGCGGGGAAGGGTAACGGGCTCCAGTACTCGGCCTGCTACGTCCTCCCGGTGGGCGACTCGATGGAGGAGATCTTCGACTCGGTCAAGGCGGCCGCCATCATCCACAAGTCGGGTGGCGGGACCGGCTTCGCCTTCTCGCGGCTACGCCCGAAGGACGACATCGTCGCCTCGACGGGCGGCCGGGCCTCAGGGCCCGTGTCCTTCCTCCGGGTCTTCAACAGCGCCACCGAGGCGGTGAAGCAGGGCGGGACCCGACGCGGCGCCAACATGGGGATCCTGAAGGTGGATCATCCTGACGTCCTCGAGTTCATCGACTGCAAGCTCGACGGCGGGATCACCAACTTCAACATCTCCGTCGCGGCCACCGACCGGTTCATGGACGCCCTCGCCGCGGGCACGGAGTACGACCTGATCAATCCGCACACGGGCGCGGTCACGGGTCGGCTCTCGGCCAAGGAGGTCTTCGAGCGGATCGTGCGCGCCGCGTGGCGGACCGGCGACCCGGGCATGGTCTTCATCGACCGGATCAACGCGAGCCCGGCCAATCCGACGCCCGAGATCGGGTTGGTCGAGGCGACGAACCCGTGCGGCGAGCAACCGCTCCTGCCCAACGAGGCGTGCAACCTCGGCTCGCTGAACGTGTCGAAGTTCGCGCGACGGGGCGAGGACGGAGAATGGTCCATCGACTGGGACGAGATGGAGCGCGTCGTCCGGCTGGCCGTGCGCTTCCTCGACGATGTCATCGAGATGAACCCGTACCCGTTGCCGGTGATCGATGCCACGGTGAAGGCCAACCGGCGGATCGGCCTCGGGATCATGGGCTGGGCGGACCTGCTCTTCACGATGGGCGTCCCGTACGACAGCCAGGAGGCGATCGACCTCGCCGACCGGCTCATGGCTTTCGTGAAGGAAAAGTCCCACGACCAGTCGGCGCGACTCGCCGAGGAGCGTGGACCGTTCCCACACTGGATCCAGTCCATCTACAAGAACGAGCGGCCGCTCCGGAACTCGACGGTCACGACGATCGCGCCAACGGGAACAATCTCGATGATCGCCGCCTGCTCCTCGGGCGTCGAGCCGATCTTCGCCCTCGCCTTCGAGCACCGCGTGAAGCAGCCGGACGGCGAACGCGTGCTGACCTTCGTCAACGAGACCTTCGACCGCATCGCCAAGGAGCAGAACTTCTTCTCGGACGCCCTCATGCGGGAGGTCGCCAAGCGGGGCTCGCTGCACGGGATCCCGGGGGTGCCGGAGACGGCGGCTCGCATCTTCAAGACGTCGCACGAGATCGGGTTCGAGTGGCACGTGCGCCACCAGGCGGCGTTCCAGCGCTACACGGACAACGGCGTCTCGAAGACGATCAACCTCCCGAACGACGCGACCGAGGCCGAGGTGGCGCGGGCCTACACGCTCGCCTGGGAGCTCGGCTGCCTCGGGATCACCGTGTTCCGCGACGGCTGCAAGGGCGAGCAGGTCCTGAATGTCGGCGTCGGCAGGAAGGACAAGGGGGCGGCCCAGGGGACCTCGGCGCCGGCGATCATCCGGCCACGGCCGCGGAGCCTCCAGGGCTCGACGTATCGGACCGAGACACCTATCGGGACCGCGTTCATCACCGTCAACGAGACCACGGACAGTGACCCCTTCGAGGTCTTCGTCCAGGTCGGCAAGGGGGGCTCCGACACGATGGCGGTGGCGGAAGCCCTCGGCAGGCTGATTTCGCTCGTGCTGAGGCTGCCCTCGCCTCTCTCGTCTCAGCGGCGGCTCGAAGAGGTCATCAGCCAGCTCTCGAGGATCGGCGGCGGTCAGCCGACGGGCTTCGGGACGGCCAAGATCCTCTCGCTGCCCGACGCGCTCGCCCGGACACTCGCCGAACACATCGGCCAGGTGAAGGCGCCTCCCGAGGCGCCGGCGGTCGGCGGGAACGGCCGGAAGCAGATCGGCGACCTCTGCAAGGAGTGCGGGCAGGCGACGTTCATCTACGAAGAGGGGTGCAAGAAGTGCCTCTCTTGCGGCTTCAACGAGTGCTAGGCGGGCGAGCGGCCTGACCTCGTCACGGCGCGGAGCACGACCTCTTCGCGCGGAGAGCCTGGTCCCGTGAGCCTCGCCGCGCGGCCGGGCGCGAGGCGGCCAACGTCGGCGTGAGAGGCTCTGCTACAATGCGCCCATGTTTTCGGGCGGGACGTACGAGGAGGTCGCGCGCTGGCTCTGGAACTTCCTCACGTCGCACGCCAAGCGCGTCAGCCCCCGCGTCGAGGTCGAGGTGGACTCCGCCGACGCGCGCGAGGGGAAATCGTACGGGGCGCGGCTTCGCGTGGGTACGCGCGTGAGCCCGCCGCTCGAGTTCGACTTCCACGAGGTCGCCGAGAAGCGTGGAAGCCTCGCCTGGTGCGACGAGCTCGCCCTACGCACGCAAGCCCTCGCACGCGAGCTTCTGGCGGAGCGGGGAACGGCCGACGCCCGGGCACGCTAGACTTCAGCCGCGCTGGATCACGCCCGGGGACCTCAACGGGTTCCTGGGGCTCGCCCTCGACAACGTCACCCAGCTCGTCATCCTCTCGAGCCTCCTGATCGGCGTCTTCGAGTTCCCCGCCGACCTCGTCCTGCTCCGCATGGTGCCGGGCACGGCGCTCGGCGTGCTGGTCGGCGACGTGGCCTACACGTGGCTCGCGCTCCGGCTCATGCGCCGCACCGGGCGCGAGGACGTCACCGCGATGCCGTTCGGCATCGACACGCCGACGCTGTTCGCGATGGTCTTCGGCGTCCTCGGGCCCGTGATGGTGACCACGGGCGATCCCGTGCTCGCATGGAAGGTCGGCATGGCGACGACCGTGGCGATCGGCCTCGCCAAGGTCGCGCTCGCGTTCGGAGGCGACTGGGCCCGGCGCGTCGTGCCGCGCGCGGCACTGCTCGGCTCGATCGCGGGCGTCGCGATCCTCCTGATCGCCTTCCTCCCGATGCTCAAGATCCTCGGCGACCCGCTCGTCGGCTTCGTCGCGCTCGGGATCTTGCTGCTCGCGCTGTTCGGACGGCTGAGGATGCCCCTCGGGATGCCCGGCGTCTTTGCGGCAGTGCTGGCGGGGACGGCGATCTTCTGGCTCCGTGCGTGGCTCGGCGCGGGCCCGCCCGGCGCGATGGCGCTCGGCACCCTCCGCCTCGCCGTCCCGTGGCCGACGCTCGCGTGGCTCGACGCGATCCCCACGACGCTGCCGTACCTGTCGGTCGCACTGCCGTTCGCGCTCGTGACGATCATCGGCGGGATCGACAACACGGAGAGCGCGGCGGCGGCGGGCGACGCGTACCGTGCCCGCGACATTCTCTTCACCGAGGCCGCGGCGACGATCCTGGCGGGACTCTGCGGCGGTGTCGTCCAGAACACGCCCTACATCGGTCATCCCGCGTACAAGGCGATGGGCGCGCGCGCCGGCTACACGCTGGCGACGGGCGTCGTCATCGGCGCGGGCGCGGCCCTCGGCGCGCTCTCCATCCTTGTCTCCGTGCTGCCGGAGGCGGCGATCGCGCCGATCCTCGTCTTCATCGGCCTCGAGATCACGGCGCAGGCCTTTCTCGCCTCGCCCCCGCGCCACGGTGCCGCGGTGGCCCTCGCCTTCGTGCCCGTCGCGGCAGCTGTCGTCTTGATCGAGACGGGGAGCCTGCTCTCGGCGCTGGGCGCCTCGCCCGCGTCGCTGACGGGCGCGGCGGCGCTCGCGCATCAGGCGCTCCTCGTGCTCGGCAACGGCTTCATCCTCACGGCGGTGCTGTGGGGCTGGGCGCTCGTGGCGATCATCGAGCGGAAGCTGGGCGTCGCCGGCGTCCTCTTCGCGTTCGCGAGCCTCGTGACGCTCTTCGGCCTGATCCACTCGCCGCTGGCGAACGGCGCGCTCTTCTGGCCCTGGGCGTCGCCGTCCGAGCTGCCGCAGCGCCTGGCCGGAGCCTACGGCGCCCTCGCGGCGATCTGCTGGCTGGCGGCGAGGTGTGCGCCGAGGGCGCCCGAACGAATATCGGCTTGACCAGCCTCGTCCCACGTGTGTTAAATGGCGACGTTGTGAACGTCCTCACGATCAACGGTCCGAGAGGAGGCGCCATGAGCGCGTTCTGGAAGTCGGTGACAGGCGCGATCGCGGGAGTCGCCCTCATCGTCGCAGGCGTCGCGATCGCCGCGGCGCAGGGTCCGTGGGTCGCGCCGCCCGAGGCGAAGAGCCTGAAGAACCCCGTCAAGGGCGTCGGCGACGCGAAGAAGACCGTCGAGATCAACTGCGTCTCGTGTCACGGCCCGAGCGGGCACGGCGACGGCCCCGCCGCGGCCGCGCTCCCGCCGCCCAAGCCGGCGAACTGGACCTCCGACGCCGTGCAGAAGCAGACCGACGGCGAGATCTTCTGGAAGATCTCCAACGGTCGTGGCGCGATGCCGCCCTGGAAGCACCTCCCCGAGAAGGACCGCTGGGAGATCGTGAACTATATCCGGACGCTGAAGGGCAAGTAGACGCACGCGACCGCGCCGTTCGACACGCCCCGCCGGCCTCCACGGCGGGGCGTTCGTTTATCCTGAGACATGCGCGTCTCGACCATCGACGTGGGCACCAACACCGTGCGGCTGCTCGTGGCGGACGTGGAAGGGCCCGGAGCCTGGCGGGTGGTGGCGCAGCACCAGACGGTCACCCGGCTCGGGGAGGGACTCGCAGCGTCGGGCGCGCTCGGCGAGGCGCCGATGGGTCGAACGCTCGCGGTCGTCGCGGACTACGTGGCCCGGGCGACCGAGCTCGGCGCGGCCGACGTGAAGATCGTCGCGACGAGCGCGGTGCGAGAGGCGGCGAATGGGCGAGCCTTCGCGGACGCGATCGAGGGAGTCACCGGCCGTGGCGTACAGGTGGTGAGTGGCGACGACGAGGCGCGGCTCATGCTTCGCGGCGTGCGGTCCGGCCTCGGACGGCTCCCCGGCCGCGTCGTCGTGTTCGACATCGGGGGCGGCAGCACCGAGTATATCCTCGCCGAGGGGCAACGGATCCTGGCCGCCGCGAGCCTTCGGCTCGGCGTCGTGCCGCTCGCCGAGCGGTTCCCGTTTCCGGCGGGCGTGGATCCGGATCGCTGGACAAAGCTCCTCGACGAGGTGAGGAGCCGGCTCGCGCGGGAGCTGCCGGCGGCGGTCCGCGGCGCCCGCCCGGCGCACCTCGTCGGCACCGCCGGGACCGTGACGACGCTCGCCGCCCTCGACCTCGGCCTCATGCGCTACGACGCGCGGCGGGTGCAGGGCCACACGCTCCCGCGCGCGGCGATCGACGACCTCCGCGCGCGGCTCGGGTCGCTCAGCGTCGCGCAGCGCGCGGCCTTGCCGTGCCTCGAGCCGGGGCGGGCAGACCTCATCCTTCCAGGCATCGCGATCGTGCTGGCGACGCTCGACGAGGTCGGCGCCGAGCGCGTCGTGGTGAGCGACGCGGGCCTGCGCGAGGGCATCCTTGCCGCTGCTGCGGACGCTCTTCCCTAGCCGACCACGTGTGCGATTTGACACTGTCGCGAGCGCCGTCTATCCTTAGACGCTGATATGGATGAAGTCGCCGTACTGGTGCTGAACTACACGTTCGAGCCGCTCCATTTCACGAACGCCCGCCGTGCCATCACGCTCTTAATGAACGGAAAAGCCGAGGCGGTCGAAGCCTCGCCACGGGTGGTGAGGTCACCATCCGTGGCGTTCCCGCTCCCCGCCGTCATCCGCCTCGCCATCTACATCCGCAAGCCCTTCCTCGATCGGGTCGCGTTCAACAAGAAGAACATCCTCCGGCGCGACGGCTACACGTGCCAGTACTGCAACCGCCGGGGCGAGCGGCTGACCGTGGATCACATCGTGCCGCGCTCGCGCGGCGGCGAGACCACGTGGATCAATGTCGTGGCGGCCTGCCTCCGCTGCAATCTGAGGAAGGGGAACCGGCTGCCCGACGAGGCCGGGATGCGGCTCTGCCGCGAGCCGGTCCACCCGAAGTTCGTGTTCTCCACACACATGCTCCGGCACCCGCATGCGAGCTCGCTCCTGGACTCCTGGCGGAAGTACCTGCTGGCCGTCCCGACGCCCTCCTGACGCAGTCCAGAGCCGTGTTCCGGCTCGTCTCCGAGTACTCGCCGCGCGGCGATCAGCCGCAGGCCATCGCCGCCCTCGACCGCTTCGTCCGCGAGGAGCGTCGTCACCTCGTCCTGCGAGGCGTCACGGGCTCGGGCAAGACCTACACGATCGCCAACGTGATCGCGAACGCGGGGCGCCCGACGCTCGTCATCTCCCCGAACAAGACACTCGCCGCGCAGCTCTTCAGCGAGTTCCGCGCCTTCTTCCCGGAGAACGCGGTCGAGTACTTCGTCTCGTACTACGACTACTACCAGCCGGAGGCGTACATCCCTCAGTCGGACACCTACATCGAGAAGGACGCGCTCGTCAACGACGAGATCGACCGGATGCGTCATTCGGCGACGAAGTCGTTGCTCGAGCGGCGCGACGTCGTCGTCGTCGCCTCGGTCTCCTGCATCTACGGCATCGGCGAGCCCGACACCTACCAGAGCCTGCACCTCGAGCTGCGCACGGGCGAGCGGATCGATCGGGACGAGATCATCCGGCGGCTCGTCGCGGTGCAGTACGAACGCAACGACTACGACTTCCACCGCGGCACCTTCCGGGTCCGTGGCGACGTCGTCGAGATCTTTCCGGCCAACGAGGAGTCACTGGCCCTCCGCGTCGAGCTCTTCGGCGACGAGGTCGACGCGCTCCACCGTATCGACCCGCTCAAGGGTTCCGTGCTCGAACGTCTCGAGCACGTGCACGTCTACCCGGCCAGCCACTACGTGACCGAGGCCGGGCAGCTCGAGCGCGCCCTGGCCACCGTGCAGGAGGAGCTCGGGGAGCGGCTCGCCTTCCTCCGGCCGAAGAACCGGCTCCTCGAGGCGCAGCGGCTCGAGCAACGGACGCTCTTCGACATGGAGATGCTGCGCGAGCTCGGCTACTGCCACGGAATCGAGAACTATTCGCGCCACCTCACGGGCCGGCGGCCCGGCGAGCCCCCGCCGACACTGATCGAGTATCTCCCCGAGGGCGCGCTCATCATCATCGACGAGAGCCACGTGGCGGTGCCCCAGATCCGGGGCATGTTCTACGGCGATCGATCCCGGAAAGAGGCGCTCGTCGAGTACGGCTTCCGGCTCCCCTCGGCGTTCGACAACCGGCCGCTGACGTTCGACGAGTTCGTGCGCGCGACGGGCCAGACGATCTACGTGTCCGCGACGCCGAGCGCGTACGAGCTCGAGCTGGCGGGGGACGCGGTGGTCGAGCAGGTGATCCGCCCGACGGGGCTCATGGATCCGAAGATCACGGTCCGGCCGGCGACGGACCAAGTCGACGACCTCCTCGCCGAGGTCCGGGCACGCGCCGAGCGCGAGGAGCGGGTCCTCGTCACGACGCTCACCAAGCGAATGGCCGAGGACCTGACGGAGTACTACCAGCAGGTGGGGCTCCGGGTGCGCTACCTCCACTCGGACATCGACACGCTCGACCGCGTCGCGATCATCCGCGACCTCCGGCTCGGGAAGTTCGACTGCCTGATCGGCATCAACCTCCTCCGCGAGGGGCTCGACATCCCGGAGGTGTCGCTCGTGGCTATCCTGGACGCCGACAAGGAGGGTTACCTCCGCTCGGGGACCTCGCTCATCCAGACGGCGGGCCGCGCGGCGCGCAACGTCAACGGCGAGGTGATCATGTACGCTGATCGCGTGACGGACTCGATGGCCGCGACGATCCACGAGACCGAGCGCCGCCGGGAACTCCAGGCGGCGTTCAACATCGAGCACGGGATCACGCCGGAGACCCTCCGCTCCTCGATCCGCGAGCTGCTTCAGACGGTCTACGAGCGCGACTACTACACCGTGGAAGTCGAGGCGCCGGCGGAGGAGCGATTCGACTCGCCCGCCGAGCTGCAGAAGCGCGTCGCGGAGCTCGAGGCGCGGATGAAGGAGGCCTCGCGGCGGCTCGATTTCGAGCAGGCCGCAGAACTGCGGGACCGGATCAAGGCCCTGCGGAAGCTCGAGCTACGATGACGCTCACGGAGAAGCTCGCGCGGCTCCCCGACCGCCCCGGCGTCTACATCTACCGGGACGCGAAGGCCCAGGCTCTCTACGTCGGCAAGGCCGCGTCGCTCCGGGGTCGGGTTCGCTCCTACTTCCAGGAGTCGCGGCCGCGAGACCCGAAGACCGATGCGCTCGTCCGGCAAATCCGCGACCTCGAGTACATCGTGACCGACAACGAGCTCGAGGCCCTGATGCTCGAGGCCAACCTGGTGCGAAAGCACCGACCCCGCTACAACATCATCCTGAGAGACGATAAGCATTACCCGTTTCTGAAGCTGACCACGAACGAAGACTTCCCGCGGCTTCTGGTCGCACGGCGCGTGCAGGACGACGGCGCCGTCTACTATGGGCCGTTCTATCCCGCGACCGCGATGCGTGAGACGCTTCGGCTCACGCGCCAGCTCTTTCCGCTCCGGACGTGCTCGATCACGATCGACGGCACCCTCGAGCGCCCCTGCATCCAGTACGCGATCCATCGCTGCAACGCGCCGTGCACCGGCTGGGAAACGCGTGAGGGCTACGCCAGGACCGTCGACGACGTGAGGCGGTTCCTCGAGGGGAAGGACGACGAGCTGGCCCTCCGCCTCACCAAGGATATGGAGGTGGCGGCGGCCGAGCTCAAGTTTGAGCGGGCGGCGGTGCTCCGCGACCAGATCCAGTCGCTGAACAAGGTCCGTGAGCGTCAGAAGATCATCTCGACGGAAGAGCTCGATCAGGACGTCATCGGCGTCGTCCGTCAGGGGAACGACGCGTGCGTCGAGCTGTTCTTCGTCCGCAAGGGTCGGCTCGTCGGCCAGGAGCCGTTCTTCTTCGACAAGGTCGCGGGTTCCCGCGACGGCGAGATCCTGTCGGCTTTCGTCCGGCAGTTCTACGGTAAGTCCGTCGCCCCCGCGCCGGAGCTGCTGGTCTCCGAGGAGCTGCCCGAGGCCGAGCTGACCGCGGAGTGGCTCAGCGGTCTCGCGCGGCGGCGCGTCCAGATCCTGGCCCCGCAGCGGGGCGCCCGGCGTGAATTCGTCGCGATGGCCGAGGAGAACGCGGCGCTCGCGCTCCAGAACCACCTCCTCTCGCGTGATGACCGCCAGCAGGTCGTGCTGGAGGAGCTGCGGCGGGCGCTCAACCTCGCCGGGCTCCCGAACCGCATCGAGGGCTACGACATCTCCAACATCCAGGGGACCGAGCAGGTCGGCTCGATGGTCGTCTGGGAGAACGGCGGTATGAAGAAGGACGACTACAAGCGCTTCCGCATCCGGACCGTCGCGGGCGCCGACGACTTCGCCTCGCTGAGCGAGGTCCTGACGCGGCGGTTCGCGAAGGCGCTGGAGCAGGGGACGCCGCTGCCGGACCTGGTTTTGATCGATGGGGGTCGCGGCCAGCTCAATGTCGGGCTCAAGGTACTCCAAGACCTCGGCCTCGACTACCTCCCGGTGATCGCGCTGGCCAAGCAGCAGGAGGAAGTCTACGTCGGTGAGAGCCTCCACCCGCTCGTCCTCGACGCCACGTCGCCCGCACTCCACACCCTCCAGAAGATCCGCGACGAGGCGCACCGCTTCGCGATCACCTATCATAAGAAGCTGAGGGCGAGGCGGACCCTGCAGTCCGTGCTCGACAGGATTCCGGGGGTCGGGCCGACGATCCGGACGAGCCTCCTCAAGACGCTCGGCTCGGCGCGGCGCATCCGCGAGTCCTCGGTCGCCGAGCTCGCGGCCGTTCCGAAGGTGACGCCGAAGCTCGCTCAGAAGATCCATGGATATTTCCACGGCGAGGGATCCACGGAACCCGACCCGGGTGATCGCAGTTGAACGATCAGGCCAACCAGGCACCGGGGGGAGGTGATCAGCCCATGAGGACACTCATCGCAGCGACGGCAGTGATCACGGCACTCGCGTTCGGCGCCGGAACGGCGCAGGCGTTTCAGTGCCCGACGCTGATCAAGCAGGGCCGGGACGCGGCCGCGAAGATGGACGCGAAGGACGACAAGGTGAAGAAGGCCACGGCCATGCTGGACAAGGCCGAGGGGCTCCACAAGGAAGGGAAGCACGCGGAATCGGTGAAAGAGGCGAACGACGCACTCATGCTGCTGGGCGTGAAGATGTAATCCACCGGAAGGGGGCGGGGCCCGCGACTGCGGCGAGAGACTCGCCGCCGAGTCCCGCCCCCTTTTCGTCTCCTCGCGCCGAGCCCTCGAGAGCACTTCTTGTCTGTGTCGTCTAACTATGTAAAACTCCGTTGTAATCATGTCAACCGACCGCTATCCGTTCCGTGAGATCGAGGCCAAGTGGCAGGCCGTCTGGGAGGAGAGGAAACAGTTCCGGGCCACCGAGGACCCGGAGCGCCCGAAGTTCTACTGCCTGGAGATGTTCCCGTACCCCTCCGGCCGCATCCACATGGGCCACGTGCGCGTCTACGCGATCGGCGATCTCCTCGCGCGCTACAAATGGATGCGCGGCTTCAACGTCCTTCACCCGATGGGCTGGGACGCCTTCGGCCTGCCCGCCGAGAACGCCGCGATCGAGCACGGCGTGCACCCGGCGATCTGGACCTACGAGAACATCGACTACATGCGTGAGCAGCTGCGGAAGATGGGCATCTCGTACGACTGGGACCGCGAGGTCACGACCTGCGACCCGGCCTACTACAAGTGGGAACAGCTCATCTTCATCCGGATGCTCGAGCGCGGTCTCGCCTACCGGAAGCGCTCGACCGTGAACTGGTGCCCGTCCTGCCAGACCGTCCTCGCCAACGAGCAGGTGGAGGACGGGCGCTGCTGGCGCTGCGACTCCGAGGTGACGCCGCGCGAGATCGACGGCTGGTTCTTCAAGATCACGGCGTACGCGGACGAGCTCCTCGCGTGGTGCGACAAGCTCCCCGGATGGCCCGAGCGCGTGCTCACGATGCAGCGGAATTGGATCGGGCGGAGCGAGGGGGCCGAGTTCGATCTGCCGGTCGTCGGACGTGTCGACCTCAAGGTCCGGGTCTTCACGACGCGCCCGGACACGGCGTTCGGCATGACATACGCGGTCCTCGCGCCGGAGCACCCCCTCGTGGACCGGCTGCTCGTGGACGCGACCGAGCGGGAGGCCGTCGGCGCGTTCCGCGCGGAGGTGGCCAAGCAATCCGAGATCGAGCGACTCGCCGCGGACCGCCCGAAGCGCGGCCTCCGCCTGGGGGCGCGTGTCGTCAACCCGTTCAACGGCGCCGAGATCCCGCTCTTCCTCGCGGATTACGTCCTGATGGGCTACGGCACCGGCGCCATCATGGCGGTGCCGGGCGAGGACCAGCGCGACTGGGAGTTCGCCAAGCAATACGGCCTGCCGATCGTCGAGACCGTCAAGCGGCCCGCCGGCTTCACGGGCGAGGCGTACGCGGGCGAGGGTGTGAAGATCAACTCGGGATTCCTCGACGGGCTCAGCGTCGCCGAGGCCAAGCGCAGGGCGATCGATTGGCTGGTCGAACACGGCCTCGGCGAGGCGAAGGTCAACTACCGCCTCCGCGACTGGGGGATCAGCCGCCAGCGCTACTGGGGCGCGCCCATTCCGGTCTTGTACTGCGACGCGTGCGGGATGGTGCCTGAGGCGGAGGCGAACCTTCCGGTGGTGCTGCCGCCGGACGTCCAGCTCTCCGGCAAGGGCGGCTCGCCGCTCGCAGACGTCGCCCACTTCGTGAACGCGCGGTGCCCGAAGTGCGGCGGGCCGGCCCGCCGCGAGACGGACACCATGGACACCTTCGTGGAGTCGTCCTGGTACTTCTTCCGCTACTGCTCTCCGCACTACGAGGGCGGCATGTTCGAGCGGAGCGCGGCGGAGTACTGGATGCCGGTGGACCAGTACATCGGCGGCATCGAGCACGCCGTCCTGCACTTGCTCTACGCGCGCTTTTACACCAAGGTCCTGCGCGACCTCGGCCTCGTCAGGGTGGACGAGCCGTTCACGGCGCTTCTCTCCCAGGGGATGGTGATCAAGGGCGGCGCCAAGATGTCCAAGTCGAAGGGCAACGTGGTCTCCGACGACTACATCCGGGGGAAGTACGGCGCCGACACCGGGCGCCTCTTCGAGCTCTTCGCGGCGCCTCCGGAGAAGGACCTCGCGTGGAAC
>Ga0137396_10000279_pt1 | contig 22823 bp, 18 predicted proteins | sample czc16metaG_FD_108284 | JGI IMG/M metagenome (GOLD analysis project Ga0137396, IMG submission 108284) | Vadose zone soil microbial communities from Angelo Coast Range Reserve, California, USA - czcobulk3.16 metaG | ecosystem: Environmental > Terrestrial > Soil > Vadose zone | place: USA...
CCAAAATCCTGAAAAGGTTCAGCATTATGTCCTCCAAAACCAGAGTAGAACCTCCGCTGGAAGACTGACTTAAGCTTCTACTCTGGTCCATACATTGAATCCTGTAGATAAGAAACTGGGCTCAGGTAGACAAAAGTCTCCGCCAGTTTATGATTCACGGAGAATGCAACACCTCAAAGCGCTGGCACAGCCTTGGTGGGTCAACCTGCTCGCTCTGATTCCGTTTATCGCCTGGGCGGTGTGGAGAGGAAAGCGTTTGGTGATAAGTGGGCGGCAGCTCATTCTCTTGGCGGTTTTTGCGGGCGCTTTTGGTTTCGTGGAATCCTCGGTAGTCATTTATTTACGGGCGGCAACCGGTTTGCTCCCGGGCTATCACGGAACATTGTCAGACATTCGCCGGTCCTCGGCTGAAAGTTATGAGCAAGAAAAATCCATTAGCGAATTTCCAGAAAGCCTACTCAAGATTGAAGTCTTTCGTGAGGTGGCCACTATGGTCATGCTGACGACAGTGGCATTGCTCGGCGGGATTGGGACAAGAGAACGTTGTGCAATCTTCTTGTGGACGTTCGCAATCTGGGATCTCATGTACTATGCGGGCCTGTGGGCCACCGTTCGCTGGCCATCATCACTCAAAGATTTGGATGTGCTGTTCCTGATACCCGTGCCCTGGGTTTCTCAGGTTTGGTTCCCGATCTTAATAAGTGTCCTCTCGTTGGTCGCGGTTTTCGCCGCACGGAAGTGAGGAGGTTCAATTGGGCCGTTCATTTGACTTGCGCAGGGGACGAGGCTCTAGCTTGACCCTCGGAAAAGTAACTCTCTTCCGCGTTACTGACGAAAGTAACCATCGTCATCTTGCTATGAAGCATCCGCGCGTTCACACTGATGCAGGGCGATGACTGCCTTTTTTCGTTCAACCCTATGAGCGACGCCAAAACCTCTGCGCGGGGGGCGGACTGGACTCAGCTTCTGTCCGATCCCGACGTGGTAAAGCATCTCCGAAAGCTGCTCCAGACTTATCGCGATGCTTCGCCCGAGAAGCGCGACCAGGCCCTGTTTGAGGCCATGCGGGAGATTAAGGGCGGCGCAGGAAGTACGGTCGCCGCTCGAGGACGGGGGAAAGCTTCGACTGAATCCCTAGCCGCACCCGTGGCAACCTCGCCCGAAGCCTCACCTCCTTTTGAACCAGACATCTTTACACCATCCTGGGGACAGGACCGTAGACAGTATCCCCGGATGAAATGCTTTGTCGCGGTGGAGTTGAGAGTGCAGGGCTCGGCCACACCGATCTGGGGCAATCTATCGAACACCAGCCTGGGTGGATCATTTGTGGAAACCGCCACTCCCGTCCCTAGCGGTGTCCCTGTGGAAGTGGGTCTGTGGGTGGCCAATGGCAAAATCTGGGTGAAAGGCATCATCCTTAACGGCGTTGTCACCAAGAGCAATCCTACCTTCGGCATTCGTATCCGATTTGCACAAATGGAATCCACTGAGCGAGAGAGCCTGCGCGAATTCCTGAAATTTGTCGAAACCACCACCAAGGGCTATTCCAGCGAGCATGGATACTTGGCGCAGATGAAGCGCTAGTCTTCTCCTGATCCACAACGTTTCGCGTTTCAAACCACCCTTTGAATCCTTCCCGTGGTCTCATCATCCGATAAAGAGAGGCGTTTCGACGTGCCGTGCTGAATCCGTTCCGGCCGGAGGCGCGTCTTAGCAGAACTTGGTAAACTGATTGAAGAGAACCCGTTGCGGGTTCTGTCATATCTTCCAGCGATCCGCCTTGTGCATCCGTCGCGTTTCCTACCGGCCGGATGCCATCGAAAGGGACACGCCTATGGTGGCAAGCGAGCAGACTTTGCTGACCAGTAAGCAACTGGACACGCTAAGCATTAACACTATCCGCACCCTGGCCATGGACGCCGTGCAACAGGCGAACTCGGGACATCCGGGCGCCCCCATGGCGCTGGCGCCTGTTGCGTATTGTTTGTGGCAGCAGTTCCTGCGTTACGACCCGCAAGATCCGCTCTGGCCCAATCGCGACCGTTTCGTACTTTCGAATGGCCATGCCTCCATGCTGCTGTATGCACTACTTTACCTGGCCGGCGTCCGTGCGGTGAATTCCAAATATGAGCAGCGGGATGAATTCGCCGTCACTTTGGACGACATCAAGAAATTCCGGCAGATTAACAGCAAGACGCCGGGACACCCCGAATATCGCTTGACCTCTGGTATAGAAACTACAACCGGGCCATTGGGCCAAGGTGTAGGCAATAGCGTTGGAATGGCGATGGCCGGCATGTGGCTGGCGGCAAATTACAATCGTCCCGGCTTCGAGCTTTTTGACTACAACGTGTATGCGATGTGTGGCGATGGCGACATGATGGAAGGCGTAGCCAGCGAAGCAGCATCGCTGGCTGGTCATCTGAAACTCCCTAACTTGTGTTGGATTTACGACAACAATCACGTGACTCTGGATGGTCCCGCTGAGTGGTCTTTCAGCGAGGACGTGGGATTACGTTTCCAGGGGTATGGATGGAACGTCACTCACGTGACCGATGCCAACCATTTGGAGATGCTCAGCGACGCCTACCGCAATTTTCTGCAGACCAAAGATCGTCCTACTCTAATCATCGTTGATTCTCATATCGGCTACGGCGCTCCGCACAAACAAGACACCAGTGCAGCTCATGGCGAACCGCTGGGCGAAGAAGAAGTTAAGCTGGCGAAGAAGTTCTATGGCTGGCCTGAAGATGCCAAGTTCCTGGTGCCGGGCGGAGTACGCGAACACTTCCGCGAAGGAATCGGGAAGCGTGGCTCGGAACTGCATCAGCAGTGGGTGAGACGGTTCGACGAATATGGCACAAAATATCCAGATCTCGCGGATCAACTCAATCGCATGCAGCGCCACGAGCTGCCGGATGGATGGGACAAGAATCTGCCGACATTTCCCGCGGATGCAAAAGGTATAGCAACCCGCGAAAGTTCTGGCAAGGTTCTCAACATGGTGGCGCAAAATGTGCCGTGGTTGATCGGCGGATCAGCGGACCTTGCAACTTCCAACAAAACCACTCTCAAGTTCGAAGGCGCGGGCGATTTTCAGGCTGGTGACTATGGCGGCCGGAATCTTCATTTTGGCGTCCGGGAACACGGCATGGGTGCCGCTTTGAGCGGTATGGCTCTTTCGCTACTGCGGCCCTTTGGCGGTACATTTTTCAACTTCAGCGATTACATGCGGCCTGCCATTCGTTTGGCGTCCATCATGGAGCTTCCCGTCATATACGTTTTCACGCACGATTCCATCGGGCTCGGCGAGGATGGCCCCACACACCAGCCTGTGGAGCAGCTTCCTTCACTGCGGGCGGTTCCGGGACTGGTATTGCTGCGTCCCGCGGATGCCAATGAAGTAGTAGAGGCGTGGAGAGTGATCATGAGGCTTCGCGAACAGCCAGCCGCGTTGGTGCTCACACGTCAAAATGTGCCGACACTGGATCGATCGAAGTATGCTTCCGCGTCGGGAGTGGCCAAAGGCGCTTATATCCTGGCCGACACGTCCGACGGGCTGCCACAAGTCATCCTGATGGGCAGCGGTAGTGAGATTTCCTTGTGCGTGGACGCCTACGAACAACTTAAGTCCAAGGGCATTAAAGCACGCGTGGTTAGCATGCCTTCGTGGGACATCTTTGAGCATCAAGATGAGGCCTACAGGAACAAAGTGTTACCGCCACAAGTGAAGGCACGAGTCGCCGTGGAGCAGGCTTCCACTTTTGGATGGGCGCAATATGTCGGCCCCACTGGCAAAATTATCGGCATGAAAACGTTTGGAGCCTCGGCTCCATTGAAAGAGCTTCTGAAAAAATTTGGCTTCACGCCGGATAAGGTAGTCGAGGCTGCCCGGCAGGCAATTTCGCAGTCGAAATAATTTTAAAGTCGATTTTGGTCAAAGGCAATCTGTCGACAGAGGGGCATTTTATGCAGTCCACCGGAATTCTCGAAACCGCCAAGGCCACGAATCCAGTAAAAGATCTCCAGAAGTTCGGTCAATCGGTTTGGTTGGATTACATCCGACGCAACCTGATCACCAGTGGCGAACTGCAACGGTTAATCGATGAAGACGGCTTGCGGGGCATTACGTCGAATCCCGCTATCTTCGAGAAAGCAATCTCGGGCAGCAACGATTACGCTGACCTGCTGAAATCGCTGCAATCCAGAACCGATCTTGATGCCAAGGCACGCTACGAAATTCTTGCCATTCGTGACATTCAGGATGCTGCAGACCTTTTGCGTCCGGTTTATCAGGAAACCAAACGTCGCGACGGATACGTAAGCCTCGAGGTCTCACCTTATCTGGCGCACGACACAGAAGGGAGCATCCAGGAAGCGAGAAGGCTCTGGAAAGCGGTGGCGCGGGAAAATGTAATGATCAAAATTCCGGGCACACCAGAAGGGCTTCCGGCAATTCAGCAACTCATCAGTGAAGGTATCAACATCAACATTACCCTGCTCTTCTCTCAGAAAGTTTATGTGCAGGTTACCGAAGCCTATCTGGCGGGTCTGGAAAAATTGGCAGCAAGCGGAGGCGATGTTAGCAAGATGGCCAGCGTTGCCAGCTTTTTCATTAGCCGGATCGATACACTGGTTGATTCAGAAATTGAGAATCGTCTCAAGCATGCTAAAGATGCGCGCGAGCAGGCACAATTGAAGAGCCTGCTGGGCAAGGTAGCGATCGCAAACGGAAAACTGACTTATCAGCTTTATCAGTCGATCTTCAGCACTACGCGCTGGAAGAAGCTGGCTTCGCTGGGAGCCAAGACTCAGCGAGTGCTTTGGGCGAGCACCAGCACCAAGAATCCAGCCTACCGAGACGTTCTCTACGTGGAAGAATTGATCGGGCCGGATACGGTCAACACGATTCCTCCGGCAACGTTGGATGCGTTCCGCGATCACGGACATGCGCGACTGAGCCTTACGGAAGACGTGGATGCTGCGAAAGAGACGATGGGAACGCTGGCCAAGGTTGGCATTTCCATCGATCAGGTAACCAGTAAGCTCACCGAAGACGGGGTTCGCCTGTTTGAAGAAGCTTTCGACAAACTTCTGCAGGCGGTAGAGAAGAGCACGAAATCCCAGACCAGTCCCAAGATAAATCGGCAAAGCTACAGGCTGCCGGAGACACTCACTGCTTCGGTAAAACACCATATTGATGATTGGCGCGCGGGCGGTAAAGTCCGCCGCTTGTGGCAGCGGGATGCATCGCTTTGGACTGGGACTGATGAGGTCAACTGGGTAGGCTGGCTCAACGTTACAGAAGAGGAGCTCGGGCAGGAGCAGAAACTTCGTAGTGTCGCGGAAGAAATTAAGAAAGAAGGATTCCGCGATGTATTGGTGCTGGGCATGGGCGGATCGAGCTTGTGTCCCGAGGTGCTTGCCTTCACCTTCGGTCGGATTTCTGGCTATTCCAAGTTGTATGTTCTTGATTCCACCGATCCCGCTCAGGTCAAGGCATTCGAGCAGAAAGTAGATCTTGCAAAAACGTTGTTCGTTGTCTCCAGCAAATCGGGAAGTACGCTGGAACCAAATATTTTCAAACAATACTTCTTTGAACGCGTAAAGCACACTGTGGGCGCGGATAAAGCTGGCAGCCGTTTCATCGCTATCACGGATCCGGGATCGAAGCTGCAGCAGGTAGCGGAAGCAGATCACTTCCGACACATTTTCCATGGCGTACCAAGTATCGGAGGACGATACTCCGCACTCTCTAACTTCGGATTAGTTCCCGCCTCATTGATGGGCGTTGACCCGGTTAACTTCCTCGATCGCACAGAGGAAATGGTCGAAGCATGTGCTTCCTGTGTGCCGGTCGAAGAGAACCCTGGCGTTGTGCTGGGAATCATTCTTGGTACAGCTGCAAAAGAAGGACGCGACAAAATTACAATCATCGCCTCTCCTCGTATTTCGGATCTTGGGGCTTGGCTGGAGCAACTGCTGGCCGAGTCTACAGGTAAGCAAGGTAAGGGCATCATTCCTGTCGATCGCGAAGAGCTGGGATCGCCTGAGATTTATGGCAAGGACCGCATCTTTGCCTATGTGCGCCTGGAGTCGGCGCCCGATGCTGCGCAAGATGCGAAAGTTGCTGCGTTGGAAGAAGCCGGCCAAGCTGTGATTCGAATCTCGGTTGAGGATATTTACGACCTGGGTCAGGAATTCTTCCGTTGGGAAATTGCCACGGCGGTCGCGGGATCCATTATCGGGATCAATCCGTTCAATCAACCGGACGTGGAGGCCAGCAAGATCGTCACTCGAAAGCTGACTGAAGAGTACGAAAAGACCGGTTCGCTTCCGGTTGAGAAGCCCGTGCTCGAAGACAGCGGCATCAAGCTCTTCACTGATCCGAAAAATACCGACGCATTAGCCAAGGTAACGGGTTCGGAGAGATCCTTGGTCGCATATTTACGAGCCCACTTGAACCGCTTGAGCGATCACGATTATTTCGCTCTTCTCGCCTTTGTTCCGATGAATGACGAAAATGAAGCGCTGTTGCAAAAAATACGTCACGCTGTCCGTGATAAAAGGCGAGTGGCGACATGCCTAGGATTTGGCCCGCGCTTCCTGCACTCCACGGGCCAGGCATACAAGGGTGGGCCAAACACCGGGGTCTTCTTGCAGGTAACGTGCGATGACGCCGTGGATTTGCCAGTGCCCGAACAGAAGTACACGTTCGGAGTAGTCAAAGCGGCACAGGCGCGTGGGGATTTCCAGGTTCTTGTCGAGCGTGGACGGCGAGCATTGCGAGTCCATCTCGGTCGGGATCTCAAGTCCGGCCTAGGCGCGCTGTTGAAAGCGGTCCAGCAAGCGCTGCAATAGCCTCGTTTTTTGATTTCGAGTTGGATAAGCCGGAAATCGGCGGCGCTGTATTGGTGCCGAGGAGCACAAAAATGCGTTTGGGGATGGTCGGTCTGGGCAGGATGGGCGCGAACATGACGCGCCGTCTGGTGCGAGGCGGTCACGAAGTCGTCGTCACCGATCTGAGTCCAGACAATGTAAAACAAATTGCCGGCGAAGGCGCGATCGCTTCCGCTTCGCTGGATGATTTCGTCAGCAAACTAGGCAAGCCTCGCGTCGCTTGGCTCATGGTGCCGGCTGGCGGTCCCACCGAGCAAACGGTTCAAGCTCTCGCTCAGTGTATGAAATCTGGGGACATCATCATCGATGGCGGTAATTCCTATTTCAAAGATGACGTCCGCCGCTGCAAGCAACTGAGTGAGAAGGGTATTCACTATGTGGATGTCGGGACCAGTGGTGGTGTCTGGGGCCTTGAACGTGGTTATTGCATGATGATCGGAGGACCGAAAGAAGTTGTTCAACTACTCGACCCGATTTTCAAAACACTTGCTCCGGGACGCGGGAACATTCCGCGCACACCAGGCCGTGAGCGTATGGCGAGTACAGCCGAAGATGGCTACATCCACTGCGGTCCTGCCGGCGCTGGACACTTCGTTAAGATGGTGCACAACGGTATTGAGTACGGGCTGATGCAAGCCTACGCCGAGGGCTTCGATATTTTCAGGAATGCCAGCAGCGAACAATTGCCGGAAGGTTATCGCTATGACTTGAATCTCGCTGACATCGCCGAAGTATGGCGACGTGGCAGCGTTGTAAGCTCATGGCTTCTCGATCTAACCGCGATGGCGCTGACAGAGAGTCCGACACTCTCCGAGTACACCGGCTTCGTTCAGGATTCGGGCGAAGGACGGTGGACGATCCAGGCGGCAATTGAAGAGGCGGTACCAGTCGATGTTCTATCCGCCGCACTGTTCGTGCGCTTCCGCTCTCGACAGCAACACACTTTCGCGGAAAAGGTTCTCTCCGCCATGCGGCAGAAATTCGGCGGACACGTCGAGCCAGCCGCGAGCGCGAAGAAGACGGCTTAAGACTTCCGGCCCATTCATTCATCAGGAACAGGACAAATGCCCCAAGCCGAGGTGATGCCAGTCACGCAGCAGCAGCGAATCGGGAAACCGGGCGATCCTTGTGTGATGGTGATTTTCGGGGCGGCCGGCGACCTGACCCGCCGCAAATTAATCCCCGCGCTCTACAATCTGGCTAAAAATGAGCTGTTATCGCGGGAGTTTTCGGTGCTGGGCGTGGCTCGCGCCAAAATGAATACGGAGGAATTCCGAAAAAAGGTCTCCGACGACCTGAGCGAGTTTGCCACCGGCAGTGTGGATCCGGATTTGCGCGAATGGTTCGTGCGCCGCATGCATTACCTCCAGGGAGATTTCAAGGATAAGAACCTCTACTCGCAATTGAAAGAGCTTCTGGAGAAGATCGATAAGGATCACGCCACGCATGGCAATTATTTTTATTATCTAGCCACTGGTTCAGATTACTTCGGCCCCATCGTGGAACAACTGGCGGAAGCCGGGCTAATGGAGACGGAGAATCGGCGCTGGCGCAGGATCATCGTTGAAAAGCCCTTTGGACGCGACCTGGAATCGGCCCGCGCGCTGAACAAGCAGCTTCTGCAGGTAGCCAGCGAAAAGCAGATTTATCGCATTGACCATTACCTTGGCAAAGAAACAGTCCAGAATATTTTGGCGTTCCGATTTGCCAATGGAATTTTCGAGCCGATCTGGAACCGCCGTTACATCGATCACGTACAGATTTCAGTGGCGGAGACCGTAGGGGTGGAAGGCCGCGGCACTTATTATGACCAGGCTGGCGCATTGCGCGATATGGTGCCCAACCACATCATGCAGCTCATCACGCTCAGCACCATGGAACCTCCAATCTCGTTTGAAGCGAATGCGGTTCGCGATGAGCAAGCCAAGATTCTGCACGCCATCCAGCCCTTGAGTTCGGAGGAAGTGCTGAGCCGAACCGTTCGCGGCCAATATGGCGAAGGGATCGTTGAGGGGCAACGCGTGCCCGCATATCGCAATGAAGGCGACGTCCCCACTGACTCCCGCACCGAGACCTTCGTGGCCATGAAGCTGGCAATCGATAATTGGCGTTGGGCGGATGTTCCCTTCTACCTTCGAACCGGTAAACGCATGCCGGCTCGGCACACTCATATCGTGATTCAGTTCCGTCGAGCGCCATTTGTTCTGTTTCGAGATACTCCGGTTGAGAACCTGATGCCAAATCAATTGGTGCTGCACATTCAGCCCGAAGAAGGTATCTCCTTACGTTTCGCTGCAAAGGTTCCAGGACCAGCCATGAGCTTAGGCGCAGTGAACATGAAATTCGAGTACGCCGATTATTTCGGATCGCAGCCCAGCACTGGCTACGAGCGGCTGCTGCACGATTGCATGATTGGAGATCAAACCTTGTTTCAGCGGGCGGACATGGTAGAAGCCGGCTGGTGCGTTGTAAGCCCGTTGCTGGATGTGTGGAAAGCCTTGCCCCCTCGTAACTTTCCCAACTACGCAGCTGGAACATGGGGCCCAAAAGATGCTGAAGACCTGATGGAGCGCGACGGCCGCCACTGGAGGAATTCCGAGAAATGATACTGGCCGGCGACATCGGAGGCACTAACGCCAGGCTGGCCGTCTTCGATGTACTGGATGGCCGCTTCAGCCTGATCTCTGCCTCTGTCTTTCCCAGCCGCGAATACAGCAGTTTGGATGAGATCGTTTCCAAATTTGTGCGAACTGCGAATGTGCATCCCCACGCTGCGTGTTTTGGGGTTGCCGGGCCGGTACGTAACGGCCGCGTGGAAGCTTCCAACCTTCCGTGGATCATCGAATCCAAACGGCTCGCCGAAGAACTGGATCTTAAAAAAGCTCTGCTCATCAATGATCTCGAGGCCAATGCCTGGGGCATTGCATTTCTTGATCCCGCGGATCTGGTCTCGTTGAATCAGGTTAAAGGGACTCCGGTCGGTAATCAGGCCGTGATCTCGGCCGGTACCGGCCTAGGCGAAGCTGGAATGTATTGGGACGGCACCAAGCATCTTGTATTTGCTTCTGAGGGGGGTCACGCTGACTTTGCCCCTCGTAACGAATTGGAAACCGAGCTTCTGCGCTACCTTCGCGTGCGTTTCGGTCACGTAAGTTATGAGCGGATTGTCTCCGGGCCGGGACTGGTCAATGTGTTCAATTTTCTGCGCGATACTGGGCGCGGAGTCGAGCCGAAATGGCTGGCCGACGAAATGCTGCATTCTGATCCGGCGGCAGCAATCTCACGTGCCGCGATAGACGGAAAATGCGGCCTCAGCGAGCAGGCGATCGATCTCTTCGTGTCGATCTATGGAGCGGAAGCGGGAAATCTGGCTCTGAAGATCATGGCGACGGGCGGTATCTATCTCGGCGGTGGTATCGCTCCCAAGATGTTGCCCAAACTTGCAGGGCCGTTGTTCATGGAAGGTTTTCTCAGTAAGGGGCGCATGCAGCATCTGCTGGAAGCGATTCCCGTCAGAGTGATCACCAATGACAAAGTAGCTCTACTCGGAGCTGCGCGTTACGCGGTGGTGAGAACCACGGCTTGAACGTCCATGGCGTTCGCAGCAGAAATTCGTATTCTGAATGGCCTCCCCGAACTGTTTCAGGCTGCTGCCTCTGAGTTCATTACGCTTGCTGTCGAGGCTATACGGAGCAAAGGAAAATTCTGCGTCGCCCTTTCCGGTGGTTCGACCCCGCGCGGGCTTTACACTCTGCTCGCCAATCAGCCTCAGCATTCAATCCCGTGGGAAAAAATCTACTTTTTCTGGGGAGATGAGCGCCATGTACCGCCCGACCATCCTGACAGTAATTACCGCATGGCTTATGAAGCGCTGCTCTCGAAAGTTCCCATACCCGCGGAAAATATCTTTCGAATTCATGCCGAAGAAAAAGATGCAGACGCGGCAGCCAGAGCCTACGAGCAGACTCTGACTGCGTTCTTCCATCTACAGCCTGGTGAATTCCCGCGCCTTGATTTAATTCTGTTGGGTATGGGACCAGATGGGCATACTGCTTCCGTTTTTCCTGGAACACGTGCTCTCCATGAAAAGACTCGGCTGGTTGTGGCCAATTGGGTGGAGAAACTTAATGCTTATAGATTCACGATGACACTGCCGGTGCTGAACCATTCGGCTTGCGCAATGTTTCTAGTCAGTGGCCGGGACAAAGCCAATGTGCTCCGCGAGGTTCTTGAACACCAAACTGAAGAGCTGCCAGCCAGCCTGGTGCGTCCTACGAATGGCCGATTGGTGTGGATGATAGATCAGGAAGCCGCAAGTGCCCTACCCGCACAGCTACGGGGTGGTTCCCGTGTGGCTAATTTCTGAACCAGTTGGAATATCGGCAGTAGTTCCGCGACACGAGCGGCCCGCAAACAGGCAAATCCTGGAGACAGCTTAGGAATAATTGACGTTCAGCAGGACGTTGTGTCCGCTGTGCTTGCGAAAAGTGACTTCCACTTTCTGACCGACGGGCAACGCGTTCCGCATGTCCCCTTCAAGAATCAGCAGGTTGGACGATTTGACGCCATTCGATAGCGTGACCACAGACTTGTTCGGTTCCCCCACGTTGGATTCGAAGAACTGAACACTTTCCACCCTTCCGCTCTGGACAAATCCGTCGCGGGTGGTCCGCGTAGTCGAGGCAGACTTACCTTTCGCGGAAGTTCCACGCCGCTTGCGAACTTCCAGCATCACATTCATTCCGAGGATTCCTGACATTGCCAGCAGGATTAATGACGTAAACAATCCATCCACGGTCAATGGAGAACCATAAATGACAATCCACACAACACCGAGCAAGGGAATGAGCGCGAGCACAAGGGATAGGAGAAGTACCATAAGATTTTCTCGGAAGGGGCCAGAAGTGCGCCCAATATCTCGGAAACAGATTAGCAGAATAGGAAGCGGCGTTCACGTCGCGCAAGATTTAGGCTGAACTCAGGCGCACTTGTCGCGCCAATCGCCGATTTCTTTCAGCCCTTCGGCGCGAGTTTGCTCAAACAATCTGACCCGGTGGCGGGAGTGCTCGAATTCATGAATATCGGCCCAAACTTCAGCCTGCCACGGCTCGTCGTGAACTGACGATTCGCCGCAAGTAGCGCATCGCGTGTGGAGTTTGCGTATGATTCGAACGGAAGTTGCCGCAGACTGGGCCAACTCGATGAAGATGCAACGAACTTCCTGGATATCCTCAGACTCGCCAATGAGGTGCTCATAACGAAGTAGAAAACTGAATCCCAGCTTGCGAGCTTCTTGTTCCGCCTCCCCGCGGGTATGAAAAGGACCGTACTCCGCGCGCAACTGTTCGGTAGAGTCGCACGCCATCCAAAAAATTTCCTTATAAGCCATTTCCTGCCTCGCGAGTTGCACTTTTGCGGACACTGCACCCCGAACCTACTGGGACAACCAGCTGTCGAATTGCAATTAGAATGCCGCGGCTCATGGGCTAAACAATTGCTAATACAACCACTTCCTTGAGGCCCGGAAGAGAATAACGACTGATAATGCAAGGTTTTGCAGCGTTTTCCCTCTCCTAGAACCTAACATTCTGCAGGTACGTTCGTGATCACTTGGCGCGAGGGACGGGTTTGCATTAACATCCCTTCCACATTTGGGGGCTCGGATCGAAACCTCTCCTCAGGGTACCTTCGAGGGTTATGGGTCAACGTCGGGAGCCGCGAAAAGAAGTTAAAGTTCCTGTCCGAATCTTCGGCACCGACGTTAATGGAAAAACTTTCTCGGAAAATCTCTTTACCGTCAACGTCAGCCGCGAAGGGGCAAAGCTGGAAGGCGTTCGTCCCCAAATCAAGGTTGGCGAGACCATCGGCATGGCCCATGGTCAGAGTAAGAGCCGTTTCTGTGTGAAGTGGGTAGGCGAACCGGGCACCGCTCAAGAGGGCCAAGTCGGCCTGCAAAACCTTTCGCCCGAAAAATCAATCTGGAACTTTCCTTTGCCCGCTCCCGGGTTGGACGAGTATGGCCGCCATTCCATGGGGACTGAGCGCCGCAAGTATCCCCGCCTGAAGTGCGTAAATTCCATCGAACTTCACCCCCACGGGGACGATGCGCCGATTTGGGGCAAAGCTTCCGATCTCAGTTTGGGTGGCTGCTTTATCGAGATGCCGATTCCGCTAAAGGAAGGTACCAAGCTCAAACTTGTACTTTGGATCAAAGAGACTAAGCTTCGGGTCGCGGCAAAAGTTGCCAGCAGCCGGCCAGGTTTCGGCATTGGTGTTCAATTCACCGAAATTTCCGAAGAGGAAATCGTACGGCTCAAAGATTATCTTAAGAGTATGACCCGGATTCCCATGTAGCGGATAGCTGCGATGGCACGATCTAGGCTGATGCAGGTGGGAATATTCTCACGCAGTCGCGATCTCTTGTAGTAAATCAATTCGAATTGTAGCGGGCGGGTGGACCAGGCGGCGAGGCAATCACGCTGACGCGCGAGTTTGTTTCCGCGGATTCCATAGGAATCGAACCCAGACAGCGCTGCACCGCGGCCGAAAGATACAGGCGCTGAACCGGTTTGGTTAGATACGCCTTCGCGCCCAGCAAAGTCGCGCGTCGCACCTGGCCCGGATCATCAACACCAGAACACATGATGACGTTCAAATCCGGCTGTAGCTTAAGCAGGCATTGCAAGGTCTTCAACCCATCCATCCCTGGCATCTGCAGATCCAGCAGGACGACCGCGGGAGAACAGCCTTGACGGATGCGCAGCAATGCGTCAGTCCCGTTGCTGGCGGTCTCGACCTGGTATAAATCGATTTCCAAAATCAGCCGCAGATACCGCAGCATGGCAGGCGAGTCATCCACCACTAAGATCCTAGCCTTGGCACCATGGGCTCGAGCAGAATACGGGACCATGCACTTGCCTCCATTCGCTACGGCCAGACTGTGGACAATTGAGAACGGTGAAGGAATTTCGCCTGTAATAGCCCCCCGAGCGTCTTGCGTCAACCATCTTCGTACGGATTTAGCATCCCCGTTTTCAAAGAGATGCCTGTCGTCCACAGGCTAATGCCCTGAAATTGTGCAACCCGTTGGAAGCCGCTCACCACCGATTCTGTCGAACAAACTGTCACTGCCATGAACCACGCCGCTGGAGCCTACTTTCAGGGGGAACCTAGGGCTCAGGTTGTGAATAACTAGTCCTAAATCATGCGGGACGGCCCTCGTGACGCGGGTTAGTGAGCCACCCTGTTGAATGTCCCTCCCGTAGGACGCGCCGCCATAGGAAACGAATGCTTAACCCGACTGCGGCAAAACACCACTTGGGTCCGACTGCAAAGCGGATTCCGAAGCCAGGTTCCGTGTATCCCGCCAGCCTGCACCCCCTTGCCGGGCCACATAGAGCGCCAGTTCCAATCGGCTCCAGACACCCAGTTTGTCGAACGTGGTTCGCAGATAATTTTTTACCACCTGCTCGGACGTTCCAATTATCGCCGCAATCTGACGGTTGGTGAGTCCTTCCCATACCAGAGTAGCGACCTGCATTTCTTTTGTCGTCAGGCACTCACAGGGTTGCATGCTTGCTCCTTGAGAAACATCGCTGTCGCGAGCTTCACTCGTTTGCGGCCGTCGCGAATACCCGCCCTGAGGAATAATGTGCGCAGGTGCTGCTTAACAGTTCTCGGGCTGATGTGTAACTCCTCGGCGATTTCCCGGTTGCTGCACCCCTAGAAGTTTAAGAACCTCGGTATCGCGTCGTGTGATTTTGATTTGATCTAGATTTACCATCTGCAATTCCTCCTACTAACATTAACGGTATGCAGGGTTCTTTCGCCAAAGCTTCGCCCCGAACGCGGCTGCGACAAGCTCAATCGATAGTTCAACATAGGCATTGTGCAAGAAGGCATTCCCAACTCGGCTTTGCGATTACGGGACTTCAGTTCCACAACGGGCCCGAAAGGTAGCTGGTTTATCTATGCCACAATTAAGGACCAGTTAATGTTCGTATCGTTAATCTTTGGCGTTGGGATAAATCTTTTTAGGAGCAACTACAATGAGCTGGAGAATGGCGTCCGCGCTCGCACTCTGTATCTTTTTTTCGCAAGGGGTCGCGCTTTCAAAAAGCACTTTCCCCGCAAAGCGACGAACAATCAGCATGGCGGCAGCCCGGAAAATTGCTTTGGAACGCGAAGCTGGCACGGTTAAGAGCGGTGAGCGGGAAACCGAAAAAGGGAGACTGATTTACTCTTTTGACATCCAGATGCCAAACGGCATCCATGAAGTGAACGTGGACGCCCACAGCGGAAAGATATTAGAAGACCACATCGAGAGCCCGGCGGATGAGGCAAAAGAAAAGGCCCAGGAGAAGAAAAACTGACCTTGGTCTTCGGAATCGCACCGCCAGCTAAAAACGGTTTTGGTCGGTGCAGATGACTCGGTTGAGGTAAATCGTGCGCGTACTGATCGTCGAAGATGAACCGCGCCTGGCGGAAAATATTGCTCGCAGCCTGCGTGAGAGTGCCGGTTACGCAGTAGATGTTGCCACTGACGGCCAGGAAGGTTCTTTTCTCGCCGAATCCAATACTTATGATGTCGTGCTTTTAGATTTAATGCTGCCTGAAATGGATGGAATGCAAATACTGACTCGCATTCGTCAGGCGGGTCAGCATACGCCCGTGCTGGTGTTGACCGCCCGCGACGAAAAAGAATCGATAGTGGCTTTACTGAATGCTGGGGCTGATGACTATCTGACCAAGCCCTTTGATCTGGGCGAACTGCTGGCCCGTACTAAAGCCTTGATCCGCCGGGGCAAAGGTCAACCCTCGCCCGTAGTCACAATTGGCGACCTGCAACTCAATACCGCCAATCGCACGGTGCAGCGCGCCGGCCGGACGATCATGCTCACGGCCATGGAATATCGTGTGCTTGAATACCTGGCGCACCGCCCCGGCGCGGTCGTGTCAAAAACTGAGCTGCTGGAACACCTCTACGACTACAACTGGGAAAAATTCAGCAATGTGATCGAAGTGTACATCTCCGGCCTGCGGCGTAAGCTGGATGATGGCTCCGATAGGCAATTGATCCATACCGTTCGCGGTCAGGGTTATGTCCTGCAGGATTGAGGCATGCTGCGTAGCAAGTCCATCAAAGGCCGGCTGATTGCGACCGTGGTCATCTCCCAGGCCCTGCTGGCTGCCGGACTTCTTTTTGCCGGCGTGTTCTACACCCACCGCAGACTCGTAGCTGCGCTGGACGCCGGCTTGCAAGCGCGGGCCATGAGTGTGGCTGCACTCGTGCGGTATACCGAAGATGCCAGCGGAAACCTCTACTTTGACGACTCTCTAGTGCCCCGCTCACTGGATCCCGATCACCCGGACTTTTTTGAGGTATGGACGGAGAGATCGGGCCTTCTCACTCGTTCTCCCAATTGGCCCGCGGGGCTGGAAATACCTGCTGGACCTGACCATCATTGGAACCTCACTTTGGGCAATGTCCCTTACCGAGTATCACGAGTGTCCCATGTTCCCGTGCTGGATCGCGAAGAAGGACAGTTTTTCCAGCCTCAAGCGTTGACCATTGTGTACGCGTCACCTCTCATCCGAGTCCAGGAACAGACGTGGGCGGCGGGAGTTTTCATCGCTGTAGCAAGTCTCATCCTCCTGGGAGCGACCGTTTTGTTGTCACTCTATGGAATTCGGCGAGGATTATTGCCACTCCAGCGTCTGGCTGCGCAGGCAGCGCTGGTCTCGGCTCGAAATTGGGAGCTTCCCATGCCCGCGGAGGCCGAGCAGACCACCGAATTGCGTCCTTTGACCGACTCCATGATCGCGATGCTGGAGCGGTTGGAGCGTTCGTTCGTGCAGCAACGTGAATTCATGGGTAACGCTGCGCATGAGCTCAAAACGCCCGTAGCTGTCTTGAAGTCCACTTTGCAATCGCTACTGCACCGGCCTCGCAATTCGGAAGAATATCGTGCCGGAGTGCAGGAGTCGCTGGAAGATCTGGAGCGGCTGGAGCGCCTTCTGCAGTGGATGTTGCGGTTGGCTCGCGCTGAACAATGGGCCCACGGGGCGCTTCGGCGGGACCTTGAGCTCATCGATATTACTGCGACCTGCGAAGAAGCTGTCGAGAGAATCCGCGGTCTGGCGCAGTCGCGGCATACCAGCATTCATCTTGCCACCAATGGCAAGGTGCTTTTACGGGCCGATCCAGAGGACCTGCAACTAGTGTGGCTCAACCTGCTGGAAAACGCCGTTCGCTACAGCCCGGAAGGCGGGGTGGTTGAGGTAGCTGTAACACGTAAGGATGGTGGTCCGGCGCGGATTATCTTTCAAGACCATGGTATCGGCATCCGTCCTGAAGATTTGCCCCACATCTTCGAGCGATTCTACCGGGGAGATCCGTCCAGAACCCGTGCCACTGGCGGTTTTGGACTTGGATTAGCCATTGCAAAAGCCCTGGTCGAGGCTTATGGCGGGACCATTACTGCCGAAAACGCTCCTACCCAAGGCACCCGTGTGACCGTAGAACTGCCGCTGAACGGCAGCAACTGAATTCCTGTTGACTGCATCCATTCAGCTTCTCTTAATGTTCGTTCCCGCATTATCTAACCGCTTTTGCGTGGTAAAAGACATGGGCATGTCACGATGCAGCAACATTGATCGCATTTTGAAAATCGCGCTGATGGTTTCGACCATTTCGTTTCCAGTCTGGTCCCAGACAACGCCCTCCCAACCGGCGGCCGGGACTGGCACGAATCAACCAACCAACAGCGCTCCGTTGACCCTGACCTTACAGGACGCGCTGGCGCGAGCACGAAAAAATAATCCTGAGTATCGTGCCGCGGTCACAGAATTTGGATTGGCAAGAGAAGATCGTGTGCAGAGCCGGGCCGCGCTTCTGCCCAACGTCAACTACAACACCTCGTTTCTGTACACGCAGGGGAATGGCACGCCGACCGGGAAGTTCGTCGGCGCCAACGGGGTGCACGAATACCTCAGTCAAGGAAATATTCACCAGGAACTTTCTTTGCAGAACCTCGCGGACTATCGGCGTACGGCGGCGGCCCTGGCTGTGGCCCAGGCACGGGCCGAGATTGCGGCTCGCGGTTTAGTGGTGACAGTGGTGCAGGCTTACTACGGGTTTGTGGTGGCTCAGCGGAAATATGCTACGCAACAACGGGCGGCAGCGGAGGCTCAAAACTTTTTCGATATCAGTCAGAAACTCGAGCGCGGCGGCGAGGTAGCACACTCCGACGTGATCAAAGCAGAGATCCAGTTTCAGCAGCAACAACGCGACTTGCAGCAAGCGGAGCTGGAAATGAATCGCACCCGGCTAGAGCTCGCGGTGCTCGTCTTCCCTGATTTCAGCGAGAACTTCAGCGTTGTAGACGATCTGCAAACTCCTGAACCACTGCCTGCATTTTCGGAAGTACAAGCCGCGGCGGCCCGCAAAAATCCGGATCTCCGCGCTGCCACCTCTGCCTTGCAGGCCGCCAATCAGGAAGTCGCCATTGCCTGGAATGGGTTCCTACCATCCCTTTCTCTGGATTATTTCTACGGGATTGATGCCAATCGATTCGCAACTCGCGGTATCGATCCAGCCACAGGATTGCCGATTCATAATCTGGGGTATTCCGCCGCAGCCACGCTGCAGTTACCCATCTGGAACTGGGGATCAAATCGCAGCAAACTGAAGCAAGCTGATCTTCGGCGAGACCAGGCGCGGGTGGAATTGAGTTTCGCGCTGCGGCAACTGCTCGCTAACCTGCGGACCTTTTACAACGAGGCACAAACGGCTCGTCAGCAACTTGAATCGCTGAGTCGCTCGACTGAACTGGCCGCAGATAGTATGCGTCTGATCACCCTTCGTTACCAGTCGGGAGAGGCTACTGTGCTGGAAGTAGTGGACGCGCAGAATACGCTGAACATGGCGCGCAATGCTTTCAATGATGGGCAAGCTCGCTACCGGCTGGCGATAGCAAATCTGCAAACATTGACCGGAAATTTCTAGGCTGACACCTTTATGAGGCGAACGATCAAAGACGATTGCCCGCTGATCGCTATCACAATCCCAGCGCGGCATGGCGTAAGGAATGGCGATGCCGCCGAGGGAGATACCCACAAGAGAGCGGCTTCCGTTCGGTGGCGTGGCGGAATATTTTGTGCAGTGATGTTGTTCCTCTCATTCCTCTCCAGCTGCTCCAAAGATACCGGCGAGAAAGCGCCGGTTGTCCCGGTGCAAGTAGCAACGGTCGAGAAGACAACCCTGCAGCGGACGGTCACGGCGGAGGCTGTTCTGTTTCCTTTGCAGCAATCCGCCATCGTGCCCAAAATCAGCGCGCCGGTGAAGGCTTTTTACGTCAAGCGCGGCAGTCGCGTTCGGAAGGGTCAGCTGTTAGCGGTTTTGGAGAATCGCGATCTGGCTGCAGCCGCGCAGGAAAACCAGGGAGCTTACAACCAGGCGGAAGCGACCTATGCCACCACCACTTCAGCCCAGTTGCCGGAGGAAATCCAGAAGGCACAACTGGATACACAAGCGGCCAAACAAATGCTGGAAGCGCAGCAGAAAATCTATAACAGCCGGCAGGAACTCTTTCAACAGGGCGCCATCCCTCGCAAAGAGCTCGATCAAGCCGGCGTCGATCTGACGCAGGCCCGAAATCAATACCAAATTGCACAGAAGCATCTGGACGCATTGATGGCTACCGGCAAACAGCAGGCGCTCAAATCCGCTGCTGGACAACTGGAATCCGCCAAGGGGAAATTCTTGGGAGCAGCAGCACAAATGAGTTACTCCCAAATTCGAAGTCCAATTGATGGCGTGGTCACAGATCGTCCACTTTATCCCGGAGAGATGGCCGCCGCAGGCACCCCCATTGTCACAGTTATGGACATTTCTCAAGTCATCGCCAAGGCCCATATTCCACAGCCGGAAGCCGCGCTGCTTAAAGTAGGTGACAAAGCAACCATCACGGTTCCGGGAGAGAGTGAGCCGGTCGATGCCAAAGTCACGGTTGTCAGTCCTGCGCTGGATCCGAATAGCACTACGGTCGAGGTCTGGGTGCAAGCCAAGAATCCCAAGCAGCGGCTGAAGCCGGGCACAAGCGTTCAAGTTTCCATGGTGGCGCAGACGATCCCCGATGCGTTAGTAATACCAGCCGCAGCATTACTGACCGGACAAGATGGAACTAATACAGTGATGCTGGTGGGTGCCCATAATCGTGCCCATCAAAAGCCGGTGAGCGTAGGGATTCGCCAAGGCGATCAAGTTCAAATCACCGAAGGACTGCAAGCCGGAGATCATGTGGTTGCATCCGGAGCTTATGGTCTGCCGGATAACACGCAAGTCACAGTAGCCGCGCAGACTGATGAAAAGCAGAACGAAAAGCAGGATGAAAAGCAGAATGAAAAATAGTCTCCATCGTCCAGCTGAAGACGTCTGCTTTCAATGCTGCACCGGCGGTGCCGGATGAAGCGCCACGAACCGGGCACAGTGAATGGAGAATCCACTTACTGGTTTTCGCGGCACTCCAAACCCGTGATCTTTCTGATCCTGACGCTGGCGCTGCTTGGAGCCTATCTTGCCTTTACCATTCCAGTCGCGGTTTTCCCAGAAACCAATTTTCCGCGAATCCTGATCGCCGTCGACAACGGCGTAATGCCGATTGATCAGATGATGGTGACTGTCACTCGTCCTATTGAGGAAGCGGTGAACAGCGTTCCGGGGCTGCAGGAAGTTCGTTCCATCACCAGTCGTGGTTCAGCGGAAATCGATTTGTTTTTTAACTGGGGCGTTGACATGTTCCAGACGCTGCAATACGTAAATGCAGCGATCTCGCGGGTTCAAGGAGAATTGCCCCCAACCGCCACTGTGATTGCGAACCGAATGACGTTCGCCAGCTTCCCCATCATGGGCTACAGCCTCACGTCCGATACCGTACCGCAGACCCAACTCTGGGAACGAGCCACCTACGAGATGAAACCGCGGCTGAATCGGCTGGATGGTGTTTCCACGGTGCTGGTTCAAGGCGGCCAAAAGCCCGAGTTTCACATTACGCTCCAGCCTACGAAACTGCTCACCGCCAACGTCACGGTTACTGACGTTCTGGACACACTGCAAAAAACAAACCTGATCGATTCGCCAGGACTTTTTGAGCGCAATCATCAACTGGTCCTGGGCTTGGTTAGCGGTCAGGTGCGTACGCCCGAACAGATCGCAGACGCAGTGGTCAAGACAACTCCCGCGGGGATCCCAGTTCGTATCGGAGACGTAGGCACGGTGGTTCCCGGGGTAAAACCTGTATATACGATCGTTACGGCGAACGGTAAGCCGGCAGTGCTGCTCAACATCAACCGGCAACCCGAGAGCAACACGGTGCAGGTTGCCACGATGGTGCACGCGGAAGTGGATCGCATACGGAAGTCGTTGCCGCCTGGGATTGAGATCCGGCCATTCTATGATCAGTCGATCATCGTCGATGATTCCATCAAGAGCGTGCGGGATGCCATTCTGCTGGGATTGATTCTCGCTTCCATTATTTTGGTGGTGTTCCTGCGGGACTGGGGGACGTCCATCGTCGCCGGCCTGGTGATTCCAGTCACGATTCTGGTGACATTCATTGCACTCAAGCTTCTCAATGAAAGCTTCAACCTGATGACGCTGGGCGGACTGGCCGCCGCTGTGGGATTGGTAATTGACGACGCTATCGTGGTGGTAGAGAACATCGTGCTGCATCGAGATGCCGGGCAAGGGCGCCTGCAAGCCATTCATAGCGCGCTACGAGAAATCACAATTCCCCTGGTCGGTTCCACTGTCACTCCCGTAGTGGTGTTCCTGCCCTTAATTTCCATTACCGGGGTTACCGGTACGTTCTTTCGTGCACTAGCCATCACCATGGGGATTTCTCTTTTCACATCGCTGGTGCTGGCTCTCACCTGGACTCCCAATCTCAGCCAATACTTCATTGGCAGGAAGAAGGGCAGGGATGGAGAAAGTGCCGACGGCGAGCCCGAAGAAGAATCGATGACGCGCCTGTTGGCGGCAGAGGAAGCTTCTCTGGGTGTCTTTTTCCTCAGATTGGTTAACTTCCACGAGAGGTGGTTGCGCCGCGCGCTGAGTAAACCCCTGTGGCTGGCGGGAATCAGTCTGGTGCTGGTGATCGCCTCCTATGTTTGCTACCGGACCTCTGGATCGGATTTGATGCCAGCAATGGATGAGGGCGGATTCACCGTAGATTACCTCACCCCGGCGGGGACGTCATTGGCTGAGACCAACCGAATGGTGACCCACATAGAACAGATCATGAAATCCGTGCCTGAAGTGGAAAGCACTTCGCGCCGCACCGGATTACAACTGGGCTTGGCCGCAGTCACGGAAGCCAACACCGGCGATATTTTAGTCAGGTTGAAGAGAGATCGCAGCCGGAATATCGACGAAATCATGGCGGACGTACGCTCACAGATCACAACGCAAGAGCCTGCCGTTGAGGTGGAATTTATTCAAGTCTTGCAGGATATGATTGGCGACCTCACCAGCGCACCGCAGCCGGTTCAAATCAAGCTCTTCTCCGAGAATGCTGAGCTGTTGCAAACATGGGCTCGTAAGGTAGCCGAAAGCATTGGCAAGATTCACGGCGTGGTGGATTTACTGGACGGGATTGAGAACACCATCAGCGGCCCCGCGGTCACTTTTCAGATTAATCCCACTGTGGCGGCGCGTGCCGGATTTACTCCGCAGGAGATTGCGGTTGATGCTGCAGCTCTCCTGGAGGGGGAACCAGCTACCACGCCCGTAGTTACCAATGGCCGCCCCTACACGGTACGCGTCCGCTTCCCTGCCGGAAGCCGCGTCTCGCTTGAGGCGATGCGCGATACTTTGCTCACTAGCAGCAGCGGCAGGACTGCGACATTAGGAGCGCTAGCAACTA
>Ga0137396_10000281_pt1 | contig 22766 bp, 17 predicted proteins | sample czc16metaG_FD_108284 | JGI IMG/M metagenome (GOLD analysis project Ga0137396, IMG submission 108284) | Vadose zone soil microbial communities from Angelo Coast Range Reserve, California, USA - czcobulk3.16 metaG | ecosystem: Environmental > Terrestrial > Soil > Vadose zone | place: USA...
ACACCGAGAGATCAAAGAAAACCTGGCAACATCCAGAATGAGCAGGCTGCGCTGCGGTGTTAGCGGCGGGCCGAGTTTTGGGGAGGAGAACAATCTCGTTCCGCAAGCCACGAATTTGCCGAAGCCGAACTTTGCCGTACGGGTTCTGACCGGCCAATCCGGGGCCGGGACTGGTGTTTCGCAGTTTCGAACGTCGCGACGGGGACGGGGTCTTTCAGTGAACCGCCGCGTACATGATTTTCTCTTCGGTCGCTTCCAGCGCCGAGAATTCCTCGACCACCTTGCCTTGCCGCGACACCAGGATGCGATCGGACAGCGCCATGATCTCGGGCAGATAGGACGAGATCACCACGACCGCCTTGCCTTCATCGGCGAGCCGCTGGATCAGCTCGTGGATCTCGACGATCGCACCGACATCGACGCCCCGCGTCGGCTCATCGAAAATGATCAGGTCCGGATCCTGCACCAGCGATTTGGCAATCACCACCTTCTGCTGGTTGCCGCCTGACAGTTCGACGACCTTCATGTCATTGCCGGTGGCGCGCACATTGAGTTTCTTGACCCAGGTCGTGCCGACCTTGTCGGCCTCGCGCCGGGACAGGAAGAAGCGGCCTCCCGGGACCTTGGCGAGCAGCCCGAGATAGATGTTGCGGGCGACCGACATGGTCTCGAAGAAACCTTCGACCTTCCGGTCCTCGGTGACGTAGGCGATGCCGGCCCGCACCGCGGGTGCCGGAACACGGTAGCGCACCGGCTTGCCATGCAGGATCACCTCGCCGCCGTGAAAGAAATCCCGCTTCAGAACGCCGGCGACGACCTTGAAGGTCTCGGTGCGGCCGGCGCCGACCAGGCCGAACACGCCCGTGATCTGTCCGGCAAAGACCGAGAGCGAATTGTTCCGCACCATCGGCGCCATCTTGAGATTTTGCACGGTCAGCACCCGCGCGCCGGCGGGCCGCACGGTTGACTTGCGCGTGCCATAAAGTGTGTTCGACAAATCGCGTCCGACCATGGCCTGCACGATGCGCGCGCGGTCGAAATTGACGGCGTCGTCGGTCACGACATGCTTGCCGTCGCGCAGGATGGTAATTCGATCGGCCAGTATCAGGGCTTCCTCGAGCGCGTGGGAAATGAACACGATCGACATACCGCGGCGCTTCAAGTCGCGCACGAGGTCGAAGAAATACTTCTTTTCTTCCGGCGTCAGCGTGGCGGTGGGTTCGTCGAAGACGATGACCTTGGCTTCGTGCAGGACGGCGCGGGCTATTTCGACCATCTGCTTCTTGGCGGCGCCGAGAAGTCCGACCGTCGCTGTCGGCGTGACGTCGAAATTGAGCGATTGCAGGAACTGTTGGGCGGCGATGTAGATGCCGCGCAGCCGATTGTAGAAGCGCTCCTGCCCCAGAAACAGGTTCTGCGCAACCGTCATGGTCGGAACCAGGCTGTTTTCCTGAAACACCATTGCGATGCCGAGATGACGGGCTTCGAGCGGCGTTCGGGGTGCGGCTTCAACGCCGTCGACCTGCATCGTGCCGGAAGTCAGTGTGACGACGCCGGCCATCACTTTTGTCAATGTCGATTTGCCGGCGCCGTTCTCGCCGACCAGGGCATGGATTTCGCCGCGGCGGAGTTCAAAATCGACGTTCTCGATCGCGGCCACGCCTGCATAAAGCTTGGTCGCGTTGCGAAGCGCGAGGATGATGTCGCTCATGCGCGCAATTCCTGCTCGATCAAGCTCAGCGGCATGCGCAGCAGCCGGCCCGGCCCCTTGGCGAGCGCGAACAGCGATCCATCGATTTCGACGGCCGCCACCACGCCATGGTTGACGCCGTCAACCCTGCTATGCACGGCGTAGAGCGGCACCCCGTTCGCATCGAGCCGGATGACAAGGCCGTAGGACCGCGGCGGCGCCCAGGGCTTGACGACGCCCATGGTCTTGATATGGGCGCCCTGCATCGGTTCGAGGAACGACTGGCCGGATTTCAGTTTGGGCGCGATCCAGTATTCCGGGTCGATTTCCGTCATCATGCGGCGCCGGTAGGCATTTTCACGCAGCACGAATTCGACGAGCTGGGTGCGCGCGGCGAACGCCGTGAGCCAGAAACCACCCGACGCCGCCGGGGAAAGCCGCGAAGGATAGACCGGGAGATTGTCGAGCACGGCGCGCTGGCTTCCATCGGCGGCGACGGCGATCAGGCGATGACGCCAGCTTTCGCTGACCAAGACGTCCTCGCCCGCGGCGCACGCGCCGAATGCGAAAGACAGCCCCGAGGCGATCGGGCGTACGCTCCCGCTTGCGATGTCGAGGCTGAGAACTTTTCCGGTGCGACCTCGTTCCATCAGGTCGTACACCCATTGCCGATAGGGTCGCGTCGTTGAGCCGTCCGTTGCGATCAGCGTTCCCTGTGGCCCCGGCGAAAGCGCATTGATCGCATTCAACGCTGGATCGGAGACGGTCGCCCGGGGGCTAGAGGCCGAAGGCGTTGCGAATACCCGCACTTCGCGCCCGTCAAGCGCTGCCGCCATGCCGCCATCCGGCAGGCAGCATAGCGCGGTGATGGTTCGCTCAAAGCGCCTGACCTCCGTGGTCACGGTGCCGTCGAGGCGCAGGACGGTGCTGCCATCGGCGATGTAGAGCGCCTTGCCGTCGGTCGCGAGATCCTCGGGCGCATCGAACTGCCCAATTGTCTCGGCCTTTTCAAGAATCTGGTTGGGCTTCAACGCGCCGTCGAACGACGGAACCGTGATGGTCGCATCACCTCGCCCGAGAAGGCGATCGGCAAAGGCCTTCAATGCCGGCATCATTGGGTTGTTCTCCAACGCCGTTCATACTGGACGAAGTCGGGATCGGCGTCGGCGAGCTTGTATCGGCCGATCCGATTGTTGGCGATGCCGCCGAGATAGAGATAGCCGCGGTGCTCGCGCATCGAGGTGATCATCGGATGATTGACGCCGCGGAGGTCCCACAGCGAGTCGAGCACTTCGCCGCGCTCGTTGAACTTGATGACGCATCCGGTGTTGATGTTCGGAAACAGCCATTCGTCGATCGGAACCCGCTTGCCCATTCGCTTGCGGAAGCCCGGCATCTTCCATGCGAGATCGAGCGCGGGGCTGCGCATGCCGACCATCGCCAGCCAATAGTTTCCGTCGGATGCAAGATTGATATTGTCGGGATAGCCCGGCAGGTTGTCGATCACCGTTTCGACCTTGCCCGTCTTCGGGCCGTCGAACCAATAGCGTTTGATCGAGCAGCCGAAGGTTTCGGCAAACAGGATCGATTTGCCGTCGCTGGCGATGCAGATGCCGTTGGGAAATTTCAACCCGCGCAGCACGGTGCGCGTCGTCCGGTTGTTCGGATCGTAGCAGATGATCCGGCCGTTGCCGCGCGCCTCCAATCCATCGATCGGCCATTCGTGCATTTCGTATCGAACGGTGGCTTCGGAGAAGAAGATGCGTCCGTCGTCGGCAATGTCGAGATCGTCGGCGAGCCGCAGCCGGCTGTCGTCGTTGACGGAATAAAGGCTGCGGTTGGTCTCATCCGTCACCTTCTCGACCTTTCGATCCGGCGTGATGCGGTAGAGGCCCATACCGCCGATGCAGACGTAGAGATTGTCGGCGCGATCGAACGCCATGCCGAGCGGTTGGCCGCCGATATGGGCGAATACCTCCATCTGCTGGTAGTCGGGCGCCAGGAAGCGGATGATGTCGCCGTGGCGCGAACCGGCATAGAGATTGTCGTTGCGATCGAGAATGACGTCTTCCGGCGCTTCGATGCGGCCGAGGCCGATCAGCGTCACGTCGCGCAATTTGTCGTTTTGCGCGAACGGCCCACTGCCCGGTTCGGTCGAAGCCGCCGCGGCCAGCCCATGAAAGGTCGGGCTGACATAGACCTTGCTGATGATGCGCGTCCGGTTCTTCAGCCAGCGAATATCGATGGTGGCGGCGACCAGCAGGACGCCGGCCAGCACCATGCGATTGACGCCGCCGCTGACCGACAGCGTGGTCAGGCCGTTGATCACAAACAGAACGATCAGCGTGCCGACCAGCGCCTTGGCCACCGAGCCTTTGCCGCCGCCGAGGCTGATGCCGCCCAGCACGGTCGCGGTCAAAACGGTTACTTCGAGGCCGACGCCGACGTCGCCGCCGACGGTGCCGAGCCGCGCGGCGAAAAACAGCGCGCCGATCGCGGTCAACACCCCGCTTGCGGTGTAGCACAGCGCGATCGTGCGCCGCACCGGAATGCCCGAATTGTAGGCCGAACGGCGCGAGCCGCCGATCGCGGTGACATGCCACCCCGGCCGCAGACGCGTGAGGATGACATGTCCGAACACGGCGACAACGATGTAGACCAGCACGACGCTCGGCACGCCCGCGACCCCGCCTCCCCCTAAGAAATTCCAGGAGGGGATGTCGGGGAAGGCGGCGGCGATCTTGTTCGAATAGTCGAACAGCAGAAGGTCGTAGGCGGACCGGTAGATGATGAGCGTAATCAGCGTGGTGATGAAGGCGCGCAGCCGCAGGTACCCGATCAGCAGGCCGTTGACGGCGCCGAGCGCCACGCCGCACAGAAGCGTCGCGGCGATGACCGCCGGCACCGGCCAGTCGAGAACGTTGAGGCAGAACAGGGCGCAGAAGTCGCACAGCGCGAACATCGATCCCACCGAGAGATCGATGCCGCCGACGATGACGACGATCGCCATGCCGAGCACGACGAAGCCGATTTCGCCGGCCTGCCGTCCGGTGTCGGCCAGTCCGCCGACCGACAGGAAGCCGGGGATCGACCGGCTCAGCAGTATCGCGATGATCAGGAGAACGATGACCGGGATCGCGGTTTCGGTCCAGCGCTTGGATAGAATTTCGCCGAGCAGATGGTCTGGCCAGTAGCGGTATCGCAAACGAAGAAGGACGTCTTGCATCTTCTGTCCGGGGAAACGGAGGAATCTGAGGGAAGTGCGTTAATCGGGTCGAGCGGCCATGCCGTGGCACGACCGTTCGCCGCTCAACCCGGAGAATGGGCTACTTCTTCAGGTCGCTGAGATTCCAGCAGGCCGTTTCGCTTCCGGCGTTCTCCGTCGTGATCGGGATCAGCGTCGTATACATCGATCCCTTCACCGAGCCGGGCTTTACTCCCGAGGAGATCAGCCATTTGATCATGCCGGCCATCTGCTCGGCCTGTGTCGGGACGTCGTAGCTGAGGTTGAGGTCGAACGCGCCCGACTTGACGAGTTCGCAAGCGCCCCTTCGCTCGCCACCGCCGGATGTCGCGATGAACACCTTGCCGGTGAGGCCGGCTTCCTTCACCGCGGCCGCCGTTCCGATGTCCATGCCGTCCCAAAAGCCGACGATGCCGCACAAATCTGGATTTTGCTTCAGGACGGTCTGTGTGATCGCCTTCGCCTTGGCGGCGTCCCAGTCCGCAGCCTGGCTCGAAACCACCTTTATCTCGGGATGTTTGGCGAGCACGTTTTCGACGCCCTTGAGGGTGTAGGCGCTGGCTGCCGCCGACAACGCGCCCTGCACGATCGCGATCTTGTTCGATTTACCCACGCAGGCCTTTACCACCGCTTCGGTGTCGCGTTCGCCGATTTCGATCCAGTTGGCGCCGACAAAGGCCGAGCTGCGATAGCTCGAGCCCATGTTGATCTGGATGATGTAAATGCCCTCGTTCTCGGCGCGCTGCAGCAGCTTGGCGTAGGTCTGCACGTCCGGATTATGAACGATAATCGCCGCCGGCTTTTCCGAGATCAGCGTGGTCACCGCCTGCGCGCCGGCGTTGGTGCTCCAATTGGGATCGCGCACGATCACCTTCATGCCGAAGGGTTCGAGTTCCCGCTTCACGCCGGCGAACCAGCCCTCGGTCAGATCGACATTCATCGCCACCGGAATGTAGGCGACGGTCTTGCCGGCGAGCGCTTCCTTGAATGCGTTCTGAAACGGTTCGTCGAGACCTTTTTGCGCCAGTGCAGGCGCGCATGCCGCCGTCGTCAGGCCAATTCCGAACAGCATCGTCTTGAGTGTCGTCCGCCCAGATATCGTCATGTCGTCCTCCCGGTTATGTTCGTTCAGTTTATTTACAGCGTTCTAGATATCGCCCTGTTGCGCCGTCTCCTCGTTGCGCGGATTCAAAAATGAATCCGCGATCACGGCGATCAGCAGCAACACGCCCTTGACGAGGTTCTGCCCGGAATAGGAGACGTCCATGATCGTCATGCCGTTGAGCATCGTTCCGATCAGAAGCGTTCCGATCATGACATTGATGACGCCGCCGCGCCCGCCCGATAGCCCGATGCCCCCCAGCACGACCACCAGAATCACGTCGTAAATCAGTGTCGAATTGAAGATGCGGGTGGGCATGCTGTTGACCGACGCGGCGAGGATCAGGCCAGCGGCGCAGCCGATCAGCGCCGCCATGACATATTGCAGTACGATGATGCGGCGGGTCGGGATGCCGGTGACGCGCGCGCCGTTGGGATTGTCGCCGATCGCATAGATGTAGGCGCCGAACCGGGTCTGCCGCAGCAGGAAGGCGACCGCGATGCAGGCGAGTGCGAACATCACGACCGGCATCGGTATGCCGAGCATATTGCCCTGTCCGAGGCGCTCGAAACCGTCGAGCCCCGGGCTCCACTGCACGACGTCGAGCTTGAACAGCGCCGCCTGGCCGAGGCCGGCGAGAAATAATCCGGACGCCAGTGTCGTGAACAGGGATGGCACCTCGGCATAGGCGATCAGCCATCCATTGACGAGGCCGAAGATGGCGGTCAATGCGAAGGCCGCAGCGAGTGAGATCGGCAGCGAGTGGCCGTCCTGGACCATCTGCAGCACCAGTCCCGGTGGCACCGCCAAAGCTGCAATCAGCGAAATATCGATGCCGCGCCCGATCACGACGATTGCCATGGCGAGCCCAAGAATGCCGAGTACCGCCACGTTCTGCAACAGGGTCAGCATGTTTTCCGGCGTGAGAAAGCCGCGCAGGAGGATCGAAAACGCCAGAAACAACGCGGCGAAGACGGCGAACACGATCTCTTGCTGATTGAAACGAAATCGTTTCATCCCCTTGTTCCCATTGGGCCTTCGCCGATCCTACCTTCAGCCAGCCTGAAAGAACTGTTCTCGATCCGATAAATTTGCGGAAGTGAGGACAGGCTCTCTGCGAGTTCTCGTATCAGGGCCGCGTCATCGCAATCGACCGAGACCGTAACCAGTGTATTGAGCTTGTCATTCTTGTCCACTTGGATATCGGCTTTGCTCGTCGCGCCGAAGATCCGGTCGATTTCTGCCCTGACCTTTTCCCTGACCGCAAAGTCGCGCAGCGCCGGTTTGAAGATCTTGCCTACCGCCGTAGTCGGCAGGGAATCCAATAAAATGACGCGCTTCGGTTTGGCGGGAGGCTCGTTGATATTTCGCTCGATATGTTCTTGAAGTTGCCTCAAATCGATCGCCTGGTCCGGGGACGCCACCACAAACAGGATGGGCACTTCTCCCGCATAGGCATCAGGCATGCCGACTGCCGAGCTCATCTGTACGCCCGGAAACTCGTTTGCCACATCTTCGATTGCTGCGGGATCGATATTGTGCCCGCTCCGCTCGATCAGGTCCTTCTCTCGACCCGTAAGCACCAGCCGGTTGTCCTTCGTGAGGTAACCGATATCGCCGGTGATCAGCCAATGATCGTTCGTCAGCACACCCTGATCGTGTCGCGGATCGACATAACCAGGAAATACCTGTGGCCCCTGCACGATAACCAGCCCGCTTGCGAGCGGCGCGCAATCTTTCTGCATGTCGCTGCTGTTCACGGCAACAATTCGGGTCTTGGCGAACGGCGCCCTGAAGCCGACGCTGCCCTGAATAGATTCTCCCCGACCGGGATTGAACGCAATCGCAGCCGCGGTCTCCGTCATGCCGTACGTTTCGAACAGCCTTATTCCGGTGCGCATTTGAAATCGGTCACCGACTGCCTTGGGCAGCACTGCGCCGCCGGTAAGGGCCATTCGAACAGAACTGATGTTGCAGCTGCCGATTGGCACCTCGGCAAGCGCCGCAATCGAAGTCGGCACCCCGCTTACAATGGTTGCTCGAAACCGCTCGACGATGTGCCAATAGTCTTGGACGACGTGCTTGCTTCTGAGATCGTATGGCGAGGGGATGATCACATGTCCGCCGGCCGCGAGAATTGACAGTCCGACCGTCATGGTTCCCCCTACATGAAACAACGGGAATACATTGATGGCTACGTCGGATTCGTCCAGTCCGTGGACCTGCGCGAAACTCCAGGCGGCATGGATTTGATTTCCGTGCGTGAGACGGACCAGCTTTGGTCTCCCGGTCGTTCCGCCCGTGTGAAAAAGGGCACACACGGACGACCGATCTATACCCGGATCAAAGTCGAGCCTATCCGGCTGACTAGAAATCGCCTCGTCGAAGCTGCCAAACCTGTCGCTAAAGCTTCCATTCTCGCCGACAACCAGGATCTTTTGCAGGGACTCGACGCGCTCGATTACATTATTGGCTTTCTTCCATACTGCGGGATCATTTTTCTCCGATGGCACCACGAGAACCGACGCGCCTTGCGCCCGCAAGAGGTCGGCTATTGCATCTTCGTTGAGAAGATAATTTATCGAGCTTGCCACACCCGCGACCTGAGCTCCCAGAAGCGCGGCAGGAATCTGCGGAAATATGGGGCAGAGCACTGCAACTGTTCCGCTACCCGGCTTGGCGCCATACGATCTGAAGAGATTTGCTGCTCGCGATATCGCACTGAGCAGCTCGCGGTGGGTGAGGCTGACCTCGCCTCTTCCAGGGACGTCCGACGTCAGCATGCTCAAGGCAGGCTGGTTCGGATGCAACTGCGCTGTTGACTCGAACAGGTGATACAGATTGCGCGCGGGAATAAGAGTATCGTACGGTGATCGCTCCAATGCCTCAACATCCGCAATCGTCGTAATGCGCCTGGTGAATCTTGTCGTGATCGGCAAAGAAAGCTTGGCGATCATCGCTCTTGTCCCACAATGAGCACGTGGAGCCGACCAGCATTTCTGAATCGACGGCGCACGTTGACGCATCCTCCGGTTTCGCTAGTGAAGATTTTGCGAGCCTGTTCGTTCTTGATACCCCGGCCGACGGATGCCCGCTTGCCCTGGAGCGCAAACGGGTTGCTTGCGCGCGCAAAAGCTATTGCGCGCCCGTGCCGGGCCCCTAGAATGTTTCCGTCTAGAGCCGTTTGTGCAGCGCAAAATGCTGTACTTGTGTTGGAGCGCAGGATGGATCTGGTGTTCTCAACCGACGGTATCGAACCATCCAAGCGTTACGCGGCTTGGCAGGGAGCCATCTGCGACGTCTACGTTCACGTCGACGTAGAATCTGACAAGCGGTCGGACTATCACGGCTTTATCCGGGAAGCCCGATTTGGCACCGTCACAATGACGGACGTGCTGCTTTCCGAGCAGCGAATATCACGACGCGGGCGGCATATCGCGAAGCTGGATAAGGATTGCTACTACGTCGAATTTGTCCAATACGGCAAAATCAACATTCTGCAGTCGGGCCAAAACCTGCTCTCGAACGCGAGCATCGGGGCGATCTTTTCCGCGTCCGAAGCGTATGATTTGGAGTGTGTCGGCAAGGTACGCTCACTCTACTTGGAAATCCCTCGCAAGGAATTCGCGGAGCGATTCCGAAAGGATCGGATACCGGTAGCAAGGACCATTGCGACCGGTCGAGGGCTGGGTCGTATCGCCTCCGAGTTCTGCTCGATGCTTGCGTTGGAGGGAGCGACTCTCGATGCGCCGGCGAGGACGAGATTGGGCGATGAGCTGATGGACGTCCTGGCGCTCACGTTGGAGTTGGGCGAGCAGGATGATCTGACGGCAGATCGAACTGTGCAACAAGTCCGTTTGCGATCGGTCAAAGCATGGATCGAGGAACACCTCGAGGATCCGGATTTGTCACTCGAAAAGGTCGCCAAGAATAACGGCATTTCGCTAAGGCATCTGCATTATCTGTTCAGACCAACAGACATGTCCGTGTCTGAATGGATTTGGGATCGTCGGCTCCAGCGCTGTTTCGAAGTCCTCACACGTCCAGAGCTGCGCCCTCTGTCGGTCACCGAAGTAGCTTATCGGTTGGGATTCAGCAGCTCATCGCATTTCAGCACGGCGTTCCGGAGAAAGTTCGGAATAAGCCCTTCGGACCTGCGTCGACGCTAGGCACAACAACGAATGCAAAGTCTTGGACGCCTTTCGCCGCTGGCATCCGCTTTGCCCGAGCGCCCATTCCCGCTATCACTGCTGGCGTGACGGTGGCGGCTGCGTGCCGATCGTCGCCCGCGATGTGCCGTCCCGCGATGTCGTCGAACGTCAGTGCCGTTCGGCGCGTTCTTTGCGGCTTATGCGGTGTTGTCCAGGGAAGTCGCCGGCGGTCCTGCAGGGCGGGATCAGTTCGAGGTTCGAGACCTGCGCGCCACTCCTGGAAACGACCACGGCATGAACCTGTCGCCCCATTGATCGTTCGGAATCACGATTACGGCGCACTGCGCGACCGCGGGATGCTGCGCAATCGCGTTCTCGAAATCGACCGAATAGATATTCTCGCTGGAGATGATCATGTCCGTGACCCGGTGACGAGTAGATGAATCCGTCCTCGAACGGGATCATGCCGACACCGGCAACATAGGCGTGAGATGACATCGGATCCTCCGTACATTACCCGTTGGATCTCACGCCGGGCGCGAAGCGACTTCGAAGCGAGGACTGCAGAAGGAACGAAAATGACGGCTGCCTCTCCTTGAAGATCAATTGCCGCGCGCGGCGGCCTGGGTGCGCTCGGTCTCACGCAATTTCCGCCGCAGGATCTTGCCGGTCGTCGTCATCGGCAGCGCGGAGACGAATTCGATGTCGCGCGGCACTTCGTGCCTGGCCAGATGGTCGCGCACGAAGTCGCGTACATTCTCCACCAGCGTCTCGTTCGGTGCTATCCCTTCCTTCAGAACGATAAACGCCTTGATCGATTCAGTGCGAACCGGATCCGGAATGCCGACCACCGCCGCCATCACGACGGCGGGATGCCGGGCCAGTGCGTCTTCAATTTCGGAAGGTCCGATGCGATAGCCGGCACTGGTGATGACGTCGTCGGCGCGCCCGTGGAACCAGAAATAGCCGTCTTCATCACAACGTGCGAGGTCGCCGGTGATCAGCCAGCCGTCCGCGAATTTACTCCGCGTCGCCTCGGGGTTTTGCCAGTATTCGAGCATCATTACCGGATCCGGACGGCGGAAAGCTAGATTGCCGATCGTGCTGGCCGGCAACGGTTGTCCGCCGTCATCGACGATCCCGGCGATATGTCCGGGGACGGCGCGTCCCAGTGCCCCCGGCTTGACCGGCATGATGCTGCCGTTCGAACCCAGCACGAGATTGCATTCGGTCTGACCGAACATTTCGTTGACGGGGGCGCCAAGCGTGTCGTTTGCCCATTCATGCAGGTCTTTGCCGACCGACTCGCCGCCGGAGATGATCGCGCGCAAGTCGATGCCGTAACGCCGAACCGGATCGGAAATCTGGCGCATCAGTCGCAGCATCGTCGGCGTCAGCAACGCTGTCCTGACGCGGTGACGGCCCATCATGGCGAAGGCCTGCTCTGGATCGAAGCGAGGCGCGCGAAAAGTGAGCACGGGAACGCCGTGAAACCACGCCGGCATCAGCACATCCATCAAGCCTGCCAGCCAGGCCCAGTCGGCGGGCGACCACATGCAGTCGCCCGGTTGCGGAAAGGAATCCAGGCCCAGTTCAATTCCCGGAAGGTGGCCCAGCATGGAGCGATGCGCCTGCAACGCGCCCTTTGGGTCGCCTGTGGTGCCCGAAGTGAAATTGAGGAATGCAGGATCGTCGGCGGCGGTATCGACATTTTCAAAGCTGTCCCGCGCGGCTTCGAGGGCCGCGGGCAGGGAAGGCGCATTGGGCGCCGCGCCATCGATCAGGAAGACGTACTCCACCGCGGGCGTGAGAAGTCTTGCCTTCTCGACCGTCGGTAAATTCGCCGTGTCCGTGATGACGATCCGCACCCCGACAGTATTAAGACGGTAAGTGATCGCGTCGGCCGCGAACAACGTCGACGCCGGAACCGAGATCAGCCCGGCCTTCCAGCAGGCGACGTGCCCGATCGCCGTCCAAGCATTCTGGCCCAGCAGCAGCATGACCCGGTCACCTTTGACCAGTCCGAGCGACACCAAGAGGTTCGCGAGTTGATTGGCCTTGCGCTGTACCTCCCGGAAGGTCATTTCCCAGGTCTTGCCGTCGTCGCCGACGCCGATCAGGGCCACCTTGCCGGGATCTCTGGCGTGACGGTCGCAGACGTCGGCCGCGATATTGTAACGCGCGGGAATCTTCCAGCGGAATGACCGATACAATTGTTCGTAGTTGAGCCGATTTAGCATCGTCGTCACCTCTTCATCGGATCATTCTGCGCCAGCACGCGCCTGGCCAGCACGTGGCGATGAACTTCGGAAGGACCGTCATAGATGCGGAAGGGCCGGATGTCGCGGTAGATCCGCTCCACGACGGTGTCGCGGGTGATGCCGATCGCGCCGAGAATTTGCAGGCAGCGATCGACCACCCGGCCTAACGCCTCGGAGCAGAACACTTTTGTCATGCTGGTTTCATTGCGCGCCTTGTCGTGCTGATCCAACAGCCATGCGGTGTGCCAGATCGCTAGGCGCGACAGATGCAGGTCGATTTCGTTGTCGGCGAGCATGAATCCGACGCCCTGATGCTCGCCGATCGTACGACCGAAGGAATGCCGGCGCCCGGCATGTTCCACCGCGATCGCCTGGCAGCGCCGCGCCGCACCGAGCCAGCGCATGCAGTGCGTCAACCGTGCCGGTCCAAGCCGAACCTGGGCATTGCGGAAGCCCTGACCGATCTCCCCCAGCACGCGATCCGGCGTGACGCGGACGCGATCGAACGAGACTTCGGCGTGACCGCCGGGAGAGTTCGAGTCGATCGTCTCCAGCATGCGGTCGACGCGAAATCCCGGCGCATCGAGGTCAACGAAGAACATCGTCGCTCCCAGATCCTTGCCGTAGGGGTCCAGCGTGCGCGCGATGACGATATTGATCGTGGCGTCGGGTACGCCGGTGATCATGTACTTCTTGCCGGTGATGAGGAAGCCGTTGCCGTCCTGCTGGGCGACGGTGTTGAGCAGCGACGGATCCGAGCCGGCGCCGTCGCTGACGGTCTCCGTCATCGAGAATACCGAGCGAATCTCGCCGCGGACCAGCGGCGCCAACCAGCGCGCTTTTTGTTCAGGCGTGGCGATGGCATTGAGCAGATTGACGTTGCCTTCGTCGGGTGCCTGGATATTCAGCGCCAGCGGCCCCAGCGTTGACCAGCCGGCGGCTTCAAAGACCACCGCCATGCCGCGATGATCGAGCCCAAGGCCACCGTATTCCTTCGGCGCGTGCGGCGACAGCAGTCCGGACTCCCGCGCCAGGGCGACCAGTTCCCGGCGCAAGGGCTCCGGCGCGCCGTGCGCGGTCTGCCTGATGTCATTCTCATACGGAACGATCTTGTGGGCGATGAAGGTTTGCACCCGATCGCGCAGCGCGACGACGTCGGCTGGAAGTTCGAAGTCGATCATTCAATGGCTTCCTTCTGGATCAAGGGCGGTCGCGCGTTCGGCAAGCTCGATGCCGCGTGCGAACAGAAACGGAATGGATGGCGCGAAGCGTTCCCACAAGGTGTCCGGACGCTTTCCGGTGCGATGAAGCTTGACATTGAGGCAGGCGATCGAGCCCAGACGATAATGCGCGAGCGCCTGATACCATTCCATGTTGAGGAATGCCGGACCGCCGGCCTCGCGATAGGTTTCGATCAGATCGCTTGCGGATATCGGAGCGACCGGCCGCCAACCCGGATGCCAAGCCTCTGCGTCGATCATCATCAACATCCAGCCGAGGTCGAGGCCTTGGGCGCCGATCGCGGCCAGTTCCCAGTCGACCAGGCCGCCCGCGCGACCGTTGGCGTAAAGAATATTGCCGGGCTGGAAATCGCCATGCACCAGGCCGACCGGCGCTTCGTCCGGCCGGCATGATGCGAGCAATGTGCCGAGCCTGGTGCCGGCCGCGAGCCAATCCGGGTCTTCGGCGTGCCGCAGGATTTTCGTCCAGCGTCCGATCTCCTCAGACAACGGTTGAGGCTTCTCCCAATCGGGCAACGTCTGTTGCCAATCTACCGTATGTACCCGCGCCAGCAGTGCTGCCGCCTGCAGCCAGATTTCTCGAAGCTGTGCAGGCGCGCGCGAGAACGATTCATGCGGTTCCCATACCAGGAACACCCGGCCGGGCATCCGCTCCATCACCAGAAAGGGCGTGCCCAATTGGTCCTCGTCCGGCGAAGCCCAGGGAATTTCGGGAACGGGCAGCCCGGATTTCCTCAGCGCCCGCAGCAGGGGCGCTTGGCGGTAAACATCAGTATTGCCCCGGCGAACGACGCCCATGGGCGCCATCTTCAGGACATAGGAGCCGAGCGGCGCGTCGCCGGCGTCGACCACTTCGAAGCCGAAAGTGAGTCCGGCATGGCCGTCTTCCATTGCGCCGAAATTGATCACCCGTGCGGCTGCGCCGCGCTCGGACTCCATCAGGCGCTGCAGGCGGTCGGCTAAGCTGGCAGCCCGCGTCCGGTCCGCGACGGGATGATCCTGGCTCGTGGACATGGATTGCTTTTTATTAACCTTCGCGACTACTGCTATCACAGGATCGAAAACCGTCCGCCGCTGACGCGCTTGAGCTTAGCCAATGGAGTGGCTAATGCACTTCAATTCTGCGACGCTCTCTTTCCCCGACAGCCGGCTACCGACTGTCTCGCAGACACCGCCGTTGAACGCAGGCCCGACCAGTACGACTTCGGCATGTTGGTCCAAGAACCGCTCGGCAACATGGTCTGGAAGACGCGAGGCAGGCTTCATGCTTGCAAGGCAGTGGCTGGAGAGTGCCGGGACAGCCAGGCCCTTCTTTCCGATAACGTCTGTGGATGCGGTTGATCCCTGAAGGCTCACCCTCCCGTCGCAGAAAGCGTTCGGAGGTCAGGCCCCGGCGGTCGCCGGAGTTGCATTTACATGGCATTCCGGCACCGCACATGCAGCCAAATTCTTCATGCCATGCCCTTTCGGCATGGTTTTCGCAGACCCACCTATGCCGAAACAAAAGGTAGGGCAGGAGTCCTGCAGGCCGCGCTTTGGCGGAAAGCGTGGCCCGGTAATCCAAGTCGCGTTTTTACAAGGCGCGACGCACCCATCGGGCGTGGCTGCCATCTGGATCGCCACAGGGCGGCGTGTGCTCGATTCACATGGGCCAGTTTGTTGGGAAATAGTGCGAGACCATGTCGACGTGCTGGACCGCCGAATACACCCACGACTCGATTCCTTGGTGTGCGCTGCCACAGCTTCGATTTTTCCGACATGGTGAGGCCAGACGAAGATGGCGCCGACTTGCGGGCCTTCCTCTCGATGACCCAGCGTCGCCCATTTTCGTGCCTCCCAAAGCGACCGATCCGAGATGCAGAGATGCTCAGCGAGGAAACAGCCGCACCACGCACGGGCTCATGGGTCGAGTCGCAAGTCGAAAATTCTACGTCGATGGGTTCGGCAACTTTCATCTTTCCAACGGCACCTTGTTGCCAGATCCATACCCATAATTTCTGATATGCCGAAATAAAAGTCAGACGATTTCTAAAAATCGGAATTGCTTTCCTTTCTGGAATTCAGAATTATAGCGGGATGCTGGATATCAAGATGATAGAGCGGGGCCTCGAGAAACCGGGCAAGACCAAGGGCGGTCTGGCAACGGCGATGGGTGTCCGCCCGGGTGCGGTTTCCGAGATCCTGGCCGAAATGCGCCTGATCAAAGCCTCGGAAATTGCGCCCATCATCGATTACCTCGAGCTGAATTCGGTGCCGATCATGGGCCGCGTCGGTGCCGGGGCGATCATCGAGCCCGAACATGAACAGGTGCCGACTGAGGGGCTGGGCGAGGTCGAACTGCCTTTCCCGATTACGGAGGAAACCATCGCCTTTGAAGTGGTCGGCGACTCCATGCTGCCGAAATACGAAAACGGCGACATCGTCGTGGTCTACAGGGAACAGCGCCATCCGCCGTCGAGCTTCTACGGGGAAGAGGCCGCGGTCAGACTGAAGACCGGCGAGCGTTATTTGAAAACGATCGAGCGGGGAAAATCCTCCACGCTGGTCAATCTCACGTGCTTCAACGCCAAGCCGATCAACGGGGTAAAGCTGGAATGGATCGGGGAGATCTGCTTCACCCTGCCAAGGGGTCAGAGGCGTTTCTTAAGGTCTCGCAAGTCCAAGAGATGACTCAATCCCAAGCAAAGGGACGGAGACGGCGATGAGACTTCTTCACTACCCGAGCCTTCTTCACGACAGGTGCTTTCACGGACACCGAGAGATTTTCTTTAAAGATGACAGACTTCAAACGGAAGCCCGGGCCTGCGGTTTCGCACATGGCTTCGGTACGCAGCGGGGCGCACGCCGCTTCGGTACGCAGCGCGGCCGAAACGGACGGGCCTTTATAGCTTTCAGTTTTGAACCCAGAGCAATCGGGCGCTGAGATCGACATCGCCTCGCTGCCTTCTTTCCAAGTCGCTTTAGTCGCAGTATGCGACCTCTCGATCAGTCGGTTTGACATTTCGAACCTTACCGGTGATGGTCGTTTCCGGCGATCTCCTTGCGCTGCGGTCCCGCTACTGCACCGGACCCTCACCTGGGCGGCTTCGGCCCTTCTTCTATCTCAATTTCAGTATCGTGAACATGCGACAACAACCGGCTTAGATCGCGCATGTCGATGCCGTCGGGCCGGACTTGGTCATTACAGCCCTTCGATTTGGCATTGCGCACACCGTTATTACGGGGACGCTGCAGATAACTCGCATGTTTGAGCGGAAGTCATGCATCATCAAATGCAGTGTCACCTGATAGCAGATGACGCGCCCCCGCCTGTCGAACCTGCCTGTCGCGATCTGCTCGCGGCGGCCCCTCAATAACGGGGGCTGAGGGTGCTGAGGTAGTCCGACAGCGTGGTCGGATCGCGACGCGTGCTCTGCCGCAGCGGCTGGTTACTCAACAGCACGCCGGCCTGGGTCTTGTAATCAGGAGACACAGTGTGCGCTGGCTTCCGCTCTTGGCGGAGGATCTCGCGGTAATTGTCATAGGCCTGTTGGGTACCGACAAAAATACAGACGCAATGCTGCGGTTCGGCGTAAGAATAGCGCAAGCCGTCGCCAACCCCGTTTGCCACGAAGCGGTGGGCCGGCAGCGCACGCAGCGCTTTTTGCCCCGCAGGATCGTTGGCAAACTGGACGCGAAAACCGGCGGACGACAGATAAAAACTGTCCTTTTCCAGGGACGGCCGGCTCGGCGCCTCCTTGGCGGCTAGAACAGAGGCGCAAAGCAACAGGACAACGGCCGGAAACAGGCGCAAGGCCCTGATGCCGTGGACCCGAAATAGATGCCGATGAGCCGCTGCGACCGGCCAGATGATTGATGCTGACATTGCCAATTTCCTTGCCTGACCCGTGCCGGAATGTTGCGCCGGCTATAGCGCCACCAACAGTTCGCCAAGATTGTGACCAGCTTCAAGCGAACGAATCCCGACTTCCGTTAAGGGTCAATGCCCGACCACCCATCACGCCACATCCGCCAACGCCACTGGGTTTTGCGTGGTTGTGGTTCATCGAGCAAAGAAAAAGGGAAAGAGAAAAGAAGCGCTCAGAAAAAAGAGATCGAGCGAGAGCGCGCAAGCCGGATTCGAAGGGCTTTGTGTTTGCCGGCAAAACATCCTTATCCAGCGCGATCCTCATCGGCGGGTGTCAAGCCACGACGAACTCGGCAGGAATCGTCCTTAGCGATCGATCAATTGCAGAACGGTTGTTCGGATTTAGTACACCAGGGCTGCTGATGAAACGGGACAGCGCCAAGATCAGGTTGGGATAATCGCGCTAGTCCGACGTGCTGGCTTAGCTTATTGATTAGGCGTTAGCGCCGCTTACGTTTCGCGCCCAAAAAAAGCCGGTTGGAACTGGGAGGAAATGCCCATGTACTTCATTCCGTCGAGTGTTGCCGCGGCTTTGGCCGCCACGTTCATCGCTCTTGTGCTTCAATCGCCGGCTATCGCTCAAACCAAGGACGCCGAGCCTGCGAGCCGCGCGGTAAATGGTAGCTTTCTCCAAGCCTTACCTTTCAATGACAGGGCCGATTTCGATGATGCTAACCGGGGCTTCATAGCGACGGTGCCCGACGGCACGATTCCGGGACCAGGCGGCAAGCCGGCGTGGGACAACAATCAGTATGACTTCCTGAAGAACGAGCAAGCTCCACCGACGGTGAATCCAAGCTTATGGCGGCAGGCGCGGCTCAACGCCATCAACGGCCTCTTTAAAGTGACGGATCGTGTCTATCAGGTGCGCGGCCTCGATATCTCCAACATGACGATCATCGAAGGTGACACCGGCCTCATCCTAATCGATCCGGTGCTGACCAACGAGACCGCGAAGGCGGCGCTGGAACTCTATCTCAAGAACCGGCCAGCCAAGCCGGTGGTCGCGGTGATCTATACCCACAGCCATGCCGATCACTTCGGCGGCGGGAAGGGTGTCATCACGGAGGAAGACGCGAAGTCGGGCAAGGTCAAGGTGATCGCGCCCGATCGCTTCATGGACTACGCGGTCGCCGAGAACATCATCGCGGGCAACGCCATGGGACGGCGCGCGCAATACCAGTTCGGCAGCGCGTTGCCCGTCGGTGAGCGTGGGCAGATCGACACCGGCCTCGGCAAGGCGCTGGCGAGGGGAACGGCTTCGTTGATTCCGCCCAACGATCTCATCAAGCAGACTTACGAAACGCGGACCATCGACGGTGTTGAGATCGAATTCCATCTCGCACCAAGTTCGGAAGCGCCGAGTGAGATGCTGATGTACTTCCCACACTTCAAGATGCTGAACATGGCGGAAGATGCGACCCACAACATGCACAACCTCTACACCATCCGCGGCGCGGAGATCCGCGACGGGCGGTTGTGGTCGCGCTATGTCAGCGATGCGATCGAGCGTTACGGCGACAAGACTGAAATCGAGATCGCGCAGCATCACTGGCCGATGTGGGGCAAGGAGCGTATCGTCTCCTTCCTGAAGAAGCAGCGCGACCTCTACAAGTTCATTCACGACCAGAGCGTGCGGCTACTCAATCACGGCCTCACGCCGACGGAAATCTCCGAGCAACTGAAGTTGCCGCCGGCGCTCGCGAGCGACTGGGCATCGCGCGGCTATTACGGTACGCTGAGCCACAACGCCAAGGCGGTCTATCAATTCTATCTAGGCTGGTACGACGCCAACCCGGCCGACCTTAATCCGCTACCGCGTGCGGAGGAGGCGAAGAAGCAGGTGGAGTACATGGGTGGCGCGAATGCCGTCATCAAGCGCGCGCGCGACGACTTCAAGGCGGGACAGTACCGTTGGGTTGCGCGGGTGACGAGCCAGCTGGTGTTCGCTGATCCGTCGAACAACGAGGCACGTGAGCTCGGCGCCGACGCTCTCGAACAGCTCGGCTACCAGAGTGAAGCGGCAACCTGGCGCAACGCCTATTTGCTCGGCGCGTATGAATTGCGCAACGGCGTTGCGCCACAGCCGTCGGCGGCATCGAGGGCAGATCTTCTCAAGGGCGTTACCATCGATCTCGCCTTCGACTTCCTCGGCGTGCGGCTCAACGCGCCGAAGGCCGAAGGCAAGCACATTGTCGTCAACTGGACCTTCACCGATCTCAACGAGAGCCACGTGATGAATCTGGAAAACTCGGCGTTGACGCACACCTCCGGCAAGTTGTCGGACAAGCCCGATGTTAGCCTGACGTTGACCCGCGCCGCACTCGATGCCATCACGCTGAAGCAACGCACCTTTGCGGACAGCATTCAGTCGGGCGACATCAAGCTCAGTGGCGATCAGACCAAGTTGCGCGAGTTGTTCGGTCTATTCGACGAGTTCAGTACGGGCTTCGAGATCGTCGAGCCGCGCAAGGTGAAGGTGGAATAGTCAGCGCAGCACATGAAACTCTCCTGTCTGCAGCCCGGTCATGGCGGCGAAGAATAGGTGTGGCGCAAGCCTGAAGGCGTTCACCGTGACGCGGTGCGGCTGGTTTGCGAACAGACGCTGGCTGGCGGTGCCGGCCACTGCAATTCTGCTCGCGGCTCCGACAGGAGTAGGACGCACCTGCGTAGCTGCTCCGGGTCATTGGACTAAACTGCTCGCGCGGTAGGGCGCTGCGGCATGGCCGTGCCAGCAATGGATGGAACGATGAGAGCGTCTTAGCTGATGATGATGAGGGCCAGAAGCATGTCCCCAGAACCGATGATTGTTCGGCATGATGATCTCGCGATATATCGTCGACGGCGCTGGGAGCGCACCGAACGTAGCGAGCCGACATCCGTATCGCGGATGTTTCGAATACCCCAACCGATGCGATCGGAGATGCAGTCATGATCGCGAGTGGTGTATAAGGCGAGCTCGAAACAATTCCGTTGGACGCCGTCACGTGGCAATATTTGTTCGGCCGATGCGGTACAAAGGCTGCCCTCAGGCACATAACGCACAAGTTGCAATATGTGCCCTTTTTACAACGCGTAACTCTTTGAAATTACAGGGACGGCGAAAGGTGTTTTCACCCGTTCGCAAAGTTCGTGCCAGATCGCAAAAGTTGTACTCGCATTCAGTCACGACAGCCGCCAATCCCCATAGCGTCTGACGCGCCACCTCGCCACACCTCCCGCGGTTTCCTCCATTGGAGGTTTGCGTACGCCGGCCCCGGTGCGCGCCGCGCCACCATCATGGGGCCGGCATCCGCAAACCTTCACAAAAACAGACTTCACCGGAACGACCGCTTGGCGCAAAGCGGACATTCGTCAAATCCGCGAGGACGGTAACCTCAAGCTCATCCTGGGCATGCCGTTCGAAGCCTTGTGCAGACGACGCCGCGGACGGTATTCACGTTGCTGAGTAAGTCGCTTGGTGATCAGGTCGCACTTGCGTTTCGGGAGAAGTAATAACCCTATGTTTCGAGCATCCGGCTTGCCTTTATTTTGAATTGACCGAAATCCTGAATTCCTTGCTCAATACTTCCGTGCCATCTCTTACGACGCGATATGATGCCACATAAATTCCGGTTGGCCATGCTACTTCTCTCCGCTTTCTTCCGGCGGAAATGAAGGATTGAGCCTCGTCGTGATCGAGCGCTGGAGGTCGATATTCGGAAAGGGCAGTGCGGTCGGGACTTTGAACTGTCAGGATCTGTTGGTCGCCGGCCTGCAGTCCGATAGTGCGGACGTATGCCACGAGTGCCTCCGCTCCGGCGGTGATGGGGCGCCTCGCGACGTCTCCAGACTCAATGAGATCCATGGTCGGAGCAAGATCGGAAAAACCATAGTTGAGAATTTCGCGAGCGCGGTATTCGGTCTGTTCATGTATTGAATCGACCCAGATCGGGTGCCCGCCACCGCAGGTATTTGGAAGCGCATCATAAGCAAAGGGATCTACGATTTTGCCACGGTGTCTCACCGTGAAATGAAGATGGGGAAACTCTGTATCTCCGGATAATCCAACCAGGCCAATGGATTGGCCGGTGACGGTTTGGTCCCCCAGTTTAACGCGAAGACTGCCCTTGGCCATATGACAGTATTGAGTTTGCCAGCCCTTCTCATGCTCGATGACAGCACCATTGCCGCATTGTCTTCCGGCCACCGCGGCTTTCCCTGCAATTCGGACGGAGATGTCATCTACCCCATCCCTGACTCCGACAATTCGTCCGGGTGCGGCAGCAAGAACCTCGACGCCTTTGTTCTGAATTTCGAGATTGGGAATCCTGATATCCGTTCCGTCATGCCCGTGATAGGTGCGGCCACCGCAACGATAGTCGCGAGCCTTGTCGGAATCTTTATGGTCAACATAATTTTGCACGAAACAAGTCACGCCCAGTTCGCACCTTATGGGAAGGGCAAGCGAGATGACTTCTATGGGCTCACCTTTGACACTGGAGGCAAGGCAAACCGACGTTAGGATCAGGAGTTTCAAACTCCGCGACACAGGCCCCATCATGCTCACATTCCATCAGCATATGAAAAAGTCGAATTCGTCCCTCATTCTGATATGTCTACCAGATGTTATTGGCACCGTGGACCTGATCCGGCGGCGCGCCAATGTTGTGGGGTGGAGCGAGCTAAAGAGGTCTGAACGCAGGTGCGCCCGTCTCGCTCGACCGGACGGGATGTACAGACCGCCTGGCATTAGTTCCGCCATATGCAGGGGGCGGGCGGGGTTGTCGGGATCCGCGTCTAGAATGTGAATCAGCACCAAAATGGAACCCCTCCTGATTTCCGGGTAAGTGCTGATTTAACCGAGAAAATCCGCCACCATTAGAGGTCCCGATCGGCGCCGACCGGGACCCACGCCCGAACGAACTTTCTCGGGGAAATCAATGCTGCCGGCACTCGAGAAGGGGTACCAGCTCGGTGCTGATTCACAACTAGAGTGAGGCATGTGCTCGTCACCCGCTATTGAGGGCATTCGGCAATCGTTTGCGTACACGCTTGCAGCGGAGCACTAGCTAGTTTCTGTCGCGAAACGCCAGAATTTGTGTTGGGACGTGTCATTTCCCCAATAAAACCGGGGCGAACTGACGTTTGATGTCGCGCATTCGCCAGGTATTTGGACGCGATTTTCATC
>Ga0137396_10000282_pt1 | contig 22743 bp, 18 predicted proteins | sample czc16metaG_FD_108284 | JGI IMG/M metagenome (GOLD analysis project Ga0137396, IMG submission 108284) | Vadose zone soil microbial communities from Angelo Coast Range Reserve, California, USA - czcobulk3.16 metaG | ecosystem: Environmental > Terrestrial > Soil > Vadose zone | place: USA...
GCGATGGGAATTTTGCTGATCCCCGCCGCCGAAGTGCGCTTACAAGGCGCGGATATCATTCTTCTAAACGTGACTGCGGCCGAGATTGAAGGGTTAAGAAATTTCGACGACGTGCGGAAGCTGCGCGCCCGCCGTGGATTCTCGATCTTCACCATCGCGCCACATCCGTTCTATGTGCTGGGCGGGTCGATCGGGGCTCGTCTTCTGGAGGAGATCGATTGCTTCGACGCGATCGAGCTCTGTCATTTTCACAAAGGATTGCTCAATCCGAATCGGCGGGCGGCGAAAGTGGCCGCTCAATTTGGGAAACCGCTCATCGCGACCTCCGACGCGCACCAGCTTCACGCTTTCGGGCGTCATTACACCAGTATTCCGCGGCCGAGTGAGTTGACGATCAAAAATGTTTTTGCCGCATTGCGCAGAGGTCCGCTCCGCTTAACGAGTCCGCCGGCTTCGATTGTCGATCTTGCCAGCGCGATTTACTGGATCTTCCTCGCGCACCCTTTCAAGCTCCGGCAAACCCAACGCCGGGACCCGGCGAAGGCGACACATTCGTGTGCCTCCAGCCTTGAATCCAAATCATAAACGTGACACACGTTTAGCGTGATGAGAATCCTGCTGACCAGTTTACTCGCGCTCGCATTCGTTTTGACCGGCTGTCAGACAGAAAAAGACAAGGTGAAAAAGGAAGCGCTGAAGAAAAAGGCGAAGGCGAAACTGCGCGAGGAAAGCACCGACGTCGATTTCCAGGCTTTTCTTGGCCGGCTTCGCAAAGCGGTAGCGAAGCGCGATGTGGAGACGCTAAAAACGATGATGACCGAAGATTTCGGTTACAAACTCGAGCCGGCAATGGCCGGTCCCGGCGTTTTTCAATATTGGGAGCAGGAAAATCTTTGGCCGGAACTGGATGGAATTTTGTCCGAGCGATTTGTGAAGAAAGGCGGTTTTATGGTCGCCCCGCCGCAATTCGCTGATGCGTCGCTCAATTACGATGGCTACCGCATTGGCATCGCCCGGGTGCGAGGAAGTTGGAAGTTCGCCTACTTCGTCAACGGGTAGCTGATCTCTGACCTCTGAGTTCTGACCTCTTTTCCAGCCTGCCGCATCGGCCGCCGTTTGTTTTCGTGCGGAAACTCATCGCATGCGAGCCAGGCATCGCCGCCGAGTGTGAAACGGAATTTTCGCGCGACGATCCGATGTTTGCCGGACATTTCCCGGGCGACCCACTTGTTCCCGGCGTGATCCTGACCGAAGCACTCGCACAAACAGCCGGGATCGCGGCGGCGTCAGGGCATGAAAACAATGCGGCGCCGCGCTTTCTGCTCTCGGCGATTCGGCAAATGAAATTTTTTCGCGCCGTGCGGCCGGGCGAGCGAATTGTTTTACGGGCGCGGAAAATGGCGGCAGTGGATGAACTGCTCCAATTTGAAGTGGAAGCGTTGATTGACGGCAAACAAGTTGCGGCTGGTCAGTTGGTGTTAAACGCGCTGCCCCCTGCGGGTTGAGCAAAGTCAGCGAGCGGTTGCGTCCGCGGGCGAACCGGATCGCTCCAAGTCGTAAATGGCGCCCCAAGTTCCCGATGCCGCGAGACTGGCGGTTTTTTCCCATGGACGCGAGCTTGAGCCGTAATTCGTTTTTTCTTCGCGTCCCCAAAAAATGTAGCGGACGTGAAGAGTGCGGGCGAGGTCACGCCAGTTCGAAGCGCCTTGCATCAATTTGATGAGGAGGTCGTTCGTTTTGCCGTAATCGTCGAATCCTTGGGTCCAAAGATGCCCAGGGTAGCCCATCACCACCTTCCGGCCCTGGAGCAGGAGCGGGTGATTGTAGGTGGGGAAAGCGGCGAACCGCGCTTCCAATGGCATTTTGCGAACAGCCGCCCCGACTGCGTCGAACTCGCCGCGCTGCGCAAAACCGAAGCCTCCTTTTCCCGCGGCGAGACCGCCGAATAAACTGACAAAGCCAGACGCAAAAAAGGCAAAACAAACCGCCGCGCGAATCGGCAGCTCCCATTGCGCGATCAATTGCCGCCACAGAAACGGGAGCAAGATGAAATAAGCCCAAATTCCGACCTTCAAATTGTCCCAAATCCAGGGGGCGGTTTTGATTGAGAAGAAGAATATGAAAATCGCGGCGGCTGCGAAAGTGAACGCGACTTCTTCGGGCAGCTTTTTATTCCAGCCGAAGCCGTGTCTCGCGAACTGGATTGCGGACCACGCGATCAAAATTAAAGCGAGCAGAATTAGAATGATCCAACTCCAGCGGAATCCGGCTTTACCAATCCGCCAGAAAGCAAAAATGAAAGCACCGAGTCCCAAAGCAAGCGTGACAGATATTTCGAATCGTCTGGTCTCGCGCGATTGATACACCTGCCAGGCGATAAGCCCGACTAGCGTCAACGCCAGCGGCACAAGAATTCCAAAATTAAAAAGCCAGAAACGAAAGAATGGCATTTTGAATTCGCCTTCGTTCTGGGCCCAGCCGGGATGGAATTCGATAACGGTACCAGCGTGGAAATGGTCGCTGATAAGCCAGACAAAAAATACCGTCGGAATCAGGGCGCTAAGCAGCAAAGTCAGAATATAGCCGCGGATTTGGGGGTCGCCCGCCACAAACAGGCACACTAGGACGATGCTGAGCGCCATGAAGGTGTGCACATGAAAGAGCGGCATCGAAGCATAAAGCGAAAGCTCGACCCAAAACGGCAGCGGTCCGTTACGATGTCGATCTTCGCCAGCGCGAAAATATTTCTCCCGCCAATGCCAGAGCAAAATCAGGCCAGCCGGAATTGCGTAAAGCAGGCCGCGCTGAGTCACGAACATCGTCAGCGGAATACTTTTCCAAGCGATGGTGTTGACGTCCTGATAATCGACGAATTTGAAATTGCGCAGGAACTGAAAGCCGGCGAAGCCGCCGTTGAAAAGAAAGCCGGCAATGGCAAACCCGGCGCCCCACCGATAGAGCGCGTAGAAGGTCGCGACCGACGCGAGCAGCCCGACCCAAACCAGGCCGGGGATTAGACCGACATTCGCCTTCAACAGGAGCGCGTTGAAGAAATCGATCCCGGCCGGATAACGAAGATGTTCGCTAAAAGTGTAGATCGGGTTCGATGGCCAGAGCCGCACGCCGTTGGCGAAAAAGTTGATGTGGGTGAGGTGAAGACCGAGATCGCCCAGGTTGACCGGAGACTGGATTTTTAATTCCGTTCCATCCACAAACAGCAGCCAGCAAAAGGAACGGCCCGCGAAGATCATGAACAATCCGGCCAAAATCCAAATCGGCAGGGTGCGATACTTGGCGAAGGCGGATTGGTCCTGAGTTGAAATATCCGCGGCCGATTTTGGATCTGTTGTTTTACGATATGCCCAAACGGCGCAGGCGGCGGCTAAGAGAATCGCAATCCATGCCACGACGTTGCTCAGTCCGCCGGCGATCATTCCAACGATGAGTCCGGAAACGGTGGCGAAGTTTAGAAATGTTAAACCGCCGGCGAGCCATTTCATTGGCTTGAAGTCGCGCTTGGAGAGGGAGCCGTTACCGGAGTAGCGGCCGGTGCCGGAGTGGCAGCTGGAGTCGGTGTGGGTTTGGGTCCGGTGAAATCCGGCCATTTTCCAGGGAAAAAACTTTTGAAAATTCTGGCGCTGAAGTAGGCCTTCGAAGGATCCTGATAGGGCCGGATCGTGACCGGCACGGTGTAGTAGGAATCGTGGAGTTTCGATTCCACAGTTGCGATCTTGTCCTGCAGCACGAGCAAAAAATCGCCGTCCAGTTTATCCGGCATGTTGTCCTTCTCGTAATAACCGACGCGGCCGAAATCACCGAGCATCCACGGCAAAGGATACGGGCTCGGGCGAATAATGTGGCCGGTCAATTGATAAGCGCGCGGATCGAAATGGGCCAGCTGCAGGATTGGATCGGTGAATTTGTAAATGTCGTTGTAAGTCTGGACGTAAACGTACGGCTCAGTGTCGGTCGTGCAGCGAAAATAATTCAGCCAAATGGCGTCGCCGAAAGAAAAGCAAAGCGTCACCCCGGCGAGAATTTTTGAAATCTCCTGACCTTTGAGCGCGAGCAACAACAGCGCCGCACCGACGATGAACGTGTATGGCCAGATATGTTCAAAATTGTGCGTTTGTGCGTAGTAAATCGCGTATCCGAGAAAGCCAAAAAGGATGAGCCCGAACCAGCGATAGGTGACCGGTTTGAATCGCACCGGCGCCAACGTCACCAGCGCTCCAAAAGTAAATAGAAACGGCCAGATGAAACTGATGATGCACCATGGCGTTTTATATTTGACGATGCTGTAGGCCATCAGCGTTCCGACTCCGTAAATCGCGAGATAGCGAAGGGGGACGGTCTTGAACTGCAATGCAAAGAGGCATAGCAGCAATCCTGCTAAAGCTGGCCACTCGTACCGACTGATGAGCCAAAGCCAGTAATACCACGGCTTTTCGTGCCCGTGCCCTTGGCTGCCCGTCTCGAACCAGGGTTTATACGCGCGATAAAGACCTTTGAGTCCGTTCCAGTGAAAGAACGTTCCCGAATAAAAAAACACGATTAGCGCGACACTGGTCCCAGCGACAACTGCAAGATCGACATAATTCCAAGTTTGTGCGGCTGGTCGTTTATCCTCGAGCTTGCCAAAAAAATTCGATACGTAACAAACGCCCGCTGCAATGATCGCGCAGCCGACATGAAGCATGTAAGTCTCTTTTGAGAGAATCATCCCGGTCAATCCCATGCCGGCGCACCAGAGATAATTCGCAGTGCCAAATTTCCAGAGACCGAAAAGTCCGTAGAAAAAGAGCATGGTGAAGAGCACTAGCCACACTTCGTGAATGGAATAGCGCCCGTAAAAAATAAAACCGGGCGAAACGGCCATCGCCAGGGCCGCCAGTCGGCTGACCGTGCGCCCGAGGAACGGTTCGAATTTCAGCGTTAACCAAACACAACTGATGCTGACGAGCACGACCGGCAACCGCAGCGCCCACAAATTGCGACCGAATAATGTCTGCGACAGCAACAGCAAATAGAAATGGAGCGGCCCGTGATAATTCGTCGGGTCGTATTTGTAGAAGCCGTTCTTGACCATTTGATCGACAAACCAGCCGTTGATGCCCTCGTCGAAATGCGGCGGCTTCATTCCGAGCAAAAAGAAACGCAGAAATGCGGCGAGACCGATGATGAGCCACGGCGTCCATTCGCTTTGCGCCAGTGCTTTTCTCCAAGTCTCGAAGTAGTCGCCGAGCAATGGAAAATCCGCTAGCGCGCTTGGCTCGGCGCTGCTAGCTCTTGCTGTGCGAATTCTCGTGACCGGCGGCTGCGGCTTCATTGGGAGCAATTTTATTCGCTATATTTTGCAACATTACAAGCCGGCCGCGGTCACAAATGTGGACGCGCTCACTTATGCCGGCAACCTCGCCAATCTTGACGGCGTGGTCGAGGAACATGGCGAACGCTACGAATTTTTCAAAGCCGACATTGCTAACGCTGACGCGATCGACGCGCTCATGCTCGAGCACCGGTTTTTTGCGGTGGTCAATTTCGCGGCCGAGTCGCATGTCGACCGCAGCATCAATTCCCCCGAGAATTTCATTCACACCAATGTTATCGGCACGAGCGTCCTCCTCAATTCCGCGCGGAAACACGGCGTCCAGCGTTTCGTTCAGATATCCACGGACGAAGTTTACGGCTCGCTCGGCAAAACCGGGAAGTTCACCGAAAAATCTCCGCTCGACCCGAGCTCGCCGTATTCCTCCAGCAAAGCCGGCGCCGATCTTCTCGCGCTCGCGCACCACAAAACTTATGGACAGGAAGTTGTCGTCACCCGTTGCTCGAACAATTACGGGCCGTATCAATTTCCGGAAAAATTGATTCCGCTTATGATCGTCAAGGCGCTGCGTAACGAGCCGCTGCCGGTTTATGGCGACGGAATGAACGTGCGTGATTGGATCCACGTTCAAGATCATTGCGCGGCGGTTGTGGCCGCACTTTTCGAAGGCGAACCGGGCGCGGTTTACAATTTTGGCGGCGGCAACGAAATGGCAAACCTCGATTTGGTGAAAATGATTTTGAAACAGTTAGGCAAACCGGAAAGTTTGATTTCTTACGTGAAAGATCGCCCCGGACACGACCGGCGCTATGCGATCGATTCCTCATTTGCCCAAAAGCAATTAAAATGGAAACCGCGCCAAGATTTCAAGGAAGGGCTCGCGGCCACGATTCAGTGGTACATCGACAATCAGGCGTGGTGGCAGCCGTTGCTCGAGCGGGCTGGCCGGTATTAAATTTGTAGCGGCGGTCTATCACCGTCGGAAAATAATGCGGTGCTGATGGAGCGCCGCTACAGAAGAATGAAAATCGTCATCGTCGGATCCGGCGGCCGTCTCGGTGCTGCGCTCATGCGCGAGTATCGAGAAAAATTCGACGTCGTCGGTTTCAATCATTCCCAGCTCGATCTCGCGAATGTTGGCGAGATTCATCACAATATCGACGACCTGGAATTCGATGTGCTGATCAACGCCGCGGCGTTTACCAATGTCGATCTTGCCGAATCGCAGCCCGAGTCGGCGTTTGCGATCAATGCGGAAGCGCCAAGGCTTCTCGCCGAAATCTGCCGGAATAAAAAGGCAAGGCTGATTCACTTCAGCACCGATTACGTTTTCGACGGCAAGAAACGGAAACCGTACGTCGAGACCGATCCCGCCAAACCGATCAGCGTTTACGGCGAATCAAAACGAGCAGGGGAAGAAAATGTTCTGGCCGCGCAAGATCGATCCGCCTCCGCCAACGCTTCGGCGGACAGGCATCTGGTGGTCCGCGTTTCGTGGGTTTTCGGTCCGGACCGGCCGAGTTTCATCGACGCCATGATCAAACGCGCGCGAGAAGAGGAGCAGATCGGCGCCGTCGCGGACAAATTCTCGACCCCGACCTACACAAATGATATCGCCAGAATGTTAACTCAATTCTTCGATGTCGATGTGCCCGACGGTGTCTTACACTTCGCCAACACCGGCCAATGCAGTTGGCAGGAGTACGCTCAACATGCGCTCGATAGCTGTCGCGCGTTGGGCATCCCGCTCAAAGCGAAAAAGGTTGGACCAACGAAGATGGCCGACATGACCCGCCTTCGCCAAACCGCCAGTCCGGCTCGGACCTACGGCGGGCAGGCAAACTGGATCGCGCGCCGCCCGGTCTACTCGGTTCTCTCCACGGCGAAATATGCCAAGCTGACCGGCGTTTCACCTCGCTCTTGGCGAGACGCGGTGGCTGATTATATTGAGCGCTCTTATTCGAAAAAATGAAAACCCGAACCCTGACTTTCACGTTGTCGATCTTTCTCTGCGTGGCCGCGCACGCTGAATTAAAATGGGAGCAGAACACCATCGACCTTCACCCCGGCGTTGGCGACAAGACAGCAGTCGCGCATTTCAAATATCAAAATACCGGCACGACTCCCGTGCGTTTCAAATCAGTGAAGGCGTCGTGCGGTTGCACAACGACGCAAAGCCAAAAAGAGGTCGTGAGCCCCGGCGAAAAGGGCGAGATCGTTGCCACGTTTAATATTGGCGATCGCACCGGTCAGCAGATGAAGACGGTCACGGTGCAGACGGACGATCCGAACCCGACGCAGGCGACGACGGTGCTGACTCTCAAGGCGAATATCGCGCAGGCGCTCGAGATCAAGCCGAGTTTTGTTTACTGGCAGAGCGGCGAAGAACCCAAGCCGAAGAAAATCTCGATCAAGGCCTCGAAAGATTTTCCGGCCAAGGACATCACCGTGAAATCGAACAGTCCGAACTTTGAATCGAAAGTCGAACCGGGCAAGACGTCCGGTGAATGGACGATTGAAGTCACCCCGAAGGACACAAGCCATCCCATGGGAACGGCGTTGGTGGTTCAAACCGATTATCCGAAGGAAGCTCCGAAATCTTTTAACGTGAACGCGCAGATCAATAATCCACCTGGAGCTCCGCCCGCGCTAAAGCCAAATGTTCCCAACGCGCCGGCAATAAAAACTGCCACACCGGCGGCAATTCCTTCAGCTTCGCCGGCCGGTGGCGTGGAACGCTGACCGGTGAAATTGCGCGCAGTTCGAGAAGGGCTGCTCCTCATCGCGCTCGCTTGTCTGCCGGCAATCGGCGAAGGGATTTATTTTCGCGACAAAATTTCCTGGCAATCGCCGATTCCGGCGTCGGAATTGGTGACTGTCGATCAAGCGCGGGCGTGGGGAGATGGCGCGATCTGGGTCGACGCGCGTCCGGACGAAGAATTTGGGCGGGATCATGTTCCAGGCGCGTTTTTATTGAACGAAGATCACTGGAGCGAACTGCTGCCGCAATTTCTGCCAAACTGGTCCCCCGGAAAAAAAGTCGTCGTTTATTGCAGCGCCGAAAGTTGCAACGCCGCCCGCGATGTCGCGAAACGATTGCGCGACGAGGCGCAGCTCAAAGACGTCTTCGTTCTCCAAGGCGGCTGGGAAGAATGGCTGAAGAAGAAGTGACAAGTGACGAGTGACCTGTGACAAGCAAGACATCAAACATTGTTTGGCGCGTCATCGATCTAATCGTCGGCGGAATTTTTATTTACGCCGGCGTGATCAAAGTTCTCGACCCGGTCCAGTTCGGACTTGATATCGACAATTACAAATCGCTCCCCTGGTTCGTCAGCGTGCGGCTCGCGTTTTACTTGCCGTGGCTGGAAATCTTTTGCGGTCTTGCTGTCATCTTCCGTTTTCTTTACCGCGGTGGATTGTCGATCTTAACCGCGTTAATCGCGGTCTTCATCGGCGCGACCATCGCCGCGAAAATGCGCGGCCTCGACATCACCTGCGGTTGTTTCGGGCACGCGAGCGAACACTGGAATTTTCCACAACACATGGCGATCGATCTCGCTATTTTGATTGCGCTCGTGGCTTTGTTGTTCGCCAGCACCCGGCGGGCAGACGTTCGGAGCACATGATCGCGCGACTCTTCGTCACGCTCATTTTGTTGGCTGCGCTTTGTGAGCAGATCCGGGCTGGCGACAAAAAAGAATGGATCAAACTGATTGATTGTCGCTACGTTGAAAATCCGGCCAACGACGGCGACAGTTTTCGTGTCCGCGACGGCGATAAAGAATTTACCGCGCGGCTTTATTACGTTGACGCGCCCGAGACCAATTTGCGGCAGCCGGAACGAACGCATGAACAAAGCAAATATTTCGGGATCACGATGGATGAATCGATGAAAGCCGGCGAGACGGCGAAACAACGGACGAAAGAGCTTTTGCAGAAACCGTTCGTAATCTGGACGCGTTGGGCGACCGCCGGCGGCCGCGGTCGCGAAAGCCGATATTACGTCATCGTAGAAGTCGATGGAAAAAGTCTGGGCGAGATTTTGGTCACTGAAGGTCTGGCGCGAACGAAAGGAGTCGCCCCCAATTTGCCTAACCAAGAAAAAGGCAAGGCCTATATGGAACGATTGGACGATTTGGAAAGCGCAGCGCGCGCAAAACATCTCGGCGCGTGGGCAACATCCGCGACCCAAACCGCTTCGCCTACGCCAACTGCGAGCATGTCGCCATGATCCGGAAATAGTGAGAGATGTCTCCACTTCGGTCGACATGACAAAGAACATTGAGATTCGGTTGGCGAAGGATTTCGATCGCGACGCGATCTGGAAAATCTTTCATGAAGTGATCGTGGCCGGCGACACGTACCCGATCGATCCGAAGATTCCGCGCGATCAGGCGCTCGGTTACTGGTTTAAACACAGCGCACACGTTTGTGTCGCCGAAAGTGATAAGAAGATTCTCGGTAGTTACACTTTACACGCGAACCAATCCGGGGGCGGCGCGCATGTGGCGAACGCGGCATTCATTGTGGCAAGAAATACGCGCGGGCAGGGGATCGGTCGCGCGATGGGCGAGCACTGCCTGAAAGAAGCGCGCCGTCTCGGCTTTCGCGCAATGCAATTCAATTTTGTCGTCTCGACCAATGAATCGGCGGTGAAACTTTGGCAAGAGCTCGGGATGAAAATCGTCGGCACTTTGCCGGGCGCGTTTCGGCATCCGCAAAAAGGATATGTCGATGTCTGCGTCATGTTTCAGTCGCTGTTGCCCGCGAATCACGCGAATTCACACGAATGAACTGAGATTAAAGCTCGTTGTTCGCGTTGATTGGCGGGATTCGCGCGTAGCCAAAGAAAAATTGCAAAAGTCGACTCGCGATTGAACCTAACGACTGAATGCAAACCGTGATTCAAGTGATCGCGAACGGGCGCGGATCGTTGCGCAGCCAGATCATGCGCGATCCGAAATTGGAGAAGAAATTCAACTTCATCAAAGTTTGGTCCAAGCAGCCGGGGCGCCCGCATGGCTGGGCGAAGATCCATAGCGCGCGCGATCTTCACGGGGCGATCAATCTGGAATGGCACGGCCGCAGCAACACGTTGATATGCCGCGTCGTGACCAAGCTCGGTAACAAACCCAACTCGATCATCGGCGATTTCATCGATTATCTGCTCGCGCGTCATCAAAGCCGCATCCTCGCGATTCACATCATGCGGCGACCACGACAAAGCGAGTGAATATCGGTCTGGTCATTCTCATTGGCGGTATTGCCGGCGCGCTGGATGGCGTCGGGATTTTTTTTGAGCCGAAAGAGCCGTATAAGATCGAGATCCTCTTCGCCGCGATCCTAAAAGGAATTCTGGTGAGCGTTACAACAGCGCTTTCGTTAACAAAGCAAAGCACGTGGCTGCCGGCAGCAGGTTTCGGTTTGCTTTACGGGTTCGCCTTTGCACTGGTGATTTTTCTGGCTAAAAGCGGATTCAAATCGAAAGACGCGCCTTACGTCGTGCCGTCTGGAATTGTCCTCGGTCTGGTAACGGGACTCGCGGTTTGGAAATTCGCGCTTATCTGATAACCGCGCGTAGGTCGTTGCCTCAGGAAAAGCGGTCGTGATGCATCCGCCGGGCATTGAAATTTCGAATTATGGAATTGTGGCCATTCGTCCGGGATACAAGAAAAAGCAGACCGACCTTTTTGTGTGCGATAATTGCGGCACGCGAAAACGTCTCGAACGAAGCAAGCGCCACTGGTGCGATAACTGCACCCGCGGAACTCCCGTGGAGATGCGACGAGCGGGAGACAAGCGATTAGTCCCAAAGGTTTCCGACTAGCAGCCCACTTTGACGAAGGTCGAGTCGAGTTATCTCGGTGTCGACATACGATTCCACGGCCAGTAGATCTTGACGACTTTGCCGTAAATCGCGTCGCGAGGAACCGAGCCAAAGTATCTGCTGTCGAAGCTATTTGCTGAGTTGTCTCCCAAAACAAAGTACTGACCGTCGGGAACGACGTAAGTTTCCTTTCCGCCAGCGAAAACTGCCGAGCCCTTGTTTCGATAGCGATATTCGATCGGATGAGCCTGATCGCCGAATTTCATTTCGACCCCATTGATTCGAATCTCTGGATCCAGAATCTCAATCCGGTCACCAGGAAGGCCAACGACCCGTTTGTCGTGCATTATTTCTTTGCCGGAAGGATCCGTCCCGATCTGAGCGATACCGCTTGTCTTAAAAACAACTATGTCCCCACGTTTTGGGGGGTGAAACCAATAAGCGCTTCGCGAAACGAAAATGTAGTCGCCCGGGCTAATCGTCGGCGCCATCGCCGCGGTCGGAACATGAGAGAAGTGAAACATCCTGTGAAGGAAAATCGAGGATAGCTCGGAGAGTGTTAACGAAACGATTATGAGCAAACTCCAGCCCCACCAGTGCAACGCAGTTATTGGGCGGTACGAGTCGTAAAGCATAAACAGCAGCGCAAACACTCCGATTCCGAGTAGAACCATCTCCGCTTTGGCGGGCACGAATGGCAGACTGAAAAGCGTTAGCAAGCTCAATGGCCCCAAAATGCCAATTGCGAACCAAATCAATCCGCGTCGTCGAGCACCTGCGAAAAACTGACCGGCTCCCCAAAGCAATAAAGAAGCGACGAGACCCTTCCAAGGCCGACCAAAGGTCGGGAGATTACTTTGATTAGTCATCTCGCGATCGTGCCGAACTCGCCCTGTTGCTGAATGAGTTTGGCGACAAGACCGGTCCAGCCGGTTTGATGCGATGCGCCGAGCCCGGCTCCGATGTCGCCGTGAAAATATTCGTGGAACAAGTAACGTTGTCGATCTTGTGAGCCGTTGAGGCCGGGTTGTGACGCGCGGGCGAACGCGCACTCGCCGTTTTGATCGCGCATCCAGATCTTGATTAAACGATTGGAAAGTTCGTTCGCGACATCTCTCAAATGCATGAATTGGCCCGAACCGGTCGGACATTCGACTTTGAAATCGTCGCCGTAGTAATGGTGAAACTGCTGGAGCGATTCGATCAGCAAATAATTGCCGGGAAACCAAACTGGGCCGCGCCAATTTGAGTTGCCGCCGAAAATGCCAGTCTGCGATTCAGCCGGTTCGTAGTTCACGACTTTCGTTTCGCCGCGCACGGTCAGCACGTAGGGATGGTCCTTGTGATATTTGCTGACGGACCGAATCCCGTAGTCGCTCAAAAATTCATTCGGGTCGAGCATGCGCCGAAGCAGGCATTTCATGCGATGCCCGCGGGTGATTGCAACCAGCCGGCGTTGACCAGCGCCCGGTTCTTCCCAGCGAGAGATCAAACTGCAAAGATCAGGCCGATTCGCGAGGTACCATTCGAGTCGCGATTTGAAACCGGGCAGCGCATCGATGAGTTGCGGCTGGATCACGTCCACTGCGAGCAGCGGGAATAATCCAACAATCGAGCGCACCTTTAGAGGCAAGTAACGTCCGCCGGGCGTGTGGAGAACGTCGTAGTAAAATTCATCTTCTTCGTTCCAAAGGCCGATTCCCTTGCCGCCGAGATTGTTCATGGCGCCAGCGATGCTGAGAAAGTGTTCGAAAAACTTGGTGGCGATGTTTTCGTAAACGTGATTTTCCATCGCGAGTTCCATCGCGATTCGCATCAGGTTCAAACAAAACATTCCCATCCAACTGGTGGCATCGCTCTGCTCGAGGTGAGAGCCGTCGGGGAAAGACGAGCTGCGATCGAACACGCCGATGTTGTCGAGTCCAAGGAAGCCGCCTTGGAAAATGTTGTTCCCTTCCGAGTCCTTGCGGTTCACCCACCAGGTGAACGCGATCAGCATTTTGTGAAAGATCGTTTCCAAAAACGCGCGGTCGCCTTTGCCGGTTTGTTTGCGCTCAATTTGGTAAACCCTCCACGCTGCCCAGGCCAGCACCGGCGGGTTCACGTCGTCAAAATTCCATTCGTAGGCCGGAATTTTTCCGTTCGGATGCAGGTACCACTCGCGCACGATCAGATCGAGCTGCGTCTTGGCGAATTGGACGTCGATCAGCGCGAGCGGCAGACAATGGAACGCCAAGTCCCACGATGCGTACCACGGAAATTCCCATTTGTCCGGCATCGACATGACGCGCTCGTTGTAGAGATGACGCCAGCCGGCGTTGCGACCTTGTAAACGTTCTTCGGGGGGCGGCGGCTGATCTGGATCGCCGTCGAGCCATTGTTCGACGATGTAATGGTAGAATTGTTTGTTCCAAAGTAATCCGGCGAACGCCTGGCGTTGAATCGCGCGCTGCTCTTCGTTCAGAATTTTCGGCGCAAGCTCGGCATAAAATTGGTCCGCTTCTGCCCGCCGCAATTTGAACATTGCATCGAAGTCCGCGAACGCTTCAGCGCTCGTTTTGTTAACGTCGCGCGTCAGCCGCAGTCGAATCGAGATCGTCTCGCTTGCCGGAATGTTGAATTTGTAGTGCGCGGCCGCTTTTGTCCCGAACTGTGCCGGATTGACGATGTCGATCTTCCCGTTGACGACGTGATCGTTGATCGAGTCCTTCACGAACGGTGTCGTGTTCGGAAGTTTCCAGAGCCGCTCTGCGTTGCTTTCGTTTTCGGTGAAGAAAACGTCGTCGACTGAATCGCAAAACAAATTGTAGTCGCCCAGCGCGGGATGGCTGGTGGTGATTACCGCAACGTGCCCGTCGTCACCAATTTTTCGGAGTGTCGGTTTGGAATTGGTTCGGTCCCAGCTCCAGGTGTTGCGAAACCAAATCGTCGGCAACAAATGCAGCGGCGCCGATTCCGGGCCGCAGTTTTTTGCGTTTAGGCGAATCAGGATGTCGTGCGTGTCGGCCTTGGCGTACTCGATCTCGATGTCGAAGTAACGGTCCTCGGCAAACGCGTTCGTGTTCCAGATCTCGAACTCGCCTTCAAACTTCGAGCGCGCACCGCTTTGCGCGACCAGGTCTTCGTACGGAAAACGCGATTGCGGATAGCGATAGATCATCCGCATGAAACTGTGCGACGGCGTGTTGTCGATGTACCAATAGAGTTCTTTCACGTCCTCGCCGTGATTTCCTTCCGGCCCGCTCACGCCAAAAATCCGTTCCTTCAAAAACGGATCGCGCTCGTTCCAAAACGCGAACGCGAAACAAAGCCGGCCTTTGTAATCCGAAATTCCGCCGATCCCGTCTTCGTTCCAGCGATAGGAACGCGACCGCGCGTGATCGTGCGGAAAATAATTCCAGGCATCGCCGTTCGCGCTGTAATCCTCGCGCACCGTGCCCCACGCGCGCTCCGCCAGATACGGTCCCCAGAAATGCCACGGCTCCTCGTGCGGTTTATTTTCCTCGAGCCGCTTCTGTTCGGCGTTCACGAGTAATGATTAGCAGCGAAAACTCCGCAATCCACAATCTGAAACTGAATTGTGATCTCTGACCGCTGATCTCAGGATCACTCCCACTCGATCGTGCTCGGTGGTTTGCTCGAAATGTCGTAACAGGCGCGGTTGACGCCTTTCACTTCGTTGCTGATCCGCGACGATATCCGCGCGAGCAATTCGTAGGGCAGGCGCACCCAATCCGCGGTCATGCCGTCCTGGCTTTCGACAATCCGTAGCACGATCGTGTTTTCGTAAGTGCGCTGATCGCCCATCACGCCGACGGAGCGCACCGGCAAAAGCACGGCGAACGATTGCCAGACTTTGTAATACCACTCGGCCGCTTTCATTTCGCTCTGCACGATCGTGTCCGCTTCGCGCAAGATCGACAATCGCTCGGGTGTAACGTCGCCGAGAATGCGGACCGCGAGCCCGGGGCCGGGGAACGGTTGCCGATAAACAATTTCTTTCGGCAAACCGAGCTGCAATCCAACCTGGCGGACTTCGTCTTTGAACAATTGCCGCACCGGTTCGACCAATTCGAAATGCATTTTCTCCGGCAAACCGCCGACGTTGTGATGACTCTTGATCACGGCCGCTGGATTTCCGCCGATTGAAACACTCTCGATCACGTCGGGATAAAGCGTTCCTTGGGCGAGAAATTTGTAGCCGCCGTGTTTGCGCGCCTTGTTTTGTCGATCTTCGGCAAGCAATTCCTCAGTCGCGTGTTGAAACACGGCGATAAATTCGTTGCCGATAATTTTTCGTTTCTGCTCCGGATCGGTCACGCCTTTGAGCGCAGTCAGGAAACGCTCGCTGGCGTCGACATATTTGAGGCGCACATGAAAATTTTCGCCGAACACGCGTTGAACAATTTCTTCTTCGCGCGCGCGCAAGAGACCATTATTCACGAAAATGCAGGTGAGCTGATCGCCAATCGCTTTGTGGAGCAAGGCGGCCGTGACCGATGAATCGACGCCGCCACTTAAACCGAGGACAACCTTTTCGTCGCCGACTTGTCGACGCACACGCGCGCACGCTTCTTCGATGAAGGAGCCCATCGTCCAATCCATCGCGCAGTGGCAGATATGGTAGACGAAATTTTGCAGGATCTCTTTGCCCCGCGGCGTGTGCGCGACTTCGGGATGAAATTGCAATCCGTAAAGTTGCCGTTGTCGATCTTCGACCGCGGCAAAGTCGGAACTCTCCGTCCGCCCGGCGGCGAGAAAACCTTTCGGCAACGCGGTCACTTCATCGCCGTGACTGTTCCAGACGTCGAGTTGATTGCCGAGTCCATCGAATAACTGCGAGCCGTTGGTGATGTGCAACATTCCCGCGCCGTACTCGCGCCGTCCGGTGAACACGACTTTCCCTCCGAGATGATGCGCCATCTGCATCAATCCATAGCAAATTCCGAGAACGGGAATACCTAACGAAAAGATTTGTTTGTCGATTTGCGGCGCGCCTTTGTCGTAAACGCTCGCCGGACCACCGGAAAGAATGATCCCGTTCGGATTAAGTTTTTTGATTTCAGCCGCCGGGAGATCGAAGGGAACGACTTCGGAATAGACCTGAAGCTCCCGCACACGACGGGCAATGACCTGGGTGTATTGCGAGCCGAAGTCGAGAATAAGGATCTTCGAATGTTTCGGGGGTGCGGCTGTTTTCACTTTGCTAAGGGTGCGTTTGCGGCACGGAGTGTTCGCCCGCTGGATCTCCGGCTTCTCGTTGTTCGGGGACGATCTGGCCTTGACCGGTGATTCCTCGCTGGAGCCTTGATTGCACTTCCTGACCGCTCTGTTGCTCGAGCGGATCGGCGCATCCGCTCACAAGAATCGTCGATACGATCGCCAGCAGGATCGACAAGGGCCTCATCCGCTCATTTTAGGAATGAAGTCCGCAAAAGCAAATAGCGCGTTGTAGCGGTGCTTGTTCTCAAGCACCGAATTAAATAGACAGGCGCTCGCCGCGGCGAGCGCCTCCGAATAACTTCTCTGCATCATGATTGATTCGGAACTCTTGCTGCAAGGCTATCGGCTCGGCGTTTTCCCGATGGCGATGGAAGACGATTCGATCGCCTGGTTCTCGCCCGATCCGCGCGCGATCATTCCACTCGAGGATTTTCACGTGCCGCACGCGCTGAAACGCGTCGCCCGGAAAAATATTTTCGAGATCAAGATCGACAATCGCTTTGGTGAAGTGATTCGCGCGTGCTCCAAACGCAAAGATACCTGGATCAACCGCGAGATCATCGAAAGCTACGAGCGCCTGCACGAGCTCGGCCACGCGCATTCGGTCGAAGCGTGGAGCAAAAATAAACTCGCGGGCGGACTTTACGGCGTTGCCGTCGGCGGCGCGTTTTTTGGCGAATCGATGTTTCATCGCGTGACCGACGCCTCGAAGGTCGCGCTGGTCGCGTTGGTCGAGCGTTTGCGCGCGAACAAATTCGCGCTGCTCGATGCGCAATGGACCACGCCGCATTTGGAACAATTTGGCGCGGTCGAAATTTCGCGGGAACATTATTTGAACTTATTGGGACGCGCAGTGGAATTGCCGCGGAAATTCTAGCGCGCTCGAGCGTTGATGCCTGCCCGCCGTAGTAGACGCAGGCGGGTTTTCTGCTTAAGTGAGCATCCTCGCGGCTGGGTAGCTCAGTTGGTAGAGCAGCGGACTGAAAATCCGCGTGTCGCCGGTTCAATTCCGGCCCCAGCCACATTTTCAGCGATCACAGGTCAGAGATCAGAGGAATTATTCCGTTCGCAGCGCGGTGATCGGATTCACATAGGTGGCGCGGCGCGCGGGAAGGAAGCAGGCGAGGAGCGCGGCCGCAGCCAGGAGCAGACTTGAAGTGATCAGCGCGAACGGATCGGTCGGACTGACTTGATACAGAATTTGGGCGAGAACGCGCCCTGCGGCCAACGACAACAGAAGCCCGACGAACACGGCGAGCGCGGTTTGCATTGCGCCCTGGCGCATGATTAACGCGAAAACATCTTTGCGATGCGCGCCGAGCGCCATCCGAATGCCGATCTCACGCGTCCGGCAAGCGACCGCGTAAGCTTTGACGCCATAGACGCCGACAACCGCGAGCAGGAGCGCGATCGTGCCAAAAGCGCCAAAGAGTGTTGCGCCCAATTTGACGATCCAAAGTCCGACGCATCGATCCACCAGATCGACATAAGGAGCGATTTCGAGAATGGGCAGGTCGGGATCGATTTCGCGTAAACTCTGACGCACGGTCGAAATCATTCCGACAATTGCATGTCGATCCTGGGTGTTGAGCCGAACATGAAGAAAGATGTTCCCGCTGTGGCCGTGCGCGAACGGCACAAATAACCGCGCGAGCGTGGTATCGTTCTGCACACTGTGGCGATGGGTATTGACGATGCCGACGACCTCCATGTCGTTCGGCGAACCATCGCTCGGCGAGATGGTGTAGCGAACATGTTGGCCAATTGCGTCCTGGTTCGGGAAAAGCTTTTTTGCCATTTCTTCGTCGATGATGGCAATGCGCCGGGTCTCTTTGCTTTCGCATTCAGCCTGGGTGAAATCGCGACCGCGCAGGAGCTTCACCCCGATCGAATCGAAATATCCGGGCGTGATGGCGGTGAAGAGCGCGCTCGCGCCAGGATCCGGCGCTTTTGGATCCGTCGAAAGCGTTTCGCGGGTCGACATGATCCGACGGCTGTTGGTAAAATTTCCGTAAGGCAACATCGTTCCGACGCCGACCGCGCGAACGCCAGGCAACTGTCGCGCGCGCTCCACGATGTTGAAGATCAAGCGACGCGCATCGGCCGGCTCTTTTTTAACGAGAGTGAAATCCATTTCCGTGACGAGATCGCCGGCGGCCACGAATCCCGGATTCAATCCGGCGGCTTTGAGCGCGCCGCGGAAAAATAATCCGGCCGCAAAAAGCAACATGAGCGAAAGCGCGATCTGCACCATGACCGAGATGTGACGCGGCGCGAAGAAACGGCTGAAGCGTCCGATCCGTGCCGGTTCGCCGACTTGTTGTTTCAAGTCGTTCACCAGGTCGGCCTTGGTCGCTTTGAGTGCGGGACCAAGACTAAAAAGGAGAGTGGCGATCAAGCAAAATAAGAATGTTACGCCGAGCACGGTTGCATCCGGCACAAGATCGACAACGAACGAAAAGTTTATGCTGCCGAGCAGACTTCCGAGCGAGTGGACCAGGAGATTGTTGCACCAAACGCTGAGAACGAGCCCGACCACGCCGCCGCAAAGCGCGAGCAACAATCCTTCGCAAAGCAATTGACGCACGATCCGCCAGCGCGATGCGCCAACCGCAAGTCGAACGGCGATCTCTTTGGACCGCGACGTGCCGCGTGCGAGCAGCATATTGGCGAGATTCAAACACGCGATCAGCAATACGGCGCCGGCCATTGCCATCAGCAGCGTGCCGATCAATGTGATCGGGCCGTCGTCCTCCGGCGATGTGCTCAAGCTGAACCGCGACGGTGTTTGAATTTGCACTTCGCGCACGAACTCGGCCTCGCCCGCTTGCATGGCGTTGAAGCGTTGCGACAAGACCGGCAACCGCGACTTCGCCGTCTCGATCGTCAGACCCGGGCGCATTCGTCCGACGAGATTAAGCGCATAATTTTTCGGATTAGAGAGATCGTGCATCGTCTCGGAATCGGCAAAGGCGGAGCCGAGCTGCGATCGAATTCCAAGCGGGACCCAGATGTCGGGCGCGATCAACGCGCTCGCGCCGCTGAATCCCTTCGGCGAAATGCCGATCACGTTGTAAGGCTGGCCGTTAATCTGAAGCGTGCTGCCGACAAAATCGTTGCGCCCGCCCATCCGTTTCCAAAACCCATAGCTCGCGACCACGACCGGCACGTTCGCGTTCGGCCGCGCTTCCTCGGCGGTGTAAAACCTTCCGCGAAACGGTTTCACTCCCATCAGCGAAAAATAATTTTCCGAGGTCAGGAACGCGAAGCTTCGTCGCATCTCATGATCGCGCCCGATCCCCGCGACCGCGAACTCGAGCGCGGCAAGATCGACAAAGAGATCGCCGCCATTCTCACGAAGCTCGCGGTATTCGTTATAGGAAAACGACCGATAATCGTGGTTCGCGTTTTGGCGGCAGTTGAAGACATTAACCACTTCCTCCGGCCGCAATGGCACCATCGGATGCAGCACCACGCTGTTGATCAGCGCAAAAATCGCGGAATTAACGCCGATCGCCAAAGCGAGCGTGAGCACCGCTACCGCAGTGAATCCTGGCGACTTTAGAAGCTGACGGAAAGCAAACTTGAAATCCTGAATCATGAAACGTTCCTCCGCTCATGAGATGCGCTCAGCGCCGGCTTTGGATTCAACGATCTCGGCGGGTCGGAAGTATTTTCTCGCCGGCTGAAAGATTTTCGCTTCGACTCCGTATCCTAATTAAACCTTCGAGTTATGCCTGAAACACAAGCTCCTCCGCCCTTACCGAAATCGCAGCCCTCCTTTGGAAAACGTTACCGCACCATCATCAAATTGATCGGCGTCGGCTTGTTGATCCTCTTGCTCCTCATACCGGTCGAAATGATTACCGGCGTGTTGTCGGAGCGGTTGAACCGGCGCAATGAAGCAGTTGCCGACATCACTTCATCGTGGGGGAAAGAACAGAACATCATCGGTCCGGTGCTCATGATTCCGTATCAGTATCATTTCAAGACGACAAAAGAGGTCCCGGACAAGAAGGGGAAAATGGAGCGCCGCGAAGTCGAGGAGACCGCGTTCGCCTGGGCCTATTTTCTGCCCGAATCGCTGAATGTTACGGGCGATGTGCAAACACAGATGTTGCATCGCGGGATTTATGACGCGGCCGTTTTCCGGGCGCAGGTGACCGTTGCCGGTAAATTCGCGCCGCCCGATTTCGCGTACTTCAAGATCGACATCAAAGATGTGCAATGGAAGGACGCGCTTCTGGCGATTGCTGTTACTGATCTTCGCGGAACACGCGAGGGGTTGGTGCTCGATTGGGGCGGAACAAAACGACCGATGTTGCCGGGGTCGCAAGTTCCCGGCTACACAACCGGCGCTACCGCGGTCCTCGCTCTCGACAAACCAATCGCGACCGCAGTCGAGTTTTCAATTCCGCTGGATGTGAATGGCAGCGGCGGAATCTATTTCGCGCCGTTCGGTGTGCAGAACCAAACAAACCTGAAGTCAAACTGGCCCGATCCCGGTTTTCGCGGCGCGTTTCTGCCGGCGGACCGTTCGGTCCGCACCGACGGATTCGATGCGAAATGGAAAGTTTCCTATTACGGGCGCGATTATCCGCAACATTGGACAAGCCAGGCCGGCAACGAACGGTTCACGACTAAAGCTGTTTCGGAGTCGCTTTTCGGCGCGCAGTTCCTGTCGATCTTGGATTCGTATCGCTACGTCGAACGCTCGATCAAATACGGCGTGCTCTTTCTCGTGCTCGTGTTCACGACGTTTTTCCTGTTTGAAGTCACTGCGCGCCAAAAGATCCATCCGTTCCAATATCTTATGGTGGGCGCTGCGCTTTGTCTGTTTTATCTACTCCTTCTCTCGATTTCCGAGTTCATCGGATTCGGCTATGCGTATCTGATCGCGGCGGTCGCATCGACAATCTTGATCACTTGGTATTGCCGATTTTTCCTCGGCGGCGGAGTCAGGACGTTGATGATCGGCGCCGGGTTGGCCGGTGTTTACACGTTTCTCTACATCACCTTGCGACAGCAGGATTACGCGCTCCTGATGGGCGCAATCGCACTCTTCATCGTGCTCGCGGTCGTGATGTACGTGACGCGCAAAGTGGATTGGTATGCGCGCGACGCGAGCTAGAATTTGATCGTGAGCTGCGCGGCGATGAGCTGCTCGCCAACTTGAATTTTGGCGTCGGTGTGACTGAAACTGTATTGGATCTTGCCCTGGAGATAATTGGTGAAACGGTAGCCAACCGCAGCGTCAACGCGCGAGACGTCGTTACCCCACTGGAGCCATTTGTCAGCATCACGCACGGTGCCGAAGAGTTGCTGGTTCCAACGCAAGGCGGCAAAAAGTTGCGGCGTGATTTTGTATTTGGCTTCGAGGTAATAGGCAAAAGTGTCCGCCTGGCCAACGTTGGGAACTTGGAAGCGCGTCTCATAAAATTCCGCCCACAATTGCAGGTGATGCCATGCGAACGCGACGTCCTGCGCCAGAACTAGCTCGCGATAATCGCTAATGCTGCGACCGGTGGGAAGCGTGGGTGCGGCCACGGGAAGCAAATACGCGCCGCTGCTGACGGAACACCCGAAGTTCCACATCTCGCTCGGTCGGAAACCCACCCGACCGCTGAAGGTTGGATTGTCGAAATCAATTTGGGTGGCATCCCACGCTTCGGGCCGGGAGGAGAGCGCGCTGTTTTTGAGTTCAAACGCGTAATCGAATTTGTCGATCGTGCCCAATACGGCAAAGCCGCTCGCGTAACTCGGACCCCAGATGATAGGAAGACGCAAATATTTGTCGGAGTAATCGCCGCTCTCGTATTCGCCAACGTGCCCCCAATAAAAAAGCGCATCGACGTTGGGCGGCGCGGCAATGTCCCAGATGCCGGTCACATTCTCGTATGGAAGCGGGGCGTTGATGAAGGGATTTTCCCATGAGAGATGCCGCGGCACCCAGTTGCCGACAACGGTGGCAAACTTTCCGATTTGAAAACTGATGCGCGAATTATCCAGCGGCGTGTAACGGAGAAAATATTCGTCGAAGCGAATTTGCGCGCCTTGATCAGAGGGATCGAAATGCCGATCGACGCGCACCTGACCAAAGAAATAAAAATGGTTCGTCCATTGCACGTCGGCGAAGATCGACAATCGCGGGTTGAAGAGAAATCCGTGGTCCGCTTCGATCAGTCCGGGCGCGCGTTGGTCGATGAAGTAACCTTCAAAGTCGATCAGCCCGCTCAACTGCAATTGAAACTGGTGTTTCGAGTCGCGGATGGAGAGCGCGTCGTTCACCCGATCAAGAAGATCGGCGCGCGCTTCGAGCGCGAGCCCGAGGACAATAGCGGTACAGAGGATGTCGATCTTA
>Ga0137396_10000283_pt1 | contig 22720 bp, 20 predicted proteins | sample czc16metaG_FD_108284 | JGI IMG/M metagenome (GOLD analysis project Ga0137396, IMG submission 108284) | Vadose zone soil microbial communities from Angelo Coast Range Reserve, California, USA - czcobulk3.16 metaG | ecosystem: Environmental > Terrestrial > Soil > Vadose zone | place: USA...
CGATTACATCAACGCGTTCGAGAAATTCCGGGACCCGAGCCATGTCCGCGCGTACACCACGACAGAGTGGGTTCGATATTTCACCGGCGCGGGCTTCAAGATCGAGCACACCGAGATTTTCCGGAAGGCGCGCGACTTCGAAGCGTGGGCGGGGCTGCAGACGGTGAGCGACTCCGTGAAGGCGGAGCTGAGAAGGAGGCTCGAGACGGCGCCTCCGGGCCCGGCCGAAGCGCTCGGGCCGGAGACCCGCGAGGGGAAGCTCTACTTCAACCTTACCGAGATCCTGATCGTGGCGCGCCGGCCGTAGTCGGCTCGTCGTCCTGATCCGACCCGGCGGCCGGAGCCGACCCGCCCGCGGCAGCTGGGCGCCCCGTCCGAAGCCAGCGCACATGCGTCCAGAGCGCATCGAGATCGCCCGGCGCCAGGAACCGCTTGAAGGCAGGCATATGCAGCGCCGCGCGTCGCAGGAAGTACATCGCGATCGGGTTGGTTTCGAACCGGCGCGTGTTGCCGCGTTCCACCCACTCGTCGAACTCTTGCCGATTCCGAACCAGCTCGGGGAAGTCCGGCCCGTCCCACGAGGGAATGTAGCCCTTGAGCGAGCCGGGATTCGGCCGCGAGTACCGGCCGTCGACCCCGTGGCATCCGGTGCATCCCAGCTCCTTGGCGCGGCCGCGCCCCACGAGGGCGAGAGAGTCCTTGGGTGCTTCCTCTCCGGAAACCGCCATCACGAACGCGGCGAGATCATCGATCTCACGCGCCTTGAGCCGCTTGCCGAACGCCGGCATGCGGAGCGCGCTCGCGTCTCGATTCGCGCGCCACGTTTCGCTCTTCGCCCGCGCCACGGTGACGCCGTCGCGGATCCACTCGCGCACGTCCTGCTCGGTGGTGGCGAACATCATGAGCGCTTTGTAGGAGGGAACGGTCCTGCCCGCGCGTCCGGGGTTGGACGCGCCCTCCATTCCTTCCGGCCCATGGCAGCCGAAGCAGCCCGTCTTTTCGGCGAGCCGACGCCCGCGCTCCACCGCGTTCAGGTTCGGACGAAACGTGGTGGTCCAGAGCGCGAGCCCCGCCATCGCGAAGAGCAGGAGAAGCTGGAGGAACTTCTTCACGAATGAAAAAGCGCGCGGGATCTGGGGAGGCATCCCACGCGCCGATTCAGGTCCATTCCGTGCGGGCCCCGCTACATCGCCTCGACGCTGTTGACTTCGAGGGCCCGGGTCGCGTTCTTCACCATGACCGGGCCGGTGACCTTCACTTGATCGCCCGCGTGCTTCTTCGCTTCGTTGAACGCATCCGCCTTTTCGTGGTTCATCGTGAGCACATAGAGCATGCCCTTGCTTGTCAGGAGCCCCATCGGGCCCCCGTTCGCGATGCAGGTCGCGGCGCACGCCTTGTGTTCCGCGCCCTTCGCGCCGTTCCCGAGGTAACAGCTCAGATCGACGATTTCACCGGTGACGGTCTTGGCGCCGGCTGCCGCCGCGGCCGCAGGGGCCTTATGGGCCGGCGCAGTCGCGGCGAACGACAGGGCGCCGAACAAGAAGAGCGCCATTGCCAGGACCAGACACACTCCCAAGAGTCGCTTCATCTAACTTCTCCTTCCTTGAAGGGTTACGGGACAGTCCGGCATCGAACCGGCACTGCATGACTATACACATTCCGGGGGTCGATAGGTTCCGGCCTAGACAGGCGACCCAGTCTGGGTCGGCGGCCCGGTTACCCGGCTTACGTCGGGCTCGGTCGATCGTGACGCCGGCTCGGCGGGCCGTGACGCCGGCTCGGCCCCCAGCGAGAGATTCAACTCCTCGTCCGAAAGAATCTGTCTTCGATTCAGGATCTGCGAGTAGTCGTGCTCGAAGATCAAGTGGGTGAGATGGTCGATGCCCACTTCCAGCTGCTTTCGGATTCCGACCATCTTCACCAAATAAGCCGCCGCCCACAGGAGCCACGCGAGCTTTCCGGAGAGGGGCACGCCGAACAATTCGAGCACCGAGCTGTGTTTGCCGAGCGAAATGATGTAGCCCTTCGATTGGAACCGGAACGCCGTTGCCGGCCGGCCCTTCGCGCGCCGGACCAGCAGCCCACCGATGTGGGTGCCCATGGCCACCCCGGTCTGCGAGAGCGTCGGCTGAAAGCCCCCGTCGGGCAAGGGGGACGCTGCGCAATCTCCTCCGACGAACACGTCCTCGATCGGCGTCCCCGTTGGATCGAGCGCGCGGAGATATTCATCCACGCGGACGCGGCCGTCCTTCACGTGGAGCACCGGGAGTTGGGCGATGAGGTCCGGCGGCCGCACGCCGGCGGTCCAGATGATCGTGAAGGCGTCGACGGAGCTTCCATCCGCGAGATGGACGCGTTTCGGCTCCACGCGCGCCGCGGCGTGGCCGAGCAAGAGCTTCACGCCTCGGCGCACCAGAAATCGCTGCACGTACGCCGAGTGCTCGGGTCGCGCGGCCGGAATGATGCGGTCCCCCACCTCGATGATCGTGACCGAGACGTCCGAGGCGCGGACGCTGGGGAACTTGGGCAGGAGCGTGCCGTGCGCCATGTCCACCATCTCGGCCGCGACCTCGACTCCGGTGACCCCACCTCCCACGATCACGAACGCAAGGAGCTTCCTCCGCTGCTCCGCGGTCTCGGCTTGCTCCGCCATCTCGAAAAGCTCGACGACGCGCGCGCGGACGTACATCGCGTCCACGATCGTCTTGAACGGACGCGTGTGCTCCTGCGCGCCGGGCACGCTGTAGTAGTTGGTGACGCTCCCGGCCGCGATCACGAGCGTGTCGTACGGAACGATGAGGTCGTTATGGAGCAGGACTTCGCGGCGGACGAGGTCGATTCGTGTTGCCTTGTTCTTGAAGAACCGGATCTGGCGGTGGCGCGCCATGTCGCGGAGTGGGTAGACGATGTGGCGCGTCTCGACGGCGCCCACCGCGACCGCGGGCAGGAGGGGATTGAACTGGAAGAAATTCTCCTTGTCGATGAGGAGGGTATCCCAGTATTCGCGGGCCGCCTTCGACTTGCCGATCGATCGGGCGACATCGAGCCCGGCGAATCCTCCGCCCAGGATCAGGAGGCGCTTTTTCTGCACGGATAGAGAATACCATGGCGCCTTGCCGCCGACCGGCCTCGGGTCGTATCTTCAGGTGCCATGATCGAACAGGAGCGGCCCACGCCGCGTTCCTCGATGGTCTTGTCGCTGGGCTGGGCGGTCGCGGTTTGTTTGATCGTCGCGCTCGCGATCCTTCTCACGAATTTGGATCGTTTGCGGAGCGAGCTCGGGCGCACGCGGGACCGGGCCGCGAGCCTCTCGCGTGACCTCGACTCCGAGCGCCGGTGGGCGCTTGCGCTCGCCTCCCCTGGAGTACGCACCGCTTCCTTCACGCTCACGCCCTCCGGCGACCTGTCGCTCCGCGCGAGGGCGACGGTCGATCCGGAATCGCGCAAGGCGCTCCTGGTCTTCGAGGGGATCAAGCCGCCGGGGGGACACGGTTACGAGCTGTGGGTGCTGCGCGGCAACACTCCGGTCTCGCTCGGTCGCATCCAGACCGACGCGACGGGTCGCGCCGTGCTCCGCATCGAGGATATGGGCAATGTCGACGCGGTGACCGCGTTCGCGATCTCGCTCGAGCCCGAGGGAGGAGCCCAGGCCCCCGGTGCGTCGCCCCCTGACGCGGCCGCCCCGAACGCGTCGCCCGCGAGGGAGCCGACCGGTCCGATCGTGATGATCGGGTCGCTGGGAGGATAGCGCACACGTCCGCGCCTCCGTTTCAGAACCCCACATCGCCCAGGGCGCCGCTCACGGCGTGGGTGCGCACCGTGCCCGATTTTCCGAAGCCCGGCGTCCTCTTCCGCGACCTCACCCCTCTATGGGCCGATGGCGCGGCATGGGCGCGCGCGCTCGGGGCGCTCGCGCGCCCGTTCGACGCGGCGCCTCCCGCGGTCGTGCTCGGGATCGAGGCGCGCGGATTTCTGGTCGCGGCGGGCCTCGCGTCGCGCTGGCGGTCGGGGCTCATGCTGGCGCGAAAGCCGGGGAAACTTCCCGGGTCGGCGGCGCGCGAGGAGTTCGCGCTCGAATACGGGACCGCGTCGATCGAGACGCACCGCGGCCTCTTCGCAGCCGGAACGCGCGTCCTGATCGCAGACGACGTGATCGCGACCGGAGGCACCGCGCTCGCCGCGCTCGCGCTCGTTGAGTCGCTCGAATTGAAACCGATCGGGTTCGCCTTCGTCGTGGAGATCGCGTTCCTGGGTGGGAGAGCCAAGCTGGGCTCGGCTCTCCCGATCCATGCGGTGTTGAGCTACGACGCGGCGGGCGAGGCGGTTATTCGCGAATAGAGGCGGCCCTTCGTGACGGCGCCCGCGCGTCTCGCGACGCCCGCGCCTTCGCGACGCCCCCGCGCGGTTCGTCCCGCGTACGCTACGGCTTCACCGCGCGCACCTGCACCGAGGTAACCGGCTCGGTTCCGTAGCGGCCCTCGCGCGCGATCTCGACCTTCTGAAAGCCGGCCGCGCGGATGAATCCCAAATAGTCCTCCTTGAGCGACGCTCCCGCGATGCATCCCACGTAGGCCTCGATCGACTCGCGAGTTTCCTTGGGCAGCGGCTTCTCGAGCACGAGGTCGCTCACCAGCATTCGGCCGCCCGGCTTCAGCACACGAAACGCTTCGCGAAAAACACGGTCCTTCTCGGGCGAAAGGTTCACCACACAGTTCGACACAATGACATCGACCGATCCGTCGGGGAGCGGCAGGTGCTCGATCTCGCCCAAACGAAACTCGACGTTCGTGTAGCCCCCCTGGACCGCGTTCGCGCGCGCGCGGTCGATCATCGCGGGCGTCATGTCCACGCCGATGACCCGGCCCTCGGGCCCCACCTCGCGCGCCGCGAGGAAGACATCGACGCCCGCTCCCGATCCCAGATCGAGCACGGTGTCGCCGCGCTTGGGCTCCGCGAGGGCGATCGGATTCCCGCAGCCCAGGCCCAAGTTCGCCCCTTCGGGGATCGCGGCGGCGTCTTCGGCGGTATATCCGAGCTCCCCGAGGCCGGTCGTGACCGTGTCGCCGCAGCATCCCGGGCCCCCGCCGCCTGTGCCGCAGCATTGCGATGCGGAACCCGCGCCGGGAGCCGCATCCGACCCGCAGCCGCACCCGCCCCTGCCCTCCGCGATCGCGCCGTAGCGCTCGCGAACCGCCGCTCGAACATCAACGCGCTCTTCCATCGCCATCATCTCCTTTCGCCTGACTCCAGGCCTTGCAGCAGCTGCTTGAACCGCGCCATCGCGCCCGCCGTGGGGCAGTAGCAGACGCGCGGTCCGTCGATCTCCCCTTCGATCCAGCCCGTATCCCTGAGCACCTTGAGGTGCTGCGAGACGGTCGCCTGCGCCAGCGGCATCGAATCGACGATGGCGCCGCAGACGCACTCGCCGCGCTCGAGGAGGATGCGTAGGATTGCGACCCGCGCGGGATGCGCGATCCCCCACGCCAGAGCGGCGAGCTCCTCCTCCCCCTTTCCGGACGCGCGGCGGGTCTTCGCCTGAGCCGTCTTCCCGGAGGCGGGGCGCTTCATGAAACGGATGCGGTCGACCATGGGACCTCCGTATACGTTCCCCGAGGCAATAAATCGTATATCGTCAATCTACGATAACAGCTCGAGGGCGTCAAGAAGGATTCCCGACCCTCCGGTGCTGTTCCACCCGCCTCCGCGGTGCTATCGTTCGGGCATGACGCGTCCGGCCCCATCCTCGGTCGAGCGGCTCGCGGAAGAGTATCGGGCGCTCCGGGACGCGGCCGCGGCGGTCGACCTCGAGCGCTGGACGGTGCTGCGGCTCACGGGCTCCGAGACACGCGAATTCCTGCAGGGCACCGCCACCCAGGACTTCGATACGCCACCCGCGCCCGGCGTCGCGCTCCGAACGCTCTTCCTCACCGAGAAAGGCCGCCCGGTCGCGCACGCGTGGATCGCGTTCACCGAGGATCCCGCATCGGCCATGATCCTCGCGGACGAAGGAGCGCGAACGGGGCTCAAGCCGCACCTCGAGCGCTTCCGCATCATGGAGGACGTCGCGTTCGAAGGGCCCGACGGGATGCCCCGGCTCCTCGGAGTTGCGGGTCCCGAGCGGGATCCGCTTGCGCGGGCGATCGCTTCAAAACTCCAGGGCGCGCTCGCGATCCGATCCGAGCCGCTCTCCTTCGTGCTCGCGCCGCCTGAGGCTCCGCGGTCCGCGCTTCCGCCAACCGTCGACCCGCTGACGTTCCAGGCGTGGAGGATCCGCGCGGGGCTGCCGTTTCAGGGGATCGATCTCGATCTGGAGCGGATCGCGACCGAGGTTGCCCTCCCGGAGGCGATTTCGATGACGAAGGGCTGCTACGTGGGGCAGGAAGTGGTCGCGCGGACCGCGCATCGGGGCCGGCTGAGACGGCAGCGGATCGGATTCCGGTTCCGATGGGGCGGCGAGCCGATTCCCAACGGGACCCCGCTTCGGTCAGGAGGCCTCGAGGTGGGGCGCGTCACGAGCACGGCGTGGGAGCCGGGCACCGGCGAAGGATTGGGCATGGGCTACATGGCCCCGGAAACCCTGGCCGCGAAGCTCGACGTTCTCGCCATCGAGGGTGAAAAAGCCACGCACCTCAGTCCACATTCCTGGCCACTTTGACTGTCAGCCGAGGACATTTCCGTCCGAAATGTCCCACCAGGTGACGGAACCCGCGTCGCTCGGCGTTGACATAACTCAATACATTTGATATAATTCCGGCCACTTCGGGGGCACGCAGCGCGCGAGTCACACGGCAGTTCCTGCCGATTCCGCGACCACCGCTTCGCTTCCAAACTTCCATAGACGTTCCAAGGCAACAGGATCCGTTTGGATCCGATGGGGAGGTGATCGCCGGAGAAGGAATCCCACCACGATCGTCGCAGTCGCGCCTCATCTCACGTGTCACGCGGCCTCGGGCCGCCGCAGTAGTTCCTCACGTCAGGAGAACCGGCGATGAATCGATTCAGACTCCTCTTTGTAGCCGCAATTGCCGCGCTGGCGCTCGTCGGCGCACAGGTGGCCTTCGCCACCACGGTCCAGAAGCTCTCCCTACAAGAGCTCACCAAGAAATCGAATTCCATCGTCATGGCGCGCGTCGACGACGCGGTCTCGAGCTGGGACGCCGCCCGCAAGGAAATCTATACGTATTACACGCTGCGCGTCCTCCAGCCCCTGAAGGGCTCCAAGGGCGAGGCGACGGTCACGCTTCGTCAGATCGGCGGAACCGTGGACAACATCGCGTCCATTGTCCCCGGGATGCCGAGCTTCCGCAAGGGAGAGGAAGTCGTCGTGTTCCTCACCCAGAAGGATGCGGCGGGTTATCCCTGGGTGATGGGGCTCCAGCAAGGCAAGTACTCGATCATCATCGGCAAGGACGGTGTGAAGACGGTCCGCAACGATCTCGCGGGCACCGAGCTCCTCACGAAGAGCGGCGGCCACGTCGAAGCGACGACGGCGCCGGACATGCCGCTGAACGCGTTCCTCGACGGCATCAAGACCAGCCTGGACACGGATGGCAAGATCCAGGTCGACCCCAACCCCCCAACCGAGTAGCGGAGGACGATAGACCATGAAATCTCATCGAATTCGTATCGCCCTCGCCGCGCTCGGCGCTTTGGTCTTCGCGATCACGCTGGTCCGTCCCGCGTCCGCGTTCATCCGTATCACCCGCGCCAACGCGACACGAACGGGCGTCGTCCAGGCGCATTGGCTCGATTCCGCGATTCCGGTAGTGACGGTCATCGACCCGACGAACGGTGACATCTCTTCAGCGCTCGCGCTCTCGACGATCCAGACGGCGGCGCAGTCGTGGAACGACGTGAACACTTCCTACGGCGTGCTGAACGCCGTCCAATACACTGGCGCCGTGGGACAGGTCACTCCGGCGCTCAATTTCGACGGACAGAACAGCATCATCTTCGATACAGCCGGAGTCAATTTCCCGCCGGGGACCTCCATCATCGAGTTCGTCCGGTCCTTCATCGATCTCACGGACGGGCATACGCTGGACGCCGACATGGTGGCAAACGACCGCGACTTCTTCTGGTCGACAAGCTCACCGAACCTGACACCGCCGCCGTCCGGACAGTTCAGCGTGGATCTCCAAGGGGTGGTCACGCATGAGTACGGTCACGTCCTCGGCCTCGACCACACGAGCGTCGCCAACGCCACGATGATCCCATTCATCATCGGCGATACCCGGCAACGCTCGCTGGAACTGGACGATCAGGCTGGCGAATCCACGATCTACCCCGAATCCGCGGCCCGCGGGCTCTCCCCTGGCGGGGTGGATTTCGCGGCTTCCACCGGAACGATCAGCGGGACCGTCGTCAGCGGATTCGACGGCTCGGCGATCTTCGGCGCGCACGTCGAGGCGCTGGTCGCGGGTACGCCGGGTCCGTCGCAGGATCCGCTCAACTCCATCAGCGCGATCTCGGGCGAGCTGACGGTACGGAACGGACGTGGCGAGTACGCCATCCACGGTCTCCCGGCGGGCTCCTATGACGTTCGCATCGTCCCGCTCGATGGGATTCACACGATCGCCGCCGATCCGAACGTAGGCGGGATCTTCAACGGGCTCGACATCAACTTCGAGGTCGAGTACTGGAACGGCGCGGGCGAGGGAGCCAACGGCTTCACGGACCACGCGTTCGACTCCACCCCGGTGGCCGTGAGCGCCGGGGCCGACGCCGGCGGAGTCAATTTCATCACGAACACGTTCCCGGGCCAGGTCGTCGTCGCGCAGTACGGTCAGTTCGAGAACATCGTGACCTTCCGTGATACCGGATTCTTGGCGAAACGGTTCGACCTTCCGTTCACGCCGCCCTACACGATCACGAAGGTCACGTTCCCCTCGTTCACGTTCAACGCCCAGCTCGGCCTGCCTCCGCTCAACGCGACGTTCCCGAGCGTGCGGCTCTGCGAGCTGAACACGGCGACGGGTCTTCCGAACCTAGCGGCACCGCTCTTCCAGATGGCGCCGTTCGTTGGAAGCCCGAACGGGTCGAACGAGATTCCAGTGAATATCACCATCAACGACCCGGACAAGGTGCTCTTCTGGGCGATACAGTTCCCGGCGCGGCCCGGCAGCTTCCCCGCGAACTTCCCGTTCCTCCGGATGGATTTCGTCGATCACGAGCGCGGGCTCTTCGCCAACGATTACAGCATCAGCACGGGGGGCGTCGGCGGGATCCTCGTCGATCGGAACATCGCGGTCAGCCTCACGACGCAGCTCGGCTCGCCTGACCTCACTCCGATCGTGCCCGTCGCGAACCTTGGGCTGAACCCGAGATCGACCAAGTTCGAGTTCAGCTACTCCAATCCCGCCGACAAGCGCCTGGATGGGTTCCCGATGGCTCCGGGCTCGACCGACCACGTGAACCTCGTGCGCCGGCTCGGGTCGGGTCTCCTCGAGACGGACGGCCTCGCGGGAAGCTCCGAGCACATCTCGGTGGTGAACGACAGCTTCCCAGGAGGAACGCAGTTCTGGTTCGTCCAGGCGGTCGACGTCGCCGGGCACAAGACGCTGACTTCCAACGCAACGATCTCCGGATTGAATGGGGACGCCGACGAGCCCAACGGACGCGGCAGCGCGGGCGAAGCGAAGCTGCTCGTCCTGCCGGCGGTCAATCGTCCGGAGACCTATTCACCCGCGGGGGATCAGGATTACTACCTGATCAACGCGAAGCCGGGCGACGTCATCAAGGCGAGCGCCAACTCGACGGGTCTCGACGGCAGAAACGATCAAGACCTCGTGATGTTCCTCTTCGACACGAACGGCGACCTCCTTGCATTCGATGACGACTCGAACGGAGGGCTCAATCCGAAGATCTCGTTCACCGTTCCGCCGGGGCCCGGGAAGAGCACCTCGGCGAGGAAGTTCTTTCTCGAAGTAACCGACATCCAGGGCTCGCTCTTCATTCCGAGCGGCGTGCCCCGCGTGAGGGTTCCGCAGACCTACAACCTGAACGCGAACGTGATCGCCGCGCCCGCGCTGGCCGGCCGGATCGGCGGCCTGGTGGGGGAGGATGGATTCGCGTTCCAGAATTCCGGGCCAAACCCCGCGAACCCGCATGCCAAGCTCCTCTATGTGCTGCCGAGAAGCAGCGGCGCGAGCTACGGCGTGAAGCTCCGGATCTACGATGTGAACGGACGTCTCGTTCGCAAGCTCGTGGACGGCGATCAACCGGCGGGACCGCACGTCGCGGTGTGGAACGGCACGGATGATCTGGGCCGCGGTGTCGCGTCGGGTCACTACTACGCCCGGATCGATGCCGGCAAGTTCTCTCAGAGGGTGGGCATCACAATCTTGAAGTAGGATCGTCCTAGGTTCGAAGCACGCGAAGCTGGGGGCCGGACGGTTCTACCGGCCCCCGCTTCGTTTCAGCCGAGGAACATGCGAGCACGATCCCTACATCCCGCGCTGACGCTCGCGCTGCTCCCGATGCTCGCGGGGGCGATCCATGCTCCGGCGAGGGCGGGGACCGGCTGGATCCCTCCGCGTCCGGTCACGGTGCTCCTGCCGAGCGCCACGTTCGCTCCCGGCTCGACGCATTCCATCGCGATGACGCTGCGCGCGAACGGCGCGCCCGCGAACCTGAACTGGGCTGTAACTCCGGGAGGGGCCTTCGCGCTCGGCGTTTCGCCTCCGAGCGGCTCGATCGTGGTCCCGGCGGACAGCGTCTGGCGGATTTCGCTTTCCGTGACCGTGTCGGCGCAGGCGTTCGGCGGCGCGTCGATCTCCGTGGAGCTCACCGACCAGGTCGGCGGGGGCCACGTGGCGAAGGTTGTCTCGGCGATCTTCGCGGCGACCGGCGGGAGGCCCGAGGTCTGGCCCGCGCCTTCCTCCTGGGCGGCGCCGTCGAATACGCCGGGCCTGGTTTCCTTCACGATTCACAGCCTGGTGGGGACCGCCGAGTCCGTCCAGGTCACGAACGGCCGCACCAATCCGGATCCCAACAACACCGACGCCATCTTTCCGGGCACGGAACCCCCACCCGATGTATTCCTCCCCGCAGGGGCCACGGTCACGGTCGGCGCGCCGACAACGATCGCGGGGAGCGCCTACGGCGGGAACGCCAATGCGCTGCAGTGCAGCATCACGAGCCTAGGCGGCATCTCGAACGCGGTCGGCCACGCGCTCTCCTCCGCGGCGCTCCCCGAGTCCCTTCCGACGGCGCTCCTTCCCGTGGGGTTGGTGCCTCTGGGAGAGGCCGCCGCCGGGCGCGACGGTCCCGTGGAGCTGGCGGCGCGCGGCGTGTGGCTCCTCCCCGCCGGGCTCGACGGGGTGCGCGTGCTGAGCGCGGGCTCGACGCTGGCGCGGATCGGCGTGGTCGACACGGACGCGAACGGGACGGACGACCGCCTGGTGGGACAGGTACGCATTCCGGCCTACGCCGCGTCGGTCGCGGTCGTGCCGGGGTTCGTGGGCCCCGCTGGGGACACGCTCGACCTGGGTCTCCTCGCCGCGGGACGCTCGGGGCTGATGCTCCTCGATCTGCGCACCGTGATCGATCCGCCGTTCGGAACCTGGGCGGATTTCTTCGACCGGGACATGAACGGGATCGACGATCGGATTCTGCGAACGATTCCGCTTCCCGGGTTCGCGACCGACGTGGCCTGGTTCCGCGCGCCGACCGGGCGCATCGTCGCCCTCGTCGCCGATGCCGACACGGGCTCGGTGCCGACCGCTGTGGGCTACAACCCCGCGTCGGTCGTGGCGGGCACGGGCTCCGGCGTCGTCGCGATCGACGTGACCGCGGCGTTCGATTCGCTCGGGAGCGTGCCCTACGCCGCGGGGACACTCGCGACCCCGGGAAGCGCGCTCGATACGGAGCTGCGCTTCCGCTCCGGCACAGGCTCTCCCGACCTCGCGATCGCGGACGGCGGCGCGGGCGTATCCATGTACCACCTCACCACCGGCGCGGGAGCGCCCGCGACGGTCACGTTCACGCCGCTGGGATCGGTCGCGCTCTCCTCGGCGTGGGGAACGCCCTACGCGCGCGACCTCGGCTGGATCTCGAACACGCGCGACAGCGTCTACCTCGCCGTCGCGGCGTCGACGGGCGGCGTGCAGATCGTCCGCGCGCCTCTGGGCGGCGCGCCGTCGCTCGTGCTGTCGCAGCAGACTTCGGCGCCCGCGATCGGATTGGCGGGCGCGTGGACGGGGAACGTCGCTGTGGGGCTCGGCTCGGGCGGCGTCGCGCTGGTGCGCGTGCCGGGGGGCGCGGAGCTGAACAAGATCGCGCCGGCTGCCGGGCCTCTGTATACGGCGCCGGTCACGCTCGCGCGCGGGCAGACCTGGACCGAGGGGCGCCCCCTCGAGGCGGCGTTTCATCGGGCGCCCAGCTCTTCCGCTACCTCGATGCGGTTTTTGGGCACCGCGGGCCCGATCCCGGATCTCCTCGTGTCGGACGGCACGCGCGCGCTGCTGCTGCGCCCGGGCACGGCGACGATCGTCGCGGTGGGTGAGGAGACGACGCCGCCTCGCGCGGTGCCGCTCGCCGTATCGGTGACGCCCAATCCGATGGGGTCGAGCGCGGAGATACGCGTGTTCGATGGGTCGGCGCGCTTTGGGGCTCGCGCGATCGAGGTGGAGATTTTCGATGTGCAGGGAAGGTTGATTCGGGAGATCCGCGGGAGCTCCCCGGACGGCGCGGGCGGCGCCGCGAATCTCGCGCGCCTCCGGTGGGACGGCCGCGACGACCGCGGCCGGCTCCTCGGCTCCGGGCGCTACTGGCTTCGCGTGCGTGAAGGCGATCGCGCGGCGACACGCCCGCTCTTGATCCTGCGCTAGAAGGGAAATGGCAAGGGCCCCGGGATCGCTCCCGAGGCCCTTCATCCGTCCCGGCTCAAAGGCCGGGGCGACACGCCGTCAGCCTTCTACGCCCTCGCTGTCCGCTGCTGTGGCGTGATGTGGGTCCACGCGCCGCGCCCGCTGTAGGCGACTCCGTAGCGGTCGTTCATGTAGCGCTGGAAATCGGCGGTCGTGACCTTCTTCCAATCGCCGAACGCGTCGGGGTGCTCCGACAACAGCCAGTTCATGTCCTGGGTCATCTCGAGCCCGGCCGCTCCGTTCACGATGTAGGTGGGGACCTCGGCGCAGTTCTGGCGCCAGAGATCGAGCTGGATCTTGAGCTTGTCGTAAATCGCGCGTCCCAGCGTCGCGTCTCCCTTGCCGAGCGGCGCCAGATCGCCGCGCTCCGCCGCGCGCACCGCCTCGACGAGCTTGTCGCCCACGACGCCGTTCGACATCAGGAGTCCGCTGAAATCCGGATACGCGTTGTAGAGCGGCTCGTATTTCCCGCTCGGCGTGCGCCCGATCAGGAGCCACTTGAGCGCCTCGTCCGGCCCCACGCGCTTCACACAGAAATCGAGGCTCGGATTTCGCTCGAGGAACACGTTCGCCGCGATGCGCCGCGACTTGCGGTCGTAGAGGAGATGCCCCCAGGTCGGATCGTAGAAGATCCGCTCGGGGAAATAGTCGTGGGTGATCCGGCCGAGCTTGTCGATCGTTCCGCCCCCACCGAAATCGGCGGTGACGTTCTCCAAGATGGGCTCGTTCTCGGAGAGCACGAACTTGAGCCCGGGGAAGCCGCCGGTGCGCGCGTAGAGGCACCGCTCCGTGGACCAGAAGACCCAGCCGCGCTTCGAGTCTTTCAAGATCTCGATCCAGTCTTCCTGGCAGAGGATCCCGATCTCCGGGAACAGCTTCTCGAGTCGTTCCTCCAGCGCGCTCCCCGCCAGACCCTCGTGCTCGAGATCGATCCGGTAGCGGCGCTTGAGCTCGAGGCGCCGGTAGACTTCGTTCCGCTCCGCCCAGAACGCGCCGGCCGTCGTCTTGCCGGTCCCCGTTGGTCCCGTGAACGTGGTCGCGGTTCCTTCGCGGTTCAGGACCGCGGCCCCCGCGTGCGCCGAGATGATGTCGATCTTGGAGAGGATCGCCATCAGTGGGGAGAGCACGCCGCGGCTCTTCACCTCGCCGTGGTAGTCGGTGTTCACCGTGAGGATCGTGACTTCGTCCGTGATATCGGCGAGCGGGCTGAAGTAGACGAAATTCGAAGTCACGACCGCCTTCGACTCCGGATCGAAGAGACGCGAGTCACGAAGCCGCGCGGGAAGCCCGAGCTTCGCCGGCGTCACGCGCGCCCGCTTGAGCTTTGCGAGGAACCTCGCGTATTCGGCCTCGTTCCGCGGCACGTGCATCAGGGAAAGAATCGTGACGCGCGGAGCCTTCGAGGCGCCGCGATCCTGGAACCGCTCCTCGATCTGTTTCGCGATGACGTTCATCTCGGGATCCTGCGGCGGGAAGAAATTCGTCTGGGAGGTCCGCTTCAGGTAGGGAACGTTGCCCTTGTGCGTGTATTGCACGCCCGCGCACGAAAAGCGGCTGATCAGCGTTTTCTGCTTGGAGACCGCCTCCAGCGCCTTGAGCCAGGCGGCCGCCTCCTTCACGTCCACCTTGTGCGCATCCAGCGTCGTCCGCGTGACGAGCCTCTTCGCGCGTCCCGTGATCACCGTATTGAACGCATTCCAGACCGGCCCGCGCGTCGGATCGCTCGCCTTGGGATCCCGGCGCAGGAGCACGTCCCCCCGGTCATTGACGCCCAATTCCGCGATGCCGGGCCCGAATTTCAGGTAGAGCCCGTGGTCGTAGACGAGCTCCCCAAGCGGGAGCCTCAGGCCGTCGAAGCTCTTCGGATTCTCGCGGGAGCGGTGGATCACGTCGAAGGGCGCGATCCAGCGTTCCTGCTCGGTGATGCCGTCCTCTCCGACGACCCTGAAGCGCCGGCCCACGTTGTGGAGCGGAACCCCGTTCGCCCGGAAGCGGTCGAGATCCAGAGCGTCTTCGCGGACGAGCGCGATTCCGCCCGAGCGGTCGCGGACGACGCGCTTCCCGCTCTTTCGGTCCCGCGCGCTCAGGTAGCCTTCGAGATCGACGGAAGGATACGCTTGCTCGCTCACTTGGATTCCTTTGGATTGGGGACGATCGGTGCGGGCGGGCTGCGACGCGGGCGGCGCGCCGCTCGCGGCTCCGACCGGACCGACCACTTCCGCGGTCGCCGGACTGGCGATCTTCGTCATCGCATCCTCCGTGTCTCGTTTCAGTTCTTCGGTCATATCAGTCGCGCCAGGGTTGGTGGCGGTTCGTAATCGGAAGCCTGCGGTCTTTGCCCAACGCGCGGGGCGTGATTCGAATCCCGGGGGGCGCCTGGCGGCGCTTGTATTCAGCCCGATCCACCATTCGGATCACCCGCTGCACAAGGGACCGATCGTACCCCATCGCGACGATCCGCTCCACTTCCGAGTCTTCCTCGACGTACGCCTTCAAGATCGGGTCGAGCACATCGTAGGGCGGCAGGGTGTCCGTATCGCGCTGCCCCGGCCTCAGTTCCACAGTAGGCGGGCGCGTCCGCGTGCGCTCCGGGATCCACGGAGCCCTACCCGCGGCGTTCCGATGGCAGGCGAGCTCGTACACGAGCGTCTTCGAGACGTCCTTCAGCACGGAAAAGCCGCCCGCCATGTCGCCGTAGAGGGTCGCGTAGCCAACCGAGAGCTCGCTCTTGTTTCCCGTGGTGAGCACGAGCCACCCGAACTTGTTCGAAAGCGCCATCAAGATCGTGCCGCGGATCCTCGACTGGATATTTTCCTCCGTGACGTCCTCCGGCACGGCGGCGAAGACTTTCTTCAAGCTCGCGCGATAGGTCGCGATCTCGGGATCGATCGGAATCGTGAGCAGGTCGATCCGGAGATTCTTCGCGAGGGCGGCCGCGTCTTCCCCGCTCTCGCGCGACGTGATCGCCGACGGCAGGAACACTCCGGTCACGTGCTCGGGACCGAGCGCGTCGGCGGCGATCGAGGCGGTGAGCGCCGAGTCGATGCCGCCGCTCAACCCGATCACCACGTGCTCGAACTCGTTCTTGGCCACGTAATCGTGCGTGCCGAGCACGAGGGCGCGGTAGATCTCCTCGGAGCCGCTCGGGATCGGGACCTTCCGCGGTGGAAGCGGCGGACGGGGGCGCCGCTTGATGGGGCGCAGCGTCAGCTCGCTCATCTCCGGGGCGTCCTCGCGCTGTGCCGCGATGCGGCTCCGGGGATCGTGGAGGCGGGCGCGGAACACCGTTTCGAGGTCGACGTCGACCACCACCAGATCCTCCTCGAAGGCCCGCGCCTGGGCGAGGACCTCGCCCAGGGGACCGTAAACGCGGCTGTTCCCGTCGAAGACCAGCTCGTCCTGCCCGCCGACGGTGTTCACGAAGGCGACGACCGAGACCCCGTCGAGCGCTCGCGTGGAGAGCATGCGGTCCCTTGCTTCGGCCTTGCCGTGGTGGAACGGGGAGGACGACAGATTGATGACGAGCTCCGCGTCCCCGTAGACCGCGAGCGCGGCCGTGGGCCCCACCGGCGTGAAGATGTCCTCGCAGATGTTCACGCCGAACGTTAGCGCCCCGCGCTTGCAGACGAAGGTCTCGTCGCCGGGGCGGAAGTACCGAACTTCGTCGAAGACGCCGTAATTCGGGAGATGACGCTTCTGGTAAATTCCCACGATCTCGCCGTCGTGCGCGATCGCGGCGGCGTTATAGACGTCCCCGGCGCGCTGGGCGAATCCCACGACCGCCGTGATGCCGGACGTGCTGCGCGCCACCTCCTCCATCGCGGCCTGGTTCTGGTCGAGGAACTCCGGACGCAAAAGAAGGTCCTCGGGCGGATAGCCGGTCAGCGTAAGCTCAGGGAATGCGACCAGGTCCGCCCCCACGTCGCGGGCGCGGCCGATGGTCTCGATGACCTTCTTGGCGTTTCCGGGGAGATCGCCGACCGTTGGGTTCATCTGGGCCAGCGCGAGCCGGACGATCCGCTCGGATCGATCGCCGGCGGGCGAATCGCTATTGCGTTTCACGGCAACGATGGTACCACGACGAGGGGCCGGGCGCCACCGATACGAAAGCGGCCCAAAGGGTTGCCACGTTGGGGGTACGAGAGATGACGCGGAACGGATGGTGACGCTGCGCCCATGACGAAACGATCCGTCGTCGTGTTCGGCAGCAGCCTGGCCCTTCCGGAAAGCTCGACGTACCGCCTGGCGCGTGAGCTGGGCGTGGCCCTGGGACGCCGGGGCGCCGAGGTGCGATGCGGCGGTTACGCCGGCGTCATGCGGGGAGTGGCCGAGGGCGCGAAAGCGGCCAAGGGCCGCGTGGTCGGATGCACGTTGGACTGGTTCGCCGATACGCGCGTACCCAACGAGCACCTGGACGAAGTCCTCAGCGCACCCGACCTCGCGACGAGGATCGAGCTCCTGCTCGAGGGAACGGCCGCGGCGATCGCGCTCCCGGGAGGTGTCGGCACGTTGAACGAAGTCTTCTGGGTCTGGACGCTCCTCCTGCACGGGCAGGGCAAGGATCGGAGGCTGATCCTCCTGGGCGCACAGTGGCTCGATCTCATGGAGCTCCTGAGTAATCGCTTCGAGGTGAATCCTCCGATCCGCGCGCTCGTACATCTCGCGGCGAGCGTGGAAGAGGCCGCGGACCTCGCGTGCGGGGTGGGGATCGCGTGAACGGGCAGCTCGAGCGTTCGGGAGACGCTTTCCGCCAAGCGGAGGCGGATCTGCTTCGCGCCATCGCTGGGGTGGCGTGGGAAGGTGCGGAGGAAGACGTCTCCAGCCTTGCCCTGCGCGTATTTCGTCTCCAATGCGACGCGATTCCCGCGTACGGGGCGTACGCGCGGCATCTGGGACGCGGTCCGGACCAGGTTCGCGACTGGCGCGAGATTCCTCCCGTACCGGCCTCCGCGTTCCGAATGTCGCGCCATTACCTGAGCGCGGCCCCGAGCGATCGCGGGGCCGTCGTTTTCGAGACGAGCGGCACGACGATTTCCCTCCCGGGTCGGGTGTGGCTCTCCGACACGCGCCTGTACGAGGCGTCGCTTACGCGAAATTTCGCGCGCCATTTGCTTCCGGATGGCGCTCGCCTTCACGCAATCGTCTTCGGCCCTACAGAGATCGAGGCGCCGCGCTCTTCCCTCTGGTTCATGGTGGAGCACGTGGTGCGGGAGCTCTGCGCCGGAGGGACCTGGATCGTGCAGCACGGCGAGCCACGCTGGGAGCGGGCCGACGCGGAGCTCACGCGGGCAGCGGGCTCGAAGAACCCGGTCCTCCTTCTCGGCACGACGCTCCTCTTCCAGGCCTATTTCGAGCGCTGCGATCGTGAGAATCTCCGATTTGCGCTTCCCGGTGGAAGTCGCGCGATGGACACCGGCGGCGCCAAGGGAACACGGATCGAGGTTCCCCGCGACGAGGTCGAATCGGCGTTCGAGCGTGTGCTCGCGATTCCGCCATCTCATGTCGTGAACGAATACGGAATGGCCGAGATGGGGAGTCAGTTCTATCGGGACACGCTCCTGGCGCCGCATGAGCGGCGCCGCGCGCGGCCCGGCTTCGTGATTCCTCCCTGGGTCCGCACCCGTGTGCTCGATCCGGAGACGATGCGCGAGCGCCCCGAAAGCGCGCCAGGACTCCTCGTCCACTACGACCTCGCGAATCTCGAAATTCCTCTCGCGATCCAGACCGAGGACGTTGGCATGCGCGCGGGTAACCGGCTCACGCTCGAGGGGCGTCTTCCTGAAGCGGCGCGGCGCGGGTGCTCGCTTCCCTTCGAGCAGTTCCTCGAACGCGAGCGCGAGCCGGGACCGGAGCGCGCGCCGGGGGTGCCGCGATGACCCAGGGCCTCTTCGACGCCTTCTATCTTCCCCCCGACGTGGAGCGGGAGGCCGAGACGAGCGTCCAGCGCTTCGGTCCGGCCCACGACGCGATCGAGCTCCGGCTCGCGACCGTCACCCCCGCTTCGATCGGGACCTGGATCGAGTCGATCCGATCGGGGCGCGCGGAGCGACTCGCGCATCGCCCCGCGGCCGAGATCCACCGCATCCTCGAGCGCGTCGCGCAGCGGTTCCTGGATCCACAGGGCCCGGTGCGCCGGAACGCCATCGCGTGGCTCGCGCGTTCCGGGCGCTTCTCGACCCCGATGATCGAGCGCGCGCTCACGGACACCTTCGGCCCGCTTGCCGCGGGCGGCGTGTCGCGCTGGGTCGCGTCGGAGATCGGGTCGGCGGCGTCGCTCGACCGGCCCATGCCGGATCGAAGGGGGATCCCGCGCCAGGCGTTTGGTCCCGAGTGGATGCTCCAGATCTACGCGGGGAATGTGCCGGGGCTTCCGGTATGGCCCTTCTACTCCGCGCTCGCTATGAAATCGGCGCTCTTCGCGAAGGCCTCGTCGCAGGAGCCGGTCTTGGCGCCGCTCCTCGCGAGGACGATCGCCGAGGAGGACCCGGACCTCGGGGCGTGCATCGCGGTCGCGTGGTGGAAGGGGGGAACCATCGAGCTCGACCGCGCGGCCGTCCGCCACGCGCCCGCGGTGCTCGCGTTCGGAGGCGAGAACGCGACCGCGAGCATCGCGCGCGAAGCGCACCCGGAGGCCAAGCTCGTGATCCACGGCTCGAAGGTGAGCGTGGCGTACGTCTCGAGCGCCTCGCTCACGCGCGCGGGTCTGGGAAGCCTCGCGTCGCGGGCGGCGTACGATGTCGCGCTCTACGATCAGCAGGGCTGTCTCTCGCCGCACGCGTTCTACGTCGAGCGCGGAGGAGACGTCGGGCCCGCCGCGTTTGCTTCGGCTCTGGGTGTTGCGCTCGAGGCGCTCCGCGACGGGCTGCCCCGGCGTGAGCCCGAGGCGGACCAGTCGGCGCGCGTGCAGCTCTATCGCGCGCAGGCCCATTTCGAGGAGGCGACGCGGAGTCGCGGCACGCAGGTCCTGGCCTCGAGGGAGGGGACCGATTGGACGCTCGTCTACGAGGACGGTGCGCGCTTCGAGCCGACGCCCGCGCATCGCACCGTGCGGGTGCACGCCGTCTCGGGCGTGGACGAGGTCGCGGCGGCGCTCGCGCCTGAGGCGCACTACATCGAAGCCGTCGGGCTCGAGGCCAAGGGGAAGGAGAAAACCGCGCTCGCGGCCGCGCTCGCCGCGACCGGGGTGCCGCGGATCACGGGCCTGGGAGAGCTCCAGCGCCCCACGCTCTTCGGAACGCACGGTGGCGTCCATCGGCTGTTGCCGTTCTTGCTGTGGAGCACGGTGGAGCTGGGGGCTTCGAAGCGGAGCCCCGCCACGGCGAAGCGATCCCGGCGGAAGCGGCGCTCCGGCCGCTCGCGTTGACCGGGCGCCCTCGGCGCCCGCTACTTGACGACCAGCGTCCCCGTCATGCTCGGATGGATCAAGCAGCTGTAGGGGAACGAGCCCAGCGCCGTCATCTTGATTGGAGCGCTCGTCGTCCCACCGCCGATATTGCCGGTGTTGAACTGGCCGCCGTTCGCTGTAGCGGTGTGCGTGATGCCACGCGTGTTGCGCCACGAGACCGTCTGGTTCACGAGGACCGTCTCCGGTGCGGCGCCGAAAGCCCCGGAACCCATGTCGGCCACGATATCGATGGTCACGTCAGCGCCGGCGCCCGGAGCGACCGGGTTGGATTTTCCTTTGCACGAGAGCACCGTGAGGGTGACTGCGAGGATCAAGACCAAGAGCAAGGCGCCGCTCCAGATGGGTTTCATCGAGACCTCCAAAAACGGGGTGGGTGATGGCCGGCTCGCATCAATATATCACCGGCGGAGCCGGAAAGTCCCACCGAGCCATCCATTTGGGTCCGAATCCCGAATCCAGGGCGACCGCCACGCATCTAAATCGATTATACATAGCAATTTACCATGAAATAGCCGCGCCAGCGAATCCCCTCAATCCCATCAACGCCGCTGCCGAATATTTCTTTAGACTCTGACGTTCGCGTAAGAGTAAGATAAGGCGGTAGGAGGGACCCATGGAAGTCGTGGCATCCAAACATCTCAAGGTCGGCGATCTGGCGAAGCAAACGGGGAAGTCGGTCCGCGCGCTTCGGCTCTACGAAGAGCTGGATCTGCTCCACCCGGTCGCGCGTAGCAACGGCGGATTCAGGCTCTACGATGAATCCGCTCTCACGCGAATCCGATGGATCGAGCTTCTGCAAGAGACCGGGCTTTCGCTCCACCAGATCCAGGCTCTGCTCAAGGCGTGGCACGGCAGCCGCTATGGTCCTGAGGCGATGGCGGTCGTGCGCGAGACGTTTCAGAAGAAACTCACGGAGACACGCGCCGCGATCATCCGCTACGAGACGCTCGCGCGCGAGCTGGAGGGGACGCTCGAATATCTGCGCACCTGCCAGGCGTGCCGGCCGCCGCGGACGACGCAACAAGATTGTCCACATTGCCCCGAGGATCACGGCATGAAGAAAGAGCCGGCGCTCGTCGCGGGCTTCCATACCGACCCGGGCCGCACCGACCGGATCGTGTTGCACCTGGCACCGGAGAACCCATGAACCAGGAACCCATGAGCGATGCTCGAGCGACGAACACGGAAATCCCCGCGACACCGGGGTCCATCTCGCTCACGCCCGCGGCCGTGGAATACGTGAAGCGGTCGCGCGCCAAGGAAGGGAAAGAGGGGCAGGCGCTCCGCGTGGGCGTCAAGGCGGGCGGCTGCTCCGGATACAGCTATTTTCTCGGATTCACCGCGGACCGCAAACCGAGCGACACCGTGCTCCAGTACGAGGGGCTGACGGTGTACGTCGATCCGCGATCGCTGGAAGTGCTCGCCGGCACCGAGATCGATTACGAGCGCGGGCTTTTGGGAGCCGGCATCCAGTTCAAGAACCCGCGCGTCAAAAAGACATGTGGATGCGGGGATAGCTTCACCATCTAATCCCGGACCGAACGGAAGGAGCTTATGAGCGCCACACCGACGCTGGAAATTCGAAACCTTCACATCGCGATCGACGGGAAGCCCATCTTGAAGGGGCTTTCGCTCGCCGTGAACAAGGGAGAGATCCACGCCCTGATGGGCCCGAACGGATCGGGAAAGAGCACCCTGGCGAACGCGCTGATGGGGAACCCCAAGTACGAGGTCACCGAGGGAACGATCGTGTACAAGGGGGAGGACGTTCTCGAGCTGTCTCCGGACGAGCGCGCGCGCAAGGGCATCTTCCTCGCGTTCCAGTACCCCACGGCGATCCCGGGTGTGAGCGTCGCGAATTTCCTGCGTAACGCGCTCAACGTGCGCCGTAAGGAGCTGGGCGAGGAGAAGCCGATCCCACCCAAGGAATTCCGCGCCCTCGTGAAGGAGAAGATGGCGCTCCTGCGCATGGACGAATCCTTCGCGGGGCGGTATCTCAACGATGGATTTTCGGGGGGCGAGAAGAAGCGCGCCGAGATCCTACAGATGGCGGTGCTGCGGCCCGAGATCGCGGTGCTGGACGAGACCGATTCGGGGCTCGACATCGACGCGCTCCGCATCGTGTCCGAGGGCGTGAACGCGCTCACGGGTCCGGATCTCGGGGTGCTCCTGATCACGCATTACCAGCGGATCTTGAACTACATCAAGCCGCACTTCGTCCACGTGCTCGTGGACGGGCGGATCGTCAAGTCGGGGGGAGCGGACTTAGCGCTGGAGCTCGAGGCGCAGGGATACGACTGGATCCGCGAGGACCGGGCCGCCTAGGGCGACCGGCCCGGATGGGAGAGAAACCATGATTCAGCAGCCGACGCTGGACATTCGAGAAGGGTACAAGGAGAAGTACGGCTTCCACGACGAGGAGAAGGCGGTCTTCAAGACGAGGCGC
>Ga0137396_10000284_pt1 | contig 22716 bp, 18 predicted proteins | sample czc16metaG_FD_108284 | JGI IMG/M metagenome (GOLD analysis project Ga0137396, IMG submission 108284) | Vadose zone soil microbial communities from Angelo Coast Range Reserve, California, USA - czcobulk3.16 metaG | ecosystem: Environmental > Terrestrial > Soil > Vadose zone | place: USA...
CGGGCGGTCGCGGCCGACGAGGTCGCGCGCGCGCGCGTGAAGAGCGCCGAGGCCGAGACGAACAGCGCAAGAGCCCGCGTCCAATCGGCGCAGGTCGACTACGACAAGACGTTCGTTCGCGCTCCCTTCTCGGGCGCCGTGCTCCGGAAGGAAGCCGAAGTCGGCGAGATCGTGAGCCCCATTCCCTCCACGGGCGGGCTCACCCGCGGGGCGATCGTGACGATGGCGAATCTCGCCACGCTCGAGGTGGAAGCGGACGTGAACGAGGGTTATGTTTCCCGCGTCCACGAGGGCATGCGCGCCGAGGTCACCCTCGATGCCTATCCCGACGAGCGGCTTCCCGGGCACGTGAGGCAGATCGTGCCGACGGCGGACCGCCAGAAGGCCACCGTGCTCGTCAAGATCGCCTTCGACCGCCTCGACCCGCGTGTCCTTCCCGAGATGGGGGTCAAGACAGCGTTCCTCGCGGATGCGCCCGGATCCCTTGTCGCGGGCGGGAAGCCCGTCGCCTCGGCCGCGGTCGCGATTCCGAGCAAGGCGGTGCGCGAAGCCGAAGGACGGGCGGTGGTCTACGTCGTGGAGCGGGGACGCGCCGTCATGCGCGGCGTCACGCCGCGGCCGCTCGGGGGAGACCGCGTGGCGGTGAGCGCGGGGCTCGCTCCGGGAGAGCTGGTGATCGTGGAAGCGCCGTCCACGCTGGCCGACAAGAGCCGCGTGCGCCTGAAATGACGAGCGGAGGATTCGTGGGATCCGAAAACGGCTGGCTGATCCATCTTCGCGGGGTGCACAAGGTCTACCATCGGGACCGCATCGAGGTCCCGGTGTTGCAGGGGATCGATCTCGACGTGCGGGAAGGGGAATTCGTCTCGCTGATGGGGCCGAGCGGCTCGGGAAAATCCACCCTCCTGAACCTGATCGCGGGCATCGACGCGCCGACCAAGGGGGAGGTGCGGGTCGCCGGAGAATCGCTGGGGACGCTCAAGCCCTCGAAGCTCGCGGCCTGGCGCTCGCGGCACATTGGATTCATCTTCCAGCTCTACAACCTGATCCCCGTCCTCACCGCCTACCAGAACGTCGAGCTTCCCCTCTTGCTCACCCGGCTCTCCGGGAAGGAGCGCCGGAAGCGCGTGCTCTTCGCCCTCGACCTGGTGGGCCTCGAGGGGCGCGCGAAGCACTTCCCGCGCCAGCTCTCGGGCGGGGAGGAGCAGCGCGTGGCGATCGCGCGCGCCATCGTCGCCGATCCGACGCTCCTCGTCGCGGACGAGCCGACCGGGGACCTCGACGCGAAGAACGCCGCCGACATCCTCACGCTGCTGCAACGGCTCAACTCCGAGCTTCACAAGACCATCCTCATGGTCACGCACGATCCGCACGCCGCGGAGCGCGCGGCCAGGATCCTCCATCTGGACAAGGGCGTGCTCCAGCCGTGAAGTATTTCCGGCTCATCCTCGCGAACCTGCTTCGGGCGAAGCGGCGGACGTTTCTCACCGTCTTCTCGATCGCGGTTGCGCTCTTTCTCTTCTGCACGCTCCGGACGGTGATCACCTCGTTCGAGGCCTCGCTCCGCGCCTCGCAGGCGACACGGCTCGTCGTGCGCCACGCCGCGTCGCTCGTCTTTCCCCTGCCGCTCGCGTACAAGGAGCGGCTCGTCCAGGTGCCGGGCGTGACCGGTGTCTCGTACGGGAACTGGTTCGGCGGCTTCTATCAGGACCCGAAGAATCGATTCGCTCAATTCGCCATGGACGTGCCGACCCTGCTGGACCTCTTCCCGGAGGTGCTCCTCCCGCAAGAGCAGAAGCAGGCGTTCCTGTCCGAGCGCACCGCATGCATCATCGGCCGCTCGCTCGCCCGGAAATACAACTGGAAGCTGGGAGACGCGATCCCGATCACGGGAACGATCTTCCCCGGCGAATGGCGCTTCACGGTGCGCGGCATCTACGACGGGAAGACGAAGGACGTCGACGAGAACACGCTCTTCTTCCACTGGGACTACCTGAACGAGTCGCTTCCCGAGGGAAGGCGGAATCTCGTGGGGATCTACTGGCTCCGGATCGCCTCCCCGGATCTCGCCGCGGACGTGAGCCGGCGCGTCGACGCGATCTTCGAGAACAGCCCCCAGCCGACCAAGACCGAGACCGAGAAGGCGTTCCAGGCCGGTTTCATCTCCATGATCGGAAACGTCCAGCTCCTCCTCACGATCGTCGGCTCGGCGATCGTCTTCGCGATCATGCTGGTGACGATCAATACGATGATGATGGCGGCGCGCGAGCGGACCCGGGAGATCGCCGTCCTCAAGACGCTGGGATTTTCGGACGGTCTGATCCTTCGTCTCGTGGCCGGCGAGGCGCTCCTGGTCTCGCTCTTCGGCGGCGCTCTGGGCTGCGGGTTGGCGGCGCTCGCATTCCGAGAGTCCGATTTCACCGCGGGCGGGTTCTTTCCGAACTTCCGGGTGCTCCCGGAAACCGTACTCGCGGGGCTCCTGCTCGCCGCCCTGATGGGGATCCTGAGCGGGGTCGCCCCGGCGATCTCGGCCGCGCGGCTCGAGATCGCTTCCGCGCTCCGCAAGGTGGCCTGACGGCATGGCGATCCCGCTCGCCTACAACTTGAGGAACCTCTATGCTCGCAAGGTGAGCACCGTGCTCACCGCGCTGGGCATCGGGCTCGTGTCGTGGGTGTTCATCTTCACGCTCGCCCTCGCGGGAGGATTCCAGTCCGCGCTTGAGAAGACCGGATCCCCCGGGAACGCGATCGTGATCCGGAGCGGCTCGACCGCGGAGCTGACGAGCATCATCGCGCGCGACGCCGCGGCGACAATCGAGAGCCAGCCCGAGATCGCGCGCGGGACCGACGGAGCCCCGCTCGCGACCCACGAGCTGGTGGTCGTCTGGAACCTGGAGCGGAAGAGCGGGACCGCCACCAACGTGGTCGTCCGCGGCGTGACCGCGAAGTCCTTCGCCCTGCGCCCCAAGATCCGGCTGGTGGAGGGGCGCATGTTCCGGCCGGGACTGGAGGAGGTCGTGGTCGGCGGGCTCGCCCACGCGCGCATCGCCCACTGCTCGGTCGGTGACCGGATCAAGCTCGCGGGGCGTCAGTGGTCGATCGTGGGCGTCTTCGACGCGGGCGGGACGTCATTCGATTCCGAGATCTGGGGGGACGTGGAGCTCTTCATGCCGGTGTTCGACCGTCCGGTCTACCAGAGCGTCACGTTCCGCCTGGACGAGCCTTCCCACTTCGGCGCGATCGAGAAGCGCCTGGAAGCCGATCCGCGCATGAGCGTCCAGGTCAAGCACGAGGACGAATTCTACGCGGCCCAGTCCTCCACGCTGGCCGCGCTCCTGCGCGGCCTGGGCCTCTTCGTGACGCTCGTGATGGCGCTGGGGGCGATCTTCGGCGCGCTCAACACCATGTACGCCGCGGTCGGCTCGCGGACGAAGGAGATCGGGACCCTTCTGGCGCTTGGATTCTCCCGGGGGGCGATCCTCGTATCGTTCCTCGTCGAATCGGTCCTCCTCGCGACGCTCGGCGGGCTCCTGGGCTGCCTCTTCGCGCTGCCGGTGAACGGGATGACGACGAGCACGATGAATTTCGCGTCGTTCAGCGAAATCGCGTTCCGGTTCCAGGTGACGCCCGCGATGCTCCTCTCGGGGATGCTCTTTGCCGCGATCATGGGCGCGCTCGGCGGATTCTTCCCCTCGCGGAACGCGGCGCGCCGGGTAATCGTCGAAGCGCTCCGCGAAGCCTGAGCCCTACCCGCCGCCGCGTTGACCCCCTTGGGCAGCGTGTGCTAGCGTCGGCCTCCCAATGAGCAAGACCCGGATCAAAATCGGCGTCCGTGACAACCGCCTGGGACGCATCCTGGGCGAGCAGATCGCCGAGCTGCTTCGTCCTCTCGTGGGATCGGCGACCTGCGCGGTCGTTCCCGTCGGTGACGCCTCCGAGCGCGCACGCGGCGATTCGGTCCGGTGGCCGGGGCAGGCCCTCGAGCGGGCGCTCGGCCAGGGCGAGATCGACATCGCCGTACAGAACATGAAGGACCTTCCACCCGAGTCGCAGGCCGGAATCGTGCTCGCGGCGGTGACCGAGCGGTTCACTCCCTTCGACGTGCTGATCGCGCGGGACGGGACCATCGTGGACGAGCTCCCGGAGGGGTCCGCGATCAGCGCGCACACGCCGATCCGGCGCGCGCAGCTGCTCCATTACCGGGACGACCTCTCTATCATGGACTTCCCCGGGAGCCTCGAGGAGCGAATGCGGAAGCTCGAGATGGGCGAGGTCGACGGCCTCGTGGTCTCCGCTTCGGCGGTCGAGCACCTGGGGTATCAGGACCGGGTCACGGAGGTTTTCACGACCGAAGTGGTCGTGCCGGCCCCGGGGCAGGGGGCGCTCGGCATCCAGGTCGCGAAGACCTCGAAGGAGCTCCTGAAGGCGGTGAAGCACCTCGACGATCCGATCGCCCGCGTGGAGATCGAGGCGGAACGCGCCTTCCAGCGCGAAATCACGTCGGACCCCACGATCCCGATCGGCGCGCTCGCCAAGCTGGACGGGAGCCACCTGAGACTCGAAGGGGTCATCGCCGACCGGGAGGGCGTCAAGATCTACCGCGACGAAGAGGAAGGGAGGGCGGGAGACGAAGAACAGATCGGAGCGAGGCTCGCGCGCCGCCTTCTTCTCGACGGGGCCCGCGCCCTCCTCGACCCGACGGAAAGCTCCCACTAGACGGTCATGCTCGATCTCAAACGCATCCGCACCGAAACCGATCGCGTGCGGGAAGCGATCGCGCTCAAAAAAACGAACGCGGACCTGGACCGCTACCTGGTTCTGGACGAGGAGCGGCGCGAGCTCCTGGTCGAAGCCGAGCGCTTGAAACACGAGCGGAACGACGTCTCCGAGGAGATCGGCCGCCTGAAGCGCGCGGGCACGGACGCGGCCGACAAGGTCCTCGCCATGAAGCGGGTGGGGGACAAGATCCGGGCGCTCGATGCGCGGATCGCGGATCTCGAAGCGGAGCTCGCCAAGATTCTCGCGTGGATCCCCAACGTGCCACACCCATCGGTGCCGCGGGCCGAGGACGCTTCGGGTAACGTCATCGTGCGCGAGGCGGGGGCGCTCCGGAAGTTCAACTTCAAGCCGAAGCCCCACTGGGAGCTGGCGGAATCGCTGGGCCTTCTCGATTTCGAGCGGGCCGGAAAGATCGCCGGCGCGGGCTTTCTGCTCTTCACGGGCCGCGGAGCACGGCTCGAGCGCGCGCTCATCCGATTCATGATCGAGTCGGCCGTGCGTCGGGGCTACACGGAGGTGTGGGCGCCGCACCTCGTCCGGCGGGACTGCCTGTTCGGGACCGGGCAGCTCCCGAAACTCGAGGAGGACATGTACCGCATCGACGGCGAGGATCTCTTCCTGAACCCCACCGCCGAGGTGCCGATCACGAACATCTACCGCGAGGAAATCCTGGACGGGGCGAAGCTCCCCCTCTACCACGTCGGCTACTGCGCGAGCTACCGGAAGGAAGCGGGTTCGTACGGGCGGGAAACGCGCGGGATGATACGCGTCCACCAGTTCGACAAGGTCGAGCTCGTCAAGTTCGTCCGCCCCGAGACCTCCTACGAGGAGCACGAAACGCTGCTCCAGGACGCGGTGGCGGTGCTCCAGGCGCTGGAGCTGCCGCACCGCGTGGCCCTGCTCGCCGCGGGAGACCTGAGCTTCGCCGGGGCCAAGTGCTACGACCTGGAAACCTGGGCGCCCGGGGAGGGCCGGTGGCTCGAGGTCTCCTCCTGCACCAACTTCGAGGATTTCCAGGCGCGGCGCGCGGGGATCCGCTTCCGGCCCGAGCCGGGGGCGAAGGCCGAGTACGTGCACACGCTGAACGGGTCCGGGCTGGCGCTCCCGCGCACGTACGCCACGCTCCTCGAGTATCACCAGACCGAGCGTGGATCGGTGCGCCTGCCCGAGGCGCTCCTCCCCTACTGGGACGGCGATCGAGAGATCGGCCCCGTCTGAGGCAGAGGCCGATGCCCGAACCGCGCACCACCCTCCCGCGGATGGTCCGGCCGCTCTCGTACAGGACGTACCTCTTCCTCGCGACCGTCATGCTCATGGCGGCGCTCGTGCTCCATTCCAATTTCCTGATCGAGCGCCTCAACAACGAGACCCAGAACCTCTGCTACGTGCTCGCGCGTTTCTTCGCGGTCTCGACGTTTCAGGCCGCGGAGGATCCGAACCTGACGCCCATCTTCCGCGAGGTCGTGGGCAACATCAATTTCCCGATCGTCCTCACGGATCCCGGCGGCATTCCGCGCGCGTGGAAGCTGATCGGGATCCCGCCGTCGGCTGTGCCCGACTCCATGCTCCAGCGGGCCTTCGAGACCCGGGTCGTGCCGCCGGCCGTGAAGCGGATCCAGGACATCGCCGCGCGGCTCGACAGGAGGCACCCGCCCATCCCCGTGAAGCGTCTCGGAAATCCCGGAGATCTGGGGTACGTCCATTACGGCGAGCCGCCGCTCGTCGCACAACTCCGCTGGGTGCCCTACGTCGAGCTCGGTGTGATTCTCGCGCTCCTCGTCTTCGGATTCGTGGGATTCCGGGCGATCATGGCGGGGGAGCAGCGCTCGCTCTGGGCCGCCATGGCGAAGGAGACCGCGCACCAGCTCGGGACGCCGCTCTCCTCGCTCCTCGGGTGGTCCGCGCACCTGCGTGAAGCCGCCGTGAGCGGGGCCACGGCTCCGGAGCGGATCGAGACGATCGCCGCCGAGATCGATCTCGACATCGAGCGGCTCAACAAGATCGCGTCGCGCTTCGGCCAGCTCGGATCCGTTCCGGCGTTACGGGAAGGGGACCTGATCGAGGCGGTCGCGGGGGTGGTGAGCTATTCCCGCCATCGGCTGCCCCACCTGGGCAGCGAAGTCGAGATCGTGGAGCGTTACGAGCCCATTCCACGCGTCGCCTTCCACCAGGAGCTGATCGAGTGGGTGGTCGAGAACCTCATCCGGAACGCGATCGACGCCGCCGACAAGCCGCGTGGCACGATCGAGATCGCCGTGAGCTGGCGCCCCGAGCGGCGCGAGGTGCAGATACTCGTCAAGGACAACGGCCGCGGCATGACCCCCTCGGAGCGCCGCCGCGCGTTCACCCCGGGGTTCACCACGAAGCGGCGCGGCTGGGGCCTCGGGCTCGCGCTTGCGAGGCGGGTGGTGCGCGAGTATCATCGCGGCAGAATCTCCATCGTGGAATCCATACCCGGTCACGGGACCACGGTCGCCGTGGTGTTGCCCGTGGCTCCTTCCCCGAACGCCGGTTCCTCCTAACTCCCAAGGCGAGAACATGGGCGCCCAAGACAGAAAGATTCTCTGGGCCGACGACGAGATCGATCTCCTGAAGCCCCACATTCTGCTCCTGGAATCCAAGGGCTATCGGGTCACGTCGGTTTCGAACGGCACCGACGCCGTCGCGTGCGCCGCGCGCGAGAAGTTCGACGTGGTCCTCCTCGACGAGTCCATGCCGGGGCTCGGCGGCCTCGCGACCCTCGAGGCGATCAAGGAGCGCGATCCGTCCATCCCGATCGTGCTCGTCACCAAGAACGAGGCGGAATCGCTCATGGACGAGGCGATCGGGAAGCGGATCGACGACTACCTGATCAAGCCCGTGCGCCCCACCCAGATCTTCCTCGCCCTGAAGCGATTATTGGAGTCGGACCGGCTCCAGGAAGGTCAGCGCGCCCGTGGATATGTCGCGGAGCTGGCGAGGCTCCGCGAGCAGTCGGCGGGGGGGCTTGACTGGCGCGGCTGGATCGATCTCTACGCCAGGAGCGCGCAGTGGGATGTCGAGCTCGACAAGGTCGAAGACGACGGGCTGAAGCAGGCGCATCAGGATCAGAGGCGGGAGCTGAACGTCGAGTTCGGGCATTACGTGGAAGGGAACTACGCTTCGTGGGTCGCGGGCGATACGACGCCCGCCGCCGGCGCGCCCACGCTCTCCGTCGGCGTGCTGGAGCGCTGGGTGGCTCCGCTCCTGCGCGAGAAGCGCCGCGTCTATTTCATTCTCGTGGACTGCATGCGGCTCGACCAGTGGCTCACCGTGGAGCCTCTTCTCCGGGAATTCTTCGACATCGCGGTCGACTACCACGTGTCGATCCTGCCCACGGCGACCCCCTATTCACGGAACGCGATCTTCGCGGGCCTCTTTCCGGACGAGATCCAGCGGCGGCACCCCGAATTCTGGCACGAAGGAGCCGGTGACGAGCGGAGCAAGAACCGCTACGAGCGCCAGCTTCTCGATCTGCACCTGAAACGGCTCGCGGTCGAGCTCTCCTCGCCCCCCAAGTACATCAAGATCTACAACGCCGAGGAAGCGAACAACGTGAGGCGGAACGTCGTGACCTTCCAGAACATCCCGCTCGTCGCGCTGGTGTTCAACTTCCTCGACATGCTCACCCACGGGCGCTCCGAGTCGGATCTCCTGCGCGAGCTCGCCCCCGACGAATCGGCGTTCCGTTCGGTGATGCGCTCCTGGTTTCTCCACTCCTCCCTCTTCGACGCGCTGAAATGGATGTCGAAACAGGATTGCACGGTGATCCTCACGACCGACCACGGCGCGATCCTGAGCCGGCGCTCGGCGCTCGTGTACGGGAATCGCGAGACCTCCACGAACCTCCGCTTCAAGTTCGGGACGAATCTGGCGTGCGATCCGAAATTCGCGGTCCAGGTCAAGGATCCGAACCGGTTCCGGCTCCCGGCGGACGCGATGAGCAAGAACTACATCGTCGCGAAAGAGGATTTCTATTTCGTGTATCCGACCAAATTCCACGAATACGAGAACAAGTACCGTGGGAGCTTCCAGCACGGCGGCATCTCCCTCGAGGAGATGATCCTGCCGACGGCCACCCTGACGCCCCGGGGCTGATCCCTTGGAACCCTCACGGCGCTCCTTTCTGCGCGGAGCCTCAGAAACGCATTCGTTCGGCAAGCGCCTGGGGAAGCACCTCGCCCCGGGAGACTGGGTGGCGCTCTCCGGGGAGCTGGGCGCGGGCAAGACCACGCTCGTGTCCGGCATCGTGGAAGCGATCCATCCCGGGATGCGGAGCCGGAGCCCCACCTACGTGCGCGTCGAGGTCTACGGCCGGATGCCTTCGATCGTCCACGCGGACCTCTACCGCCTGGAGCGGCAGGAGGAGTGGGATACGCTCGGAATCGAGGATCTCGCCGAGCAGGACGCGATCGTGGTCGTGGAATGGGCCGACAAGGCGCCCGGCAGGCTCCCGGCGGAACGGCTGGACCTGACGCTACGTTATGCCGGCGCCGACGCGCGCGAGGTCGCGATCGAGGCGCGAGGGGATCGCTGGCAAAGCCTCGTCCGGGAAGGCGCCCTGGGTCCGGCGTGACGAAGTCGGCGCGCGTCGTCCTGGGTGTCGACACCGCGGGCCGCTTCGGCTCGATCGCGCTGGCGGAGGACGGGTCGGCTTCGGCGTGGGAGACTCTCGCTCCGGGCGAGCACTCGAGCGGGCTATCGCGCGCGGCCGAGCGGCTTCTCGAGAAGCGCGGCCTGCGGTGGGGCGACCTCGCGGGGATCGCCGTCTCGAGCGGCCCCGGCTCCTTCACGGGACTCAGGATCGGGCTCTCCTGGGCGAAAGGCGTCTGCTTCGGATCGTCCGCGAAGCTGACCCTCGTGTCGGCGCACGACGCCAACGCCCGCCGCCACCGCGGCGCGGGCGCGTGGATCGCCGCCGTGCTTCAGGGGGAGCGCGGCGAGGTGCAGACCTCGCTCTGGCGGGGAGGCCCCGAGCCCGCGCGACTCTGGGGCCCCGAGCGCGTGCTTGAAAGAGACCTCCCGTCGGCGCTCCGCGAGGCAGCCGGGCGCCTCGCGGCGGCCGAAGCGCCCGCGATCGCCGGGCCGGACTTGAAGCCCGAACTGCGCGAGTCGCTCACGCGGGCGGGGTATTTCCTCCTCGACCCCGGGCTCCCGCACGCCGCGGCTTCGGAAACGCCGGACCCGCTTCCGCCGACCGCGGCCGCCGTCGCGGAGCTCGGGGACAGAAATCTGCTCGCGGGGCGGAGCGAGGACTTAGCCCTCGCCGCGCCGTCCTACGGGCGAGCCCCGAACGCGCGGAAGCCCTCGTCGTGACGGAGAACGACGCGGTGCGCATCGTGCCGCTCGCGGGCGAGCACTTGGACGAGATCGTCTCGATCGAGCGCGCCTCCTTCAGCGACCCCTGGACGCGGGGGATGTTCGAATCGGAGCTAGACGTAAAGGCGCGGGGCTACGCCCGGGGCGCGGTGCGGCGCAGGGACCTGATCGGATACCTCTTCGCGGTCATCATTCCGGACGAAGCTCATATCGGGAACCTCGCGGTGCATCCCTCGGAGCGGCGGCAGGGGATCGCCCAGCTCCTGCTGGACGAGCTGATGCGCGAAGGGGCGGAAGCCGGGGTCAAACGGGTGACGCTCGAGGTCCGCGCCTCCAACCACACGGCACGTAAGTTCTATTACAAGAACAACTTCATCGACATCGCCATTCGAAAGAACTACTACCGGAGCCCGGTGGAGGATGCTATCGTGATGTATCGTGTCCTCCCGGGGGATCCGAGCGTATGAGCTGGCTCAAGAAGTCAAAAGAAGGGCTCAAGACGCCGCAGCGGAAACGGGAGCTGCCGGACGGTCTCTGGACGAAGTGCGAGGAATGCGGCGAGATCCTCTACCACAAGGAGCTCGAGCGGAACCTCTGGACCTGCACCAAGTGCTCCTACCACTTCCGGATTTCGGCGCGTACCTACATCAAGATCCTGCTCGATGAGGATTCCTTCGTAGAGCGCTTCTCGGAAGTCGTCTCGACCGATCCCCTCAAGTTCCGCGACACCAAGCGCTACGTCGACCGCTTGAGAAGGGCGCGGGAAGAAACCGGATTGAGCGAAGCGATCCTCGTGGGCGAAGGAACGATCGAAGGCCGCCCGCTGGTGATCGGTGTGATGGACTTCGCGTTCCTCGGCGGGAGCATGGCGTCGGCGGTCGGAGAGCGGATCGCTCGCGGAATCCTGTTATCGCTCGAGACCCGGCGTCCCCTGGTGCTCATCTCTTCGTCCGGGGGCGCCAGGATGTTCGAAGGCATTCTCTCTCTGATGCAGATGGCCAAGACGAACGCCCTCCTGGCCAGGCTCTCGGACGCGGGCGTCCCCTACGTGTCGATCATGACCCACCCGACGACGGGCGGCGTCACGGCGAGCTTCGCCTCGGTCGGGGACGTGATCCTGGCGGAGCCGCGCGCCCTGATCGGGTTCGCCGGGCCGCGGGTGATCAAGCAGACGATCAATCAGGAGCTTCCGGAAGGCTTCCAGAGGTCCGAGTTCCTGCTCGCCAAAGGGATGATCGACCGCATCGTGCACCGGAACGAGCTCCGGAAGACCCTTGCCTGGCTGCTCCATTTCTTCGTGGCCGCGGCGCAGCTGCCGCAGAAGCCCCGGCGGCGGGCAGGGGAGACCCTGGCTCGATTCCGCGCGGTCGGCGGCCCGATCGCGCAGGCCCCGGCGCCGGTGATGCCTCCGGTCGAGGCGCCGGTCGCCGAGGCGCCGCTCAAGCCGTTCACGCCCGCGGAGCCGCAGGGACCGAACGGCGCGCCGGGCTCCCGGAAGGACGAGCCGTCCGCGGATCAACCGGGCGAATCCACCGAGCCCCAGGCCGGCGGCTCCGCAGCGTTCCCCGCCGATCGAGAGATACCCATCCGCGAATGAAGGCGCCCGCGAGCGCCCCACTCACACGGCGCCTCGACGCCATGTACCGCTTCGAGCGGAGCGGGATGCGTCCGGGGCTCGAAGGCATCGAGCGTCTGCTCGAGACGGCGGGTCGTCCGGACCGCGCGTTCGCCTCGATCCTCGTCGCCGGGACGAACGGCAAAGGATCGACCGCGGCGCATCTGGACTCCATCCTCCGCGCGGCCGGGCTCAAGACTGGCCTCTACACCTCCCCCCACCTCCTGCGCTTCAACGAGCGGATCCGCGTCCAGGGCCGTGAGCTCGAAGACGAGACGCTGGAGACTCTGCTGGAACGCTGGTGGCCTCGGTTCGAGAAGCTCGCGCCCTCCTTTTTCGAGGCGGCCACGGCGCTCGGCTTCGATTATTTCGCCGCATCGGATCTCGACGTCGCGGTCGTGGAGGTGGGTCTGGGAGGGCGCCTCGACGCCACGAACATCCTGGTCCCGCGCGTCTCGGTGATCACGACGATCAGCAGCGACCACCGCGAGATCCTGGGCCACACGCTGCGGCGGATCGCCACCGAGAAGGCGGGAATCGTAAAGCCCGGAGGCACCGTCGTCAGCGGGGTCCGTGGGCGGGAAGCGCGCTCGGCGATCGCAGCCGCGGCATCGGAGCGAGGCGCCTCCCTTCGCCTGCTCGGCGACGCGGCGCGCTACGCGACGCGGGGCCTGAGTCTCGATGGAACCGAGTTTCAGCTCGAAACATCCTCGTTCTCAGGGAGGCTCCGCACGAAGCTCTTGGGCAAGCATCAGGCAAGGAACGCGGCCCTCGCGGCGCTGGCGGCCGAGACATGGCTCGAAGGGCGTCCGTCCCCGGAGATCGCGTCGGCGCTCTCGCGCGGCATCGCCGGCGTACGGTGGCCGGCCCGGGCCGAGCTCGTCCGCGAGGACCCGCCCGTGCTGGTCGACGTCGCGCACAACACGGAGGGCGCGGCGGCGCTTGCGGAGACGGTGGGCGCTCTCTTCCCCGGGCGGCGCATCGCCTTCGTCGTTGCGCTCTCCCTGGACAAGGCCCACGCGGAATTCCTGAGGCGGCTGGGATCGGTGGCGACCCGCTTCTATCTGACCCAGTTCGACGGGGAGCGCGCGACCCCGGCAGCTTCGCTGCTCCAGGCTGCCCCCAGCCGACACCTCACGTGCGAGGCGATCGCGTCGATCCCGGACGCGCTCGATCGCGCCGTCGCCTGGGCGAAGGAAGAGGGGGGCGTGGTCGTCGTCGCCGGGTCCTTCTTTCTGCTGGCAAGGGCCTTGCCGCACCTCGAGGTGACCGTACCCGATGCGATTTGACGGCCGGCTCGCCGTCCCCATCGGTGTCTTGGTCGTGGTATTCCTCGCGGCTCCCGCGCGGAGGGCCGACCCACAGACCACGACCTCGCCGCCCCGCACCGACGAGACCTACCATCTGACCGCGGACAGGCTCTCCGGGTCCGCGAACTCGAGCGACGATGTCTATACGGCGATCCACGTCACGGTCCAGCACGGCACGACCACCGTCATCGGGGATTCGGCACGCGTCTACCGCCAGCGGGAGCAGGTTCTGGTGATGGGAAACGTGAAGATCGTGGACGGAACGACCCGCATGTGGGGAAACGAAGCCTCCTACGACCGCAAAGCGCGGGTGGCCATCCTTCGCGGGAATGTACGCATCGAGGAGGGCGCCGCGCGGATCACGGGCAACGAGGCGCGCTTCTACCGGAGCGAGAACCGTTCGGTGATCATCGGCAATCCGAAGATGGAGGACTCCACGCGCGTCCTGACCGCGAACGAGATCGATTACGACCGGGGCAAGGACGAGGTCCTGGCCCTGGGAAACGTGGTCGCGGTCGATCGCGCGGAGAGCACGACGGTCCACGCGGGACGCGTGCGGTACGACCGGCGCTTGAACTACGCGTGGGCGAGCCAGAGCCCGACGCTCACGATCGAGGAATCGGGCGGGAAATCCACGCGTGTCCGGGGGCTGACGATGGAGTTCGACAACGCGAAGCGGGAGGTCGTGGCACTTGGCGACGTCCTGGTGGAACGCGACAAGCTGCGGGCCAAGGGGGACCGCGGAGAGTTCTACGGGTCCGAAAACAGGGCGCTCCTCGTCGGGAATCCGCGCGCGTGGGACGACGAGGGGGAAGTCCAAGGCGACACGCTCGAAATCCGCTTCGCGCAGCACCGCGTCGAGTCGGTCCAGGTCCGTCCCCACGCCAGGGTTCGGTACGAGGCGAAGGCCGAGCACGGCCGCGGGGAGCGGAACGAGGCGGTCGGAGACACCGTGACCCTCATGAACCCGGACGAGGAGACGCGCCGCGCGGTCATCGTGGGGCACGGCCAGAGCTCCTACTGGCCCAGCAGCGCGGACAGCGCCCAGGGAGGAAGAGACCTCTCGAGCGGCGACAGCATCATCGTGGAGTTCGCGAACGGACGGGCACGCCGGGCCACGGTCGTGGGCCGGGCCGAAGGCACGTATTACATGGCCGCGGAAGGGGACACGAGCGCCGCGAACAACCAGGAAAGGGTCCATTACCGCGGCGCGCGGATCGTCTACGACGTGGATCGGAACGAGGTTGTCGTGCTCGGCTCGGCCGAGGTGACCTACAAGGAGCTGCGCCTGAACGCCGAGAACGTCACGTTCAACACCAAGACCGAGCGGATGCGCGCGGAGGGGAACCCAGTCCTGAACGACCAGAAGGACCGGATCGTCGGAAACACCATGACCTACGACCTCTCGATCCGGCGCGGCACGATCTTCGCCGGCAAGACGACCTACGAGAGGGGCTACTACTACGGCGAGCAGATCCGGAAGGTCTCGGACGACGTCCTCGACGTGAGAAACGGGAGCTACACGACGTGCGACCTGGACGAGCCGCACTATCACTTCGGAAGCACCAAGATGAAGATCGTTCTCCGCGACAAGGTGATCGCGAAGCCGGTCGTGTTCTACATCAAGCACATCCCGGTACTCGCGCTTCCCTTCTATGTATTTCCCATCAAGCCCGGACGGCATTCGGGTTTCCAGCTCCCCCAGTTCGAGTTCGGCTCTTCGAGCGCGGGAGGCAAGTTCATCCGGAATGTCGGTTACTACTGGGCGGTGAACGACTACCTGGACGCGACCCTCTGGGGGGACTACTACCAGGACACGCGGTGGATCGCGCATTCCCAGACCCGGTACCAGAAGCGATACAAGTGGTCGGGCGAGATCAACAGCTCGTTCGAGCATACGTTTGGCCCGCAGCAAGCCGACCGCTGGGATCTGTTCGGGCGGCACTTCCAGATTCTGGGCCCGAATTTCACGCTCACCGGCCAGGCAAATCTCACGAACTCGAGCAAGTACCTTCGCGATCAGTCGATCGGCCGATCCGTCCTCTTGCGCGTGCAGCGGGATCTGAGATCCAACCTTTCGCTCAACAAGAACTGGAGCAGCGCCCTGCTCAACATCGGACTCGTGCGCAACCAGAACCTCGACCCGGATCCGGGGGCGTTGCGGATCGGGCAGCAGCTCCCCGCGGTACGGTTCTCCCTTTCCCAGCGGCCGCTGGGGCATCTGGCCCGAGGCAAGGAGCCGGCGCGGTTTCCCTGGCTCGCCTCCACGCTCTTCGGATTCACCTCGACCCTGCTGACCGAGCGGAACGCGTTTTTTGAGGCCCGTCCCGAAACGAGCGTGGTTCTGGACTCGCTCGGCGCGCCGGACACGACGGTGAGCCGGTCCGACGTGACGACCTCGCTCACCGGGGCGCGTCACGACTTCACCCTCCGGGACGTCCGCACGCTGTTGGGGTTTCTCAGGGTGAGCCCGGGGTTGAGCTACTCGGAGATCTTCTACAGCAGGGACGCGGCCGGAAACCGGAACCAGCGGGCCGGGGTCTTGAGCGGCGGCGTGAGCGTCAACACCGCCATCTTCGGGAACTTCCGTCCCTCGCTCGGCCCGCTGCGCGCCGTGCGGCACGTGCTGACGCCGTCGGTCGGGATCAGCTACCAGCCTGCGTACCCGAAGCTGAACTATCGGGATGCGAGCGGGGTCCTTCGGCCGCGGTTCACGGGCGTCTCCGGGATCTCGCTCTCGGGATCGGAAGCGCGATTCATGAGCTTCTCGCTCCGGAACGACGTGCACGTCAAGTGGGGCGACCCGACGCAGCCCAAGGTGCTGAACAATCTGATCCAGCTCCAGACTTCCGGCAGCTATAACCTCCTCGCCTCGAGGACCGGAGCGAGGTCGCTGTCGGACCTCTTCAGCACGTTGAGCCTGCATCCGATCAACCGCGGCTCGATCGACATGAATTTCACCCACAACCCCTACGACGGAAAGCTCCTGAGTTTCGGCGTCTCGAGCGGCCTTTTCTTCCAGGGAGTGAGGCGCGCGCAGCTCCAGGAAGAGAATGTGTCGCTCGGTCCCGCGGCACAGGCGGTCGTGGCGCCGACCGGCTGGGCTCCCCCGGGGCTCGTCGCCTCGGATCTTCCGTGGATGCTGGGAATCTCGTTGAGCCATACGGGCTCGAGCAGCAGGCTTTCGACCGGCGGGTACTCGCCCTGGGCGTCTCGGACGACGGGGAACGGGTCCGTCGGAATCAACCCGACGAGCAACTGGCGCGTGGACTATTCGGCGCAATTCGATTTCAACAGCCGCAAGATGACTTCCTGGAACTACTCGGTGAAGCGCGACCTCCACTGCTGGGAAGCGCAGTTCACACGCAGCATTTCGGGAGGGATCACCGAGTACTACTTCAAGATCAACGTGAAGAATCTCCCGGAGGTCTATTACGAGCAAGGTTCGCGCGGCCTGCGCGGCTTCGGTGGAATTCAGGACAAGTTCTAGTCAAGAAAAACCGCGCCGGCATCAGGAATCCAATTGACACCCCCTGGGGTGCGGCGTAATTTGACGCCCGTTGTTCAGCCGAGAGGAGGTGAGACGCAGATGAACAAGACCGAACTCATCGCCACCGTTGCAAAGAAGACCGGTCTTTCGGCACGCGAAGCGCGCGCCGCCGTCGAAACGCTTTTCTCCCCAGGCAAGGAAGGATTGATCGCGGCCGCCCTCATGTCCGGGAAGAAGGTTCAGATCACGGGATTCGGAACCTTCGAGACCCGCAAACGCAAAGCGCGCGAGGGTCGCAATCCCCAGACCGGAGAGCGCATCAAGATCGCGGCATCCCGGTTTCCGGCATTCCACGCAGGCAAGGCACTGAAGGACCGCATCAAGAAGTAAGGTTTCTCCCATCGGCTTTGCGAAGGAGCGGGCAGGCTCGCCTACCCGCTCCTTCTGCGTTTCTACGGCAGGGCGCAAGGTGCGGGCGGGCAGCGAAACCTTGAACCCGGCGGCCTTTGCGGGGTATAGTTTTCGACGCTCGTGCCGATTTCAGGGACGGAGGTGAATCGACTGACCCGTTTCCAATCCCTACTCTTTCTTCTTGTCGCGGCTGGGCTTGCGGCGTTGAGCCCGAAGGTTCTCGGGAAGGGCACGCCCTGTGACCTGCTGATCCAGGTCACGACGGACGTCTACGGCGAACTCGCCCCCTGCGGCTGACACGCTCACCCGCTCGGCGGACTCGCCCGGAGGGCGAGTCAGTTCAAAGTAGGCGCCCTCAAGTTCCCCAACCACTTCCGGGTGGATTCGGGGGATTTCCTGGGCACGGCCGGGGAGCAGGATTCCCTGAAGGGCGTGTATCTGATCCAGGCCATGGACAAGCTGGGCTACGACGTCGTCACCCTTGGCGAGCGCGAGTTCAATTTCGGCCAGGACTACCTGCTCAGCAACTTCAAGAAGACGAAGATCGACCTGGTTTCCTCCAACTTGGTCTATGCCGACACGAAGAAACCCTTCGTGAAACCCTACGTCATCAAGAAGATGTGCGGCGCGCGCGTCGCCTTCTTCGGCCTCATCGGCGGCGACATGAAGATCCGCACCCTCGCCAAGGAGCGGGCGCTCGAGGTCAAGGATCCGGTTGCGACCGCGAAGGCGCTCGTCCCGGACCTCCGCAAGAAGGCCGATATCGTGGTGCTCCTCTCACACCTGGGACTCACGGAGAGCCAGCGCCTGACCCTGGAAGTGCCGGGGATCGACGTCATGGCCTTCGGACATCAGCCGGGACTGTTCCGGGAAATCGCCAAGACCAACGGTGTGATCAATACCCGCGCCGGGGATCGAGGGCAGTACATCCCAGGGGTGCACCTGGTTGTCGAGGACGGCAAGATCGCGTCCTACGACGGGGAGGTCGTCTCGCTCGACGACAAGGTCCCGGCGGATGATGAGATGAACCGCTCGGTCGACGCGTTCAACGAGGAGATGAATCGCAGATTCGCGTCGGTCAGCTCGAATCAGACCCCCGCCCAGCCGGCCGCCACACCGCTGGCCGGAGACCACTACCTGGGCGAGAAGAACTGCCGCCGCTGCCACGATGCCGAGTACCAGCTGTACTCCAGCCAGCAGCACGCACAGGCCTTTCAGACGCTGGTCAAGAACCAGCGCGACGCGAGCCCCGAGTGCCTGCCCTGCCACGTCGTGGGGTACGGACAGCCGGGCGGCTTCGCCTCCAAGCAGACCACCCCCGACCTCGTGAACGTGCAATGCGAGAACTGCCATGGCATGGGCACGAAACATCCGGATCAGGGCAATGCCAGCGCCGTCGTGGGTCCCGATGTATGCCTGACCTGCCACACGCACGAGCAGAGCCCGAACTTCGATTATGACGAGGCGTTGACGCATATTGTGCACTGGCATCCATAGCCGCCGCCGGCGCCCGGTCCTCGCGGCGGCGGCCGCCCTCCTCCTCGCCGCAAGCGGATCCTCCCAGGCCCAAAGCCTCAAACTCGTCTCCCTGTCGCTGCCCGCAGATGTCCCGTCCGGAAGCTGGGTTTCCTATCAGGTGACCGTCGAATCCAAGAACCGCTCCCCCCGCCGCTTCACCCAGAGGCTGTCCGTGGTTTCACGAGAGGGCTCGGGCGAGGAGTCGGGCGCCTGGGTGGAGCTCAGGACGATCGAGAGCGGCAGGTCACGCTTCGAGCGGGGATTCTTCGCGCCCGCGTCGGGAGGTCGGGGCTCCGATCCTGCTTCCGGAGCCGCGAGGGCGCTGACGCTCGCCCGTTACCAGAGACTCACGCCGGACGGGACGCTCTACGAGTATCCGGTCGGCGAAGAAGGCGCCCCGATGCTCGATGAGGATGTCTCGGCGATGGATCTCATCGAATTCACAGGCGGCACGGCCTCGGACTCACTCGCCCCGGATACGCTCCGGGTCGGGCGCGTGGCCGTCCCGTGCCAGGTACAGCGGGTGCGGAGGTACGGGAAGCAGGATTGGCCGGGGGACGACACGACCTACGTGAACCGCGCCGTGATGACCCGGATCTCGTGGCGCAATACCGGGATCCCGGTGACTGGTTACGCCCGCTCGGTGGTCGAGGTTTCCACGGAGCGCGTCCCGATCCGTGCTCCCGCGCCTGCCGACTCCGCCGGCGGGACGGGTGCCTGGGGTAGTGGGGCGCCGCCCGATTCCGCGGCCGCCGCGGCCCCCGTCCCCCAGGAGCCGAGTCACGGACGTGGGCAATTCTTCTACCGCGCCGAAATCAACCTGCTCGATCTGGGCCATGACGCCGTCCCGGAAGTGACCCAGGCCCCGGAGCCCGTTCCGGAAGACGCCATGCCGAGGCAAAGAAGGATCATCAAATAGTCGCCGAGCCGGCGTAGCGGCCGCCACGCGCCGCGTACCGCCCCGCGATCCCCGCCGCCCCAAATCTCTCCAGATCCGCCGCATCCGGGCCGATACCCGTGATGGACCCTTGTTATGCGTAGTCGGCCTCAGGCTTTACCCATTTCTTCAAGCGTAGGAGCACCCATGGCGTCAGGCGGACGAAAACCGCTCGGGCAAAGCCTCGTCGAGCAGGGACATCTCTCCCGCGAAGGCCTCGCCCGCGCGCTCGAGGAGCAGCGCCGCACGGGGCAGGCGCTCCGCGAGGTGCTGCTCCGCCTGGAGCTGGTTTCCGAGGACGCGATCCTCGACTACTACGAGGAGCAGCTCGGCATTCCACGCATGGATCTCACCACCTACGTTCTCGAGCCGGAGATCGTGCGGCTGGTCCCGGAGCGCATCGCGCGCCAGTTCAAGCTCATTCCCCTCTTCAAGATCGGAAACACGATCACGATCGCGATGGTCGACCCGCTCGACATCGTCGCCCTGGACGAGGTGAAGCTCGCGACCGGGCTCGAAGTCGAGGTCGTGGTCTCCCCCGAGCCCCACATTCGGGAGGCCGTGGATCGCTACCATCCGCTGGGCGGCGGACTCGAGCTGCTCGTGCGGGAGCAGGGACAGAAGCAGGGCCAGAGACAGGGCCGTCCGGGCGAGGAGCAGGTCATCCGCGGCGAAGAGGACGGGCCGGTCATACGCTTCGTCAACGCCGTGGTGCATCAGGCGGTCCGCGAAGGCGCATCCGATCTCCACTTCGAGCCGGACGAATCGAATCTCAGGATCCGCTACCGCGTGGACGGGATCCTGCGCGAGGCCTCGATCCAGTCCAAATCGATCCACGCTTCCGTCGTCTCGCGCGTGAAGATCATGGCGCAGCTCGACATCGCCGAGCGCCGCCTGCCGCAAGACGGGCGCGCCCGGATCGAGATCTCCGGGAAGGAATACGATCTCCGCGTCTCGACGTTTCCCACCATCCACGGGGAAAACGTCGTGCTCCGCGTCCTGGACAAGTCGAGCGCGCTCCTCGGCACGTCGGAGCTGGGGCTTGCGCCGGGGCCGCTCGGTGAGCTCTCCCGGATGATCGAGCGGCCGAACGGGATCGTGCTCGTCACCGGTCCGACGGGAAGCGGCAAGACGACCACCCTCTATTCCTGCATCGGGAAGATCAACACGGTCGAGCGGAACATCGTGACGCTCGAGGACCCGGTCGAGTACCACCTCCCGTCCATCCGGCAGACCCAGGTGGACCCCGACGTCGGGCTCACGTTCGCGCGCGGACTGCGCGCGCTCCTCCGTCAGGATCCCGACGTGATCATGGTCGGCGAGATCCGCGACGGCGAGACCGCCGAGATCGCGGTCCGCTCCGCGCTCACCGGCCACCTCGTGCTCTCCACGCTCCACACGAACGACGCTTCGGGCGCCTTGCCGAGGCTCCTCGACATGAAGATCGAGCCCTTCCTCCTCTCGTCGGCGATGCTGGGAGTCGTCGCGCAGCGTCTGGTGCGCCGCGTGTGCGAGAAGTGCCGCCGGACGAGCGAGCCGCCCGCCGAGGCGCTCGCAGAGCTCGGAGTGGGCGCGTTGAAGGGTGAGTTCGTCGTCGGGGCCGGCTGCATGGCCTGCGGGCAGACGGGCTACCGGGGGCGGCTCGGGATCTTCGAGGTGCTGATCGTCACGGACGAGATCCGGGACCTCGTCGCATCCCGCGCCTCGACCGAGGACATCGCGCGGGCCGCGCGCCGCGGTGGAATGGCGACCTTGCGGGACGACGCGTTGCGCAAGGCGGCGAAGGGGATCACGACGCTCTCCGAGGTCATCCGGGTCACGCGGAAGAACGTCCACATCCAGGATCTGGACCAGGACGTCCTCCCGGTCCGGAGGTAGCCCATGCCCGCCTATCGGTACCGGGCCCTCAGCGCGGCAGGCGAGGCGCAGCAGGGCCTGCTCGACGCGCCCGACCTGGATCAGGCGCTGGACCGCATCCACAACATGGGGCTCACCCCGGTGCGCCTCGAGCCCCAGGGCGCCGCGACGGACCGGATACGCCGGATACCGTTCCTCGACAAGAAGGTCACGCCGCGCGATCTGATCCTCTTCACGCGCCAGCTCGAAACGATGCTGGATTCGGGGCTGCCGATTCTCTCCTCGCTCGAGAGCCTCCATGCCCAGGCGACGCATCCGAGGCTCAAGCGGGCCATCGACCGCGTCCGATCCGACGTGGAGCAGGGCTCGACGCTGACCGAAGCGCTGCGTCGACAGCCGGAGTGCTTCCCACGGATCTACGTGAATCTGGTCTTCGCGGGGGAGGAGGGTGGGCTCCTCGCCCAGATGCTGGACCGCGTGGGCACCTTGCTCGAGTACGAAGCCGAGACCGACCAGAGGATCCGCTCCGCCACCTTCTATCCGACCCTGATCATCACCGAGCTCGGGCTCGCGTTCCTCGTCCTGATCAAGTTCGTGTTGCCGCGGTTCGCGTCGCTGTTCCGGAAGTTCGACACCCAACTCCCGCTCCCGACGCGCGTCCTGATCGGGGTGAGCGACTTTTTCGAGCGCTGGTGGATTCCCTTTCTCTTCGCCGTCGGGTGCGCGGCGGCGGGCGCCATCCTCTGGAGCCGGACCCCGCGCGGGCGGTCCACGATCGACCGGATGGTGATCACGACCCCGATCTTCGGCCCCATTTTTCTGATGACGATCATGTCCCGCTTCGCGCGCGTCCTGTCGGCGCTCCTCGCGAGCGGTATCCCGATCGTCCAGGCGCTCGACATCGTGCGCGGGGTGGTGGGGAACACGATCGTGGAGGCCGAAATCGACAAGATGCGGGACGGTGTGGTGGCCGGGATGGGGCTGGCGGAGCCGCTCCGGGGGAGCCCCGTCTTCCCGCCCCTGGTGGTCAAGATGTTGGCGGTCGGCGAAGAGACCGGCGCGGTGGACAAGATGCTGCTCCGCGTCTCTCGATATTACGATCAGGACGTCGATTACGCCGTCAAGAACCTTTCCACGGCTATAGAGCCTGTGCTCCTCATCATCCTCGGGGCCGCGGTGCTCTTCACCGCCCTGGCCGTGTTCCTGCCCCTCTGGAACCTCATGAACGTGTTCCGCCACTGACGAGGCGGCCCCCGAGCTCGGTCGCGGATCCGCCTCAAGATCTCCCTCCGAATTGCCGAATGCAATGTCGGGATACTTGAAGGCGCGCCCCGGCGGTGCGGGGAACACGAAGCAGCCATTCACGGAGGTTGTGCGTATGTATCGGAAGAGCTCTGAAAGCGGTTTCACGCTGATCGAACTCGTGATCGTGATCGTGATCCTCGGCATCCTGGCCGCGGTC
>Ga0137396_10000285_pt1 | contig 22712 bp, 26 predicted proteins | sample czc16metaG_FD_108284 | JGI IMG/M metagenome (GOLD analysis project Ga0137396, IMG submission 108284) | Vadose zone soil microbial communities from Angelo Coast Range Reserve, California, USA - czcobulk3.16 metaG | ecosystem: Environmental > Terrestrial > Soil > Vadose zone | place: USA...
AAGTGAAGCTCCCGGCCTGCCCTTGGTACGAGCCGTTATCCTGCTCGACGTAGTTGTAGCCTATGATGTATCCAGTTGATGGGTCGAAGTATTCGTACCAGGTGTAGGAAGCTGTAAAGAGGCCGTAGGCGTCGTTCCGCTGGTATTGACCTGTCCCCTTGGTTTGGATGCTCTGAACGTACTTGTTACCTTCCGTGGGTAACTGCAGACTGTAATTCTTCGACAACACCGTGAATTGAGTGTTGAGAACATAGAAGGTGCCCCCGATTGGAAGCGAGGGATTCATGTCAAACCACACGTAAATGGGGTTTGTATAGCCCACCTGATGATCGGTTCCTCTTACGTACGTGAAGCTGCTTGTTGACCACGTATAACTGCCAGAAGACGAGCTAGAGTTGGAGAGCCCCTGGTTGTTGCTGTATTGAAATGAATAGCTATAGGTGGCTGATACATTGGTTCCGCTTATGGAGGTCATCTTCTCCATCCCCGTTGTCTGGGCTTGATCCGTGTAACCGGAGTACGAGTTCTGACCGTTGTTTACAGTGGTTGTTTCAGAATAGTTGAAGAAGTCGCCGTTCTGCGGTGCGTACGCGGAAACCGAGTTTGCATTCGCTGCAACTGCAAGTGCTATCAGCAGTATTGACAGAGCTACGGCGAAGATCTTGTGGTTCAACCTGCAAATCCTCCTACGCCGTGGCTATGAGCAGGATGGAATCCTCCCATCCCACTGAACATTGAATGATAGGATCCGTGGGCTATGATTACCGGGTAGTACCCGAAAAAGAGCGGGTGTGGTCCATATGTGAACTGCACTGGGGTTCCCGTGATCTTGGCTGTGGGGTCAATCTCCTTTACTATCTCGTTCCGAACTCCATGGATCATTCTTACTGCCATGGCTACCAATTCGGACCGTTCTAGGCCTGTAGCATAGGTTGTAGCGTAGCCTGAGAGTAACGTAGCTGCCTTCTCCATGAGGTCGAGGACCTCATGCGCTTCGAACACAGGTATGGAGGCGAGAATCGCTGCTGCGACTATGGGATACTGCAAGTAGTTCTGCAGCTGTTCAATAATATACTTCAGTTTCTCTTCCACTTCGTCTGGATTTAGTTCCCCGATTCCCAGGAAGGCCGAAGAGATCTCCGTGTCCTCTGATGTCGTGTACCCCCAGGAGGTGAACAACGACCTGAACTGCTGGAACTTGGAACTCAACCCGTCGACTGGAACATTCATGATGGCCAGTATCGAAGCAGCTTCGCTTGATTTGGTCAGATGTTTAAACTGGGAAAATCGACCGATGGGATAGGTTCCGTCGAACCTTCGGCCTGCCATGATAGTAGCGGCAACTCCAGCGGATTGTTCCTTCGGAACACCTTGATGCCTCAGCTGTTCGTCCAGATTCCTTAGAGTAGCTCCAAGGATCTGGACGTCCTGACTGCTCAGCGCGGCCATGATCTCAGCGGCCATGAGCTTGTTGGGAAGTGTGGAGTCGAACGTCCGAAGAGCCGATAGGGCATCAGTGAACCTTCGACCTATTGTAGCCGTATCCCCTTGGAGCTTGGCTAGTCCTATTCCCGTGCTCCACAACAGTGATAGACCTTGATCCCCATCACCATTATCGCCGTTTTCTGATTCGTCTAGATCCGCTATCTCAGGAACTTGAGGTTTGACCCATCGCGCGTAGGACGTAGCCTTGTCGGCTATGGACCGCAACTCTGCATAGGTTGCCTTGATCTCCGCTATGAAATCGGGGAACTCTTGGTCTGCGACCCTGTAGTACCTGACACTGAGATCGTTAAACACGAGAGTTCCAAGGCCCGTGAGTGACAGGTATACTCCATCGTATGCCACCATTCGATCAACCACGGACTTCTCCTGGATGAGTTCATTCACCGTTGCCTCCATCAATCTTAGCCCGGATTCCTCGCTGGAAATCGCGCCTGTTTCTTCCTGAATTCTTTCCTGTAGCTGGCCCTGTTCCTCCTTCCCTTCAAAATGGAATTTGAACGAGTGCTCCTTTCGGACATCCTGCTGTAGATCTGTCTGTGCTTGCTGCTCTCTAGACTTCTCAGTTTCTATCTGCGCCATTATCTGAGACAGTCTGGCAACATCGTTAGCCTTTTTTCCGTAATCATCCTTGGTTGTCATCAGAACATAGCCGCTAGCCGACAAGTATTCCAGATCAGCTGCCGGAACACGTGTAATGGAATCTACCCTATCAAATAGCTGAGATAGAAATGTCCTCACTTCGCCGCATTTCATGATAGGAGCTAGCGACGCGCGAAGCGCTGAGAAGCTTAAGTGATTTGCTGTGCAAACAAAGTTCCCGTGCTCGTTCAATCCCGGTCCGAGGGATAGAGGGCACTTGTTACTGCAAAAATCTCGAAGATCGATCTTATCATTAGCCGGGGCCTTTCAGACAGTGGCCAACGTTCTGGTCGTCAATCTCCTGCCATTGCTTTGCGTAGCAGGATCTCGCCGGGGACGACGAGCATTTCTCTGTACATGTTGACAGTGTGAAGATTCCCGTGCTTCTTGGAGACCTCGCTGAAACCTGTCTGTGTAAAGCCTTGGGACGCGAATAGCGCCTCTGATGCTACGTTGTCATGTTCTACGCTTGCGAACACTTCCTGCGCACCACGTGCCTTGAAGAGTCTCAGCGAGTCTTCTAAGAGAAGTTTCCCTATGCCCTTTTTTCTCTGAGCCTTTGCAACGGCGATATAGTACACGTATCCGATAGTGCCCTCTAGAATCTTCAACATGACAAGGCCAACCGGTTTGCCCGACGACATTGCGGCCCTCACGAGCTCAATATGCTGAAGTGTTCTTTTCGAGTGCATCAGGTACCATCCTTCGAAGCTCTCCTGGAGAATCCATTCAAGCCTGTCCCTCTGTTTCGAGGGAACATCTTCGATCGTGATCTCCTCTTGGGATGTCATAGGCCAAACACGCGCCTCGCATTCCCGAACAATATCTTGCCCTTATCATCCTCGCTCACGTCCAGCTTACTTATCAAATCCAGTGCGTCAGAGTGTTTCGTAACTGGATAGTCTGTTCCGAATAGAACTTTCTCAGCACTGCCCGCATAGTAGATCGCTTCGCTTATCTTCCTGGCTAGCCAGTTGGCATATTTCTCGGCATATCCGCCCTTCCCGGTTATGAGTCCGGAGGTGTCTGTGTACACGTTTGGGTGCTTGTAGATCATCTCGGCGACGTCGTCGAACCATGGATTGCCAAAGTGGCACAGGACTATTGTCAAATCCTTTCTCTTGTTAGCCAGTCTATCCAGCGTAAGTGGGTGCGATGCGGCTAAGTCCCCGTCGCTGAAGGCTGTGTCTCCAGTGTGAAAGAGTATCGGTAATCCTTCAGCCTCGGCATAATCGTAAAGCTGGCTAAACACGGGGCTGTCCGCGGATGCTTTGACGTAACCCAGTCTGATCTTGAAGCCCTTGACATCTTTCTGGTTCTCCTTTGCCATTATGACAACTTCGTTCACTTCTTTCGTAGTTGGCTCCGCGGTAATTACCGGTGCGAGCATCTCATTGCTCCTTTTGCACAAGCTTAGGACTTCTTTGTTTGGGAGGCAACCAGATTCTCGCAAGGGCGGGCTCAGCAGTAAACCGCGTTCCACATCTTTCCTTCGCATCGTGTCGAGTAATTCATCCATAGAGTATGCTAGGCCGTTCACCCGTGCAAAACGGATGAGGGCGTCGTCTCTATTCTCCGACAGGTGCACGTGAGCATCCAAGATCTTCACCAACGCACCTCACCCCGACATGTCGCTAACATTTCCTTTATCCTGAGGGAACTGAGTCAGCGGAAGGTTTTTTCGCAATGTTTCCAACGCCGACTGAGATTCATGTTGGACTTAGAACTATCGAAGTCTACAAGACTCAGGGTGGGAATCATTTGCGTACTCATCTTGTTGAACGTGCCTCATTTCTTGTCGCAAGTGCAGGCAACCGCGTCACCTGTTACGCCTGTTCTTACCGGTCTCAACTTTCCCGTCTCCCTGAAGTTTGCACCTGACGGGCGAATATTCTTCACGGAGAAAGACACCGGGAGTATACGGATTATTCTTCAGAACGGAACTCTCCTTGCGACTCCCTTCGCGACCGTCTCACCGATCTTTGCAGACGGCGAGGCGGGACTTCTAGGCCTAGCCCTGGACCCATCCTTTGCCTCCAACGGCTACGTTTATGTCTACTACACGGACCGGGATACTCAGAACTACACGCACGGGCATATTCAACGCTATACCGCGACCGGCAATGCGGGCGGAGACCCAGTCAGCATCTTCAACGTGACGAGCTCGGCTCCAAACACAGTCTATCATAATGGCGGTTACATCAAGTTCGGACCCGACGGCAAACTCTACTACTCCTCACCTGACGAAATATACAGCCTCAATACCCAATTCCCCATACCTCAACCATCTTCGATACCTAGTCTAGTCCTCATCGCGATTGCAACGGTTGGAGCGACGGTCACAGCGACGACAGCAGTCTACCTTCTGGTCCGCCGTCGAAGCAGACGTTCTACCACTTCCGAGCCTATCAAGAAAATGTCGCTGACTCGGCCGCCCTTTTTCCTTGATGGTTAATTACTAGAACAGAAGGCGCGATTGTGATGGACAACAGATTGTTGGAAGGTGCGTTTGCCAATCTTTCAACTGCCCTTATCGCTGATGCATGCGTACGCCTGAAAATCCCCCTGCGTGTCGCCACACCCGGCATACATCCCTTAGTGTCGGGTATGCGGGTGGCTGGTCGGGTGCTGCCGGCCCGTCATCGAGGAAGTGTAGATGTTTTCCTAGAGGCCATGAAGAAGGCCTACCCAGGAGATGTCCTGGTTGTGGATAACGAGGGCCGAAGCAACGAGAGTTGCGTGGGTGATCTTACTGTAATGGAGGCCCGAGCGTCTGGCGTGGCCGGGTTGGTGGTGCGGGGCTACCATCGGGACACCAAAGAGCTCGCTGGGCTGGGTTTTCCCGTATTCAGCTATGGATCATATTCGGCCGGTCCTCGTCGCCTCGATGAGAGGGGGCCGTTAGATCTTTCTTCGGCGCAGTGGGACGGTTTCACTGTCGACTGTGATGACACGGTTTTTGCAGATGATGATGGCGTTCTCTTCGTACAGTCGAGCAAGATAGAAGACATCTTGAAAGTTGCCAGGTCCATTTCGAACGTGGAGCGGAAGCAGGCTGAGACAATCCGTTCTGGAAAGAAGCTTTCTGAACAATTGGACTTCGACGGGTACCTAGCAAAACGTAACTCGGATCCATCTTACACCTTCCGTAGGCATCTACGGGAGCGAGGGGGAGCAGTGGAAGAATAGTTCCGAACTGGGAGTGCGCCGGTTCCGACTCGGACGGTAGGAGTTCTGCAACCTAGTTCTTGGTGGACTTCTCTGAAGGGACTAGTAGCAGGGAGGACAGATTCTGTTCTCCAGGTGAGATTGCATTGGCATTGCAAGCCCTATTGAAAAGTAGAGATATCCGTCCACGAAGTTGCTATGTGATGAAACGAAGATGAAGTAGATGTAATTCCATGGGAGTGGGAATGCTCCCGGAGGTGGGGTCCAGCCCATCGTGATCCGGGCCATGTCTCCGACCGGAATTATGATCGGAAGTTGTGTGCAAGTCAAAGATTGTGTGGTTCCGCACTGGACCTGGTGTCCAGAGGCGAGCTGCCATGAAAGACCAGTTGCCAGTGGGATGTTGCTCAGATAGATTGAGATGAGTTTCACTGGTATAGATCCCGTGTTCATGACGTCCACTTCGGTGTTGCCGACGCAGTTGCCGGTGATGGAGCCTGAGATTTTGTTGTTTCCGGTGGCGCACCAGCCATTGGTGCCGTAGAGTACGTTGCTATTCACATTGTTCCCGGAGATTACGATAACACCGTTCTGGTCAAGGTCGAGACTCGCTACCGTATCGTTAATTATCTGGCCCTGATCAGCGCTCTCGATCTCTAATCTCCCGGAGATATGATCACTTATCAGGTAGGTCGCGTGACCAACCTCGTTCTCCACCTGCCCGGTTACGATCGTGCCGGTCATAGTGAACGAACCCCGGCCACCACCGTACATCGCCGCACCGCAGGCATCAGTGCATATTCCTAGATTGCCAGAGGTGTTGAGTGCGCTCCCTGAAATATTCGTAACTTGAACGTTGTACAAGCCTGTGAATCCATAGACGCTAGCGTTCCTGAGCGTGACGCTAGCTGAGTAGTTGGCGATCAGATCCCCGTTAATAGTGGTGCTTACCACGGTCAGGTTGGCGCCGGTCGATACAAACACGTTTCCGACTGATGCGGTAATCACACAGACACCGTTGACGGGAACAATGACGTTCCCGGAGTATGGTGATGTGATGGACCCGTTGCATGTCACGAAGGGATTCGAAGGGGAACATCCTATAGGCGAATTCCTGCAGGATGTCACAGTCTCGGGTATCGATTGAACATATGTTGCGAATTGGCCCTGTATCGTCTTGAACTTTTCCGAGTACGCTGCCCCAGCATTATCCTGGCCGGTGTTTGACGTAAACGCAGGCACCGCCCAAATAAATACGATGGCGGACAACGCTATCACAATGAGAACCATCAATACCTCTGCATAGATCGTGCTCATTCCTCTTCGAGAGCGTCGGAAAGAAGAGGACATTGCCACCATTACGTACTAGGGCACCGCGGGGCAAAAGGAACCTGTTACAACTGCCATCGTCGGATCTGGACAGCCCTAAGGTTAACTCCCTGCTTCTCCCACTGGGAACTTGAAAATAATAGGAGGAAGCATTGACTGATGGTTGTCCCATCGGTGGCCGAAGTCCCCGAATATTCGTCAAAGGAGCTATCAGCGAATACGTGGCCTGATCTCGCGAGGCTTTTCGAGAAACCGGAAATTGGAGACGCGTGGTGGTGTTGGTGCACACACCATCATATCTCATCTTACACTGCGCCCGAGAATAGGCAACCGCGAACTAGGGCCGAGAGGGCTGTGAGGAATCGTCAGCGAAAGAAGAAGCTCGTCAAGAATGGACAAGCCCATGGGGTAATTGTCTATGCAAATGGAGAGCCGATAGGATGGTGCCAGTATGGGTCAAGAGAGGAGCTCTCACGGGTTGACCACAGCCGCAATTATCGAAATCTCGTACCCAAGGACAAAACGGAGAAGCTCTGGAGGATAACCTGCTTTGTCGTTGACAAGAATTATCGCAAAAGCGGCGTAGCGAGCACTGCGCTCAAGGCCGCCCTGGAAAGCATAAGAAACAAGGGCGGCGGTCTCGTCGAAGCCATTCCAGTGAGCAAGACGGATCAGGGATCAGGCTACATGTACACCGGAACAGTCCCAATGTTCGAGAAGGCCGGGTTCGAGATCATCGCACCCCTCGCGAACGGCCGAACATCAACCGTTGTGATGTGGAGAACTATCTAGTCTGGCATTTTTTCGACCTTTTCGAACTCTTGATTCTAGATTTTGGCCCCCGTGACTCATGTATCTTCGCGAGACGATCAACCAGCTGAACATCATCGAGTCGTTTGCAGACGACCGGAAATAGCGCATCAGGCCCGCTCCACCGGACTTCTTCGGGCGAGGATATGTTTGGCTCCTTTGTTCGAAGGGTCGCAAGGTCGCGAAATAAAAGTGCGAGTTTGAAATTGGCTTCTAGGACTTCTGCAAGGCGAACGACGGATCGTGGCTGTACCTTCCAGTTTTCTGCCCTCGGTGGAATCGCTTCTAGATGGCGGTAAGTGCCGAGAACGGCTGCTGTTGATTTCCCTCCCCAGCCTTCCAGACCAGGGAATCCGTCCGCGTCGTCCCCCACTAGGGCGAGATAATCGGGTATGGAGCTTGGTGGGACCCCGAACTTTTCTATCACGCCTGCCTCGTTCCGAATGCTTCGTGCGCGGCGATCAAGCTGAACAACGCGATCGTCCAGGACGCACTGAGCCAAGTCCTTGTCTGGCGAGCAGATGTAGACGCGATCAACCTTAGAGAGCTTGCTCAGGGACGCAGCCGCCCCAGCGAGAGCATCATCAGCTTCCAGCTCGACCATTGGCCAAACAACGACTCCCATCGCTTGCAGCCCCTCCTCGAGCAACGGGAACTGTGATAGTAGTCGTGGATCAACTCCTTCGCCCGTCTTGTATCCAGCCCAAAGGTCGTTCCGGAAGGACTCGATAACATGGTCGGTCGCAACGCCAATGTGAGTAATTCCAGATTCGAGCATACCAACTATGCTGTTGAGTACGCCCCGAGTCGCCGCGACCTCTTCGCCGTTGTCATTGGTCTGGGGAGGGATCGCGTAGAAGTGACGGAACAGTTCGTAAGTGCCGTCCACGAGGTAGATATCCACGCTAGAACAACTCTCACTTCAACAAAAGAAACAGTGAGGTTTGACTTCCGAAAGTTCCGTTGTGGCGGAAATTCTCCTATTTCTTCCCCTTCTGAGTCTCCCTCAATCGAAGCGTGACTATCTTATTGACCAAATCATACGGAATTGGTTTTTCCAGAGGAAATCGTAACGAGCCTTTTGGGCCCGCAAATGGAGACAATTGTTTCCTAAACGCTTCACTTCCTTCGGGTATCGAGTAGAATCCGATATGATCCTTCCAAGCGCTGAAGTACACCAACCTCTTCCCGTCTAGCTTGAACGTTGGCATGTCATAGCTTATTGATTCTACCGCTTCGGGCGCAGCTTTTCGTACTGTAGCCCTCAGTTTTTCCAGAATAGTGCGAACATTCTCCGGGAAGGCTTCGATATATTCGTCGATGTTCTCGAACTTCTTAGTTGGCATTGTTTTTGCTCAACTCCGGGTTTCTTGGCTCCTGAACTCGAAACTAGCCCTATGATTAATCGTTAAAATTCTTTTTCGATGTTATTGCTCGTTCCTTGTAACCGGTGCAATGAGCCCATTTCTTGGATTGGACACTAAGTTTCGGGTCATCAGTACGCAATCGGAGGCACAGTATGATGAAGTTTGCATAGACGTGTCCCAGTGCAGTCTCTTTTGATTTGAGCCGGGCAAGCATTCTCGGAGTACTTTGATACGACCTTGCCACGCTCGACGAGACCTCTCTCGTCGGCAAGTCTCTAGAAGTCGTCTAAGGTCTTGCCAGTCTTGAGCTGAATGTTGTCCATATATCCCTTGAATGTCGGTCTAGCCATGGTGACTATGACTTGAAGGGAATACCGCACACCATTAAAGTTGAGAGGAAGGGAAATGAGCTGATAGTTCATATTGCCTTGACTGAAAGAAAAAGCTGGGACCACACTGGTGTTATTCTGGCATCAGAGGGTTGGCAAGATATTGGATATGGACTGAAGATGCAGTTGACAATTGCCTCGACCAATATTGTCCTTCAAAAGGAACGGATTAAGTTGATACAGAAACCTGGAATACTCAATCGTCTACGCGGAAAGAAGATACCAATGTTGGAAGACCAGTCCTGAGAGGGATAATCTGCCTACCGGAAAATCGGATGCCTAGGCAAAGCCCAAGACCCTCGTGTCGAATTGAGAGCCTTGCGCTGGTCGTCAACAAATACGGTCGTTAGCTTGATTCTTGATCGCTAGTATGAACCCTTTCGTAGGTTGATCCCATACTCTAAGTAAGCTTTCAGACAGACAGTCATCTGCGTCCAGCCCTGACAGTTTCCGTATGAACCTTGAAGACCCTCCGTTGTAGCCCGCCATTTGCCCTCAACAATCTTCACAAGCGTCTCGTTTGCGTTCAGAGGCTCGAAACTCATCTCGACCACAGTATCGTATCCGCCGGATTCTGGTATTGATCCGGTTTTAGGGTCATAGAGGCCCTCGCTCGCCTCCCAAGAGAATCGAATTAGTCTGTTTCGAACAACCTTCTGCACCTTGACCGGGGCCTCCACAGACTTGTTCCCAACGTCGTTGAATTTCCACAAGACCGTCTTTCCCTCATCTAACGGTCCATTTGAACCGCCAGACGTGAAGTAACTGCTAAGCTTCTTTGGGTTGTGGACCGCGTCAAAGACCTCGTTTACCGGTTTCTGGATTTTCGTCTGAACAGTAAAACTCAGATCCATGTTTTGCATCTTTCGACCCTATTCGGCTATATGTTATATATTTATAACACTTTGTTCACACATAGGAATCGGCCGTGAACAGTTACCCGAACAGCAAATCTTCGGAGATGGCGACTTGAACAAGGAAGACCAATATGATCTGATTTTCAAAGCGCTCGGCGACTCTCGACGACGCGAGATACTCGACCTGCTCAAAGAGAGAGCAAGGACAACCGGAGAATTAATCGAACGCTTCAAGCCGTTGGACCGGTGCACGGTGATGCAGCACCTGAGCGTTCTCGAAAAGGCAGATCTCGTCATCGTGAAGCGTGAGGGTCGTCTTCGCTGGAACTACATCAACCCGCTCCCCATCAAAGAGTTGTATGACCGCTGGATCGGCGGTTATGCAGATAGCGCGATCGATCTGCTAGCTCGCATGAAACGCGAGATCAAAGGATACTAGTTGAGCTACGACCTATAGGTCGCAGAACATACATACACCCTCTCCCCGGAATCTGTTTCGCGAGCCAAATTGACCCAGGCGAGGACCGCGACAAAGCCCGACATTGTCAACTTGGATGAACTAGAACAACAGGCAAGGCAACAGCTTGACCAGGCTACCTACGATTTTGTGGCCGGGGGCGCCGGTTCCGAGCTGACCCTGAGGGCAAACCGAGAGGCTTTTCAGAAAATAACAATCATGCCCCACGTCCTAACCGGAATCAAGCACATCGATACTTCGATAGATCTTCTCGGGCAGCGGCTGTCCATGCCGATCTATGTTACGCCAATGGCGAACCATGGCGTCGTCCACTCAGTGGCGGAGATTGGAAGCGCGCAGGGGGCGAAAAAAGCAGGCACGCTCTTCGTCGCGCCAACAAGCTCAACCGAGACCATGGAGGAAGTCGCCATATCAATCAAAGACAACCCTCGATGGTTCCAACTATACTTCAACAAAGACCCGGAGGTCAATAGAGACCTGCTTCAGCGAGCCGAAAGGGCGGGTTACTCCGCAATCGTTCTGACAGTCGACCTACCAGTCCTGGGCATTAGAGATCGCAACGTCCGGAACAACTTCACCTTACCAAAAGAACTCAACGGGCCAAACATTTCCTCAGAAAGATACATTGCCGCAACGCGAAGCCTTCAGACTCTCACAGCCGGGATCAAGGATGACCTCAGCTGGGACGACTACGAATGGACCCGAAAGCACACCGCTCTACCAGTCTTGATCAAAGGCATCCTCTCGCCTGACGACGCTGAGGAGGCTGCCAAGCGAAATGTCCCCGCGATAATCGTCTCGAACCATGGAGGGAGACAACTTGACACCGGGTTCGGCGCGATCGAGGCTCTAGGACCAATAGTCGAGAGAGTCAAAGGAAGAACTAGAGTGTTATTCGATAGCGGAATCAGGCGGGGAACTGACGTGTTCAAAGCTCTTGCTTTAGGTGCTGAGGCGGTTGGTGTCGGACGACCAGTGCTTTGGGGTCTCGCGCTCTACGGCGCAGACGGAGTTGCGGCGGTCTTGGAGCACTTGAAAACAGAGCTGGTAAACGTAATGCGCCTTTCCGGCACGGCTCGACTCGCTGATATTACCTCGGATTACATCCGAGATTCCTAGCTGGTGTCCTCGACCGGGGGTGCTGATTCCACGAAGCGTGCCAATGGATATCTCCCTGTTAGAGGTTCGCAAATTTTCTATGAGACCTCAGGAGAGGGCGAGCCTCTGCTATTGTTGCATGGAGGCTTTGGAACAGTTGAGGACTTCGCTTCCCAGACGCCCGAACTAGCGAAGCACTTCAAGGTAGTAGCCTTCGAACGGCCCGGGCATGGACACACGGCTGACACCAAGGAGCCGTTTAGCTTCGCCGTTATGGCAGATTACACTGTGGGCTTCATGGAGGCGTTGGGAGTGGGACCGTCGAACCTCGTCGGGTGGAGCGACGGAGGGATCATCTCTCTACTCGTCGCCATTTCTCGACCGGACTTGGTGAAGCGTCTTGTCTGTGTAAGTGGACTCTTCGACACAAACGCTCAGCCCCCAAGAGACAGGGAATGGATTGCTTCGGCTACGCCGGAGTCTTTCAGGAAAAATCAAGCGGCGCTGGTAAAACGCTACGACGATGTCGCTCCGGATGGTCCTGCCCACTTCCCGGTTGTGTTCAAGAAGACCATGAGGATGTGGCTCGCCGAGCCTAACATTGAGAAGGAAGAACTGGCAAGAATCACCGCGCCCACTTTGGTTATGGCCGCAGACATGGACGGTGTCCCCATCGAACATACGCTGGAGCTGTTCAGGTCGATAAAGAATTCGCAATTGTGCATCATCCCTGGGACGACGCACTTTCTGCTTGCCGAGAAGCCGAAAGCAACAACCGGTGCGATTCTCGAGTTCCTTCAGAAGAATCAGAAAGCAAGTGGCCGATGAAGGATGGGCGAACGTCTTAGATAGGATGAAGCCCGCCGCCCGAATCATGACGGTTTCGGGTGATGTTGTCGAGGCGATCGGAAATACTCCAATGGTTCGGCTTCGCAAAGTCGTTCCCCGTGCTTCGGCGCGAGTTCTTGCGAAGCTTGAGTTTACGAATCCTACTGGAAGCATGAAGGATCGAGTAGCCAAGGCGATGGTGGAGGCAGCCGCGGCCGATGGAAGGTTGAAGTTCGGCGGGACGGTCGTCGAGTATACCGCAGGGACTACGGGGATTTCACTCGCCCTGGTTTGCGCGGCAAAGGGTTTCGGGTCTCACATGGTCTACTCTGACGCTTTCAGCCAGGAGAAGCTCCTGACCATGAAGGCATTCGGGTCTGAGACTACTATCGTAAAGAGCGACAACAAGAAGATCACGGAGAAACTAATCAAGGAAATGATCGACACGGCAGCGAAGATCAGCAAGAAACCGAACCATTGGTATTCTGACCAGTTGACCAACAAGGACGCCATAGCGGGTTACTTTCCTTTAGGGGAAGAGATCTGGACCCAAACAGGCAACAAACTGGACGCGTTTGTTCAAGCCGTCGGTACAGCGCACTCGATTCACGGCGCGACCAAGGCGCTATGGAAACATAATCGATCGATCCATGTTGCAGCCGTAGAACCAGCTGAATCGGCGGTGTTGTCGGGAGAACCGACCGGTTCCCACAAGATTGAAGGCGTAGGAATAGGCTTCGTCCCACCGCTCTGGGAACCTGATCTCGTGAACGAGATAATCAAGGTCACGACGGAAGAGGCTAAAGAAATGACCAGGCGTCTAGCGAAGGATGAGGGACTCTTTGTAGGAACATCCTCTGGCGCTAACGTAGTCGCCGCGTCGAGAGTAGCAAGGGGACTTGGACCCGATGCGACCGTTGTCACGATTATGGTTGATTCAGGTCTCAGGTATCTCAGCACAGGATTATTCGGCGCTGTCTGACAAGACCCCTGTCCATTCGAATCATCACGGTTTCACGGGATTCCGGAACTCTGATTGTGGGGCGCAGGCGGCGTGTTCTTGTAGCGTCGAGTATCCACTTCTATCTGAAGAACCATCATAAGTTCTTGCAGTTTCATAGGCATCACGTCCTTACCCTCCCAACCCTCACATGCATCGAGCACTTCGCTGACGAATCCAAGAGCCAGCATGATGTATTCGAGACCCAAAACTATCTGATCATCAACGCGTCTCGAACAAGAACTTAGACGGGTCAGCTAACTGAAACTATTCTAGGCTAAACAACGTCGATTGGCACCGATTACCCATTCGACTAATGCTGTTCCAAGAGATTACACTCGCACGCTGATCGAGTGCCATTCGCCAGGAACAACGTATGTGCGGAAGTGAGGATCTCTTACAAGGCGTGTCAGATAGGACTGGATCGCTCGCTTTCCGGGCAACCTTCCGCCCCAGCCACCAAAGAGTGGGTTGAGATTCGCGGTTACAATAAAGCTGCCTGGGCGCGTGAGACGACGGAGGTGTTGAATGTATCGCGGATATTCCCGCCAGTCACCGTCCAGAAACACGACGTCATAGCGGCCTCTTAGCTTGGGAAGGACGTTTTGTCCCCGCCCGCGGAGCACCCGAATACGCCCAGAGAGGCCCCGTTTCTCGAAAGCTTGCTCGGCGAGGTTCGCATGATCGGATTCCTCTTCAATCGTGTCCACACGACAGTCGGGTCCCGCAGCGGATGCCATCACGGCAGCCGTGTAACCGTGACCACAACCGACCTCGAGTATTCGTCGCGCACGAGTCAATGATGCGAGGACGGTCCAGAGAGGCGCCTGCAACGGGTCGCTCGGGAACATCTCACAATCCCGGCCGTGCTTACGCCGATGCTGATTCGATAATTGATACAGGTCAAGATAGGCATCGGCCCGACCACCGTAGATTTTCATGAGCAGCTGCTTAGTGCTCTTTTTCAAGATCTCATCCGTCCTCTCAAGGCATTAACGCGAATGTATCCGTGTTTATAGAACCCTCGAAGTAGAAATCCTCGGAATGCCCGTCGCCATAATTGACTTGACCATTTTTGGGTCGGGCCCATCTATGCCATGCTACATAGCACTAAAGTGAAGGAGCCCTGGAAGTGCCTTCATGACTCGGGAACTACCTTTACTGATAGGCGCGGTTGGCACAGTCCTAGGTTTCTTTTCCTTGTTATGGGCATTCTTTCTAGTCGCTTTCTCCTCCGGCTCCGCGAGCCAGCCCGGCTACGCCATCTCCCTTGAAGCAGAGATATTCCTTCTGACGTGGGCCGTAAGCCCCTTCATCGGGTTAGCCCGGGCGTTCAATGTCAAAAAGCCGGGAAACTGGGCGGACTGCTTTTCGTCCTTGCGGGTGCTCTTCCTTTGATAGTTAGCTCGGGAGCGCTCAAACTATTCTTTTGGACGCCTCTGTTGATTCTCGCGGGGATACTAGCGATCTTGAATTGGCCGGGTCCGTACCTGGACAAGGAAGGGATCGATGGTGTGACAGAACAAAGCTCCGTCCCCTAATGGCCAAAACTCACTCAAATCTTCTAATTTACTCTATTCTGGAAATAGGGTAGTAGAGGCAAACAGTGATCCCGCTTGGAAATTAGAGAGTATTTGCAGAAGAGAATTGACTCGAATAAGTCAAATCCTCGACTCGAATAGGTGCAACCTCTAACAGCGCGATCTTGACACGTGCGAGGAAGAATCCGTAGCCGTAGCGAAGATGTTAACTATGTAAAATGGTCATATTGGCAATTTCCGGCTAGACTGTTTCTTGAAATCCGGTATGCCCACCATGTTCGAGGAAGAACCCAAGGCACGATGCCCAGATTGCAGTCAGTCCCTCACATTCATCCGGACAAAATCACACCAGAAGCGATGGTACTGCTATGCCTGCGAGAAATACATCGACCGCCCAACCGAACCAACACTCATCAAAGACGCGCATGCCAGGATAGAGGCTCTCAACGGCCTCCAAGTAATAGATTCTCACGGAATGATCGTCGGTCGAGTCCGAAAGGCTATCTCGAACGACACCGGTGATGTCAGATCTCTCGTCCTATCCGTTGACAAAGAGCAGTTCAAGACTCTACTCGATGAGAGAGACTTGCCACGCGAGTTCGAGCTGGGCCATGAAAAGATCGCAACCGTCGGAGACGTCGTAATCCTATCCGACGTATTCTCACCGAGCGCACTCGCACCACCCAAACCACCAGAGGAGTCCCCGAACATCGGCAAATGCTCGAGATGCAGTGCCCTACTCATTGCCGGAGCAAAACATTGCATCAAGTGCGGAGCATTGCTGACCTCCGCTTCCTGCGTATCATGCGGAACGTTGAACCCAACCGAGGCTAGGTACTGCAAGAGCTGCGGCAACAAGCTGACCTAGTTTCGCATCGATTGTGCACCGAAACAGAATCAGATTTCACAAAGCCGTATTTTCGATCACCTAAATACTCAGCTTCCTCCGACCGGATTCCAGGTAGAGACGACAATTAGTGTCGGATCATAAGGAAGATCTGTGGCTGGACCTTGACCTTGCAGCTGCGAATGTTAGTCGGGCAGGGACACTCCTAGGGTCAACAATCGCGGTCTTCACCTTCCTCCTCTTCTTCCTCTATCCTCGCTTTTCCTCTGGCCAGATCGACCCTGTCCTCTTCCAGATCACTCTGACAATAATCGTGCTCACCATTCTCTCTTTCAGCTTGTGTGCGCTCTTCTGCTATCGGATTGGCGCATTTAGAATGACCATCACCGAGAAACGCGCAAGCATGCAAACCGGGGCTCTACTCTGGATCATCGGCACGCTCCTCGTCGTGTTAGAGCCTGCTTTGATATTGTTCACGATCGGACTCGCGGTCGTAGGCGCAGTCGCGCTAGGCGCATGGTTCCTGTATACCCTCTTCGTCCTGCGCGACGCAAGAAGGTACCAGCGGTATTCCTCACAACTCGTGAGCAGAGAATAATCCGAAATCGGAAAAAGAGAAGAAGGCAGGCCGTTGACTCTGTTGACTATGTCTTTTCGTTTTTGGGTATTTGGATTACGCAGAAGTGGTTGCCCTCTGGGTCCACAAGTATCTTGAAGTCCTCATCCGATTTGTAGTCTCGTGGATAGAGGGTCGCTCCCATCTTCAGCAACCGCTCTACCTCTCCTTCTTGATCAGTCGTATAGAGGTCCAAGTGCAATCTAATCCGTCCCTTGATATTTTTCGGGATCTTGTTCAACGAAACGTTCGGACTTTTTCCCTGAGGATCCCTAAGGATCACCCACCCGTCCTTCGGTTGATGCTTGGAGACGTAGTGGAACGTGTCCTGCCAGAACGCCAGCATCTTGGTCGAATTCGTTGCAGTCGATAACAATCGAGCCGATCTTCACATGCAAGGGGTCTTGCTTTTGCAAAGAGCGATAATTAACCAATTGTTCTTGACAAACCTCAGGGCTTGTTCGCTACCCTATCTGTCCCGAAAGTGTGGTCCGGGGAAACTTGGCTTTCGCCAGGCGGAGAATTTGGCGGAAATCCAAAGTATTCGAAGGTTGAACAGCACCGACCTTGTTCAGAAGGGTTTCCGCTATTTTCTTCTGGAGGACTTTCGAGGTGAACCCGAAAACCTTGTCGAGGAGCGCGGCAAATGCTTCCGGTTCGCGGGCAGCGGTCTTGGTATCGAAGAAGAAATTGACGCTCTTCCATGTGGTCGCGCCAAGAATCTTGGACATCGTCTCGCTGACGGACTGACTGACCAGATCGTCGAAGCTCACCGCACTCATGATTTGAGAACCCTTGGTGTTTGTGCTGGAAGAGATACTGTGCTGAGCGGCGGTGGAGGGTGGAACGAGAGGAATCTAAGTGATCTCCAGCCGACGAATATGGCGAAGACTGCCATGGATGCGGCGTGTAGATAGAGCCCGGTGTCTTCGTACGCTCCCACGGTTAGGAAGCCTATCGATTCACCGATGTGTGGGATTTCCGAGATGACCCAGATGAGTAGGAAAATGGACAGTTGGAATCGGAAGCTGCCGAGGCTCTTGCCTTTGAACGCGAGCCGGGCGAATATCGCAAAGGCGATCAGGATGAGTACTAGATTGAAGGTTTCGAACAGTGCGATAATCGGATCACTTGCCAACTATGCTATCCCCACTTTGGAATAGTATGTTCCGAGCCCGATTAGGAGAAGTAGCGAGATGGGCTCGAAGACCGCATCCGCCAGAAGTTCCTGCTGAAACCCAAAGGCAAGGTGGTAGAAGCCATGGACTACTGCAAACAGGCCGAGTAGCAGGGACAGTACTCTAAGACCACGGACTTTCACCTTGATCGCCATGATCAGTGGAATAATGCCTGCTGCCACCATTATTGTGAAAAGAGCGATGCCTCCCGTTACGAGGTCCATTTCGAATGCCTGGTGATGCTTGGGAATCAACTACTCCGATAAGAGACGCGTTACCGTGACGATGCGTATTTGGTGACGGAGTCTGACATTGCTCTCCCGTTCCCTAACGCGAAGCATACGAAGCTGAGACTGTTCTACCGCTTCGTCCCTAGCCTTCTAGGAGTAGAACTAAGAAGAAGCGTCAACGGGTCATTGAGACGTCGATGTCCGGCCCGGTAATTGACAAAAGGCTGGCCCTGATTCACAGGATCATTGTGCCGGACAAGGAGTACCCGAAAGAATATGGGATTCTGGTGACTGATAGTCGGTCGATCTTCATTCGTCAGAAAAAGACGAGGAGCAGCTATTGGCTTCGTGGCGAGATAAGGTTTGGAACAGCGCTTGTTACTGACGTGATACCAAAGACTCTCCAAGACTATGAGCAGACCAGCCTCGAATCATTGACCGACGATCCTACAAACGTCACGGTCCCCCATGAGGCGGTTGTCTCGCTAGTGATGGGAAAGGAAGAACCAGAATTCCGTGCACGCGAATTTTTCGTCTGGCTAACGATGAGAAGACAAGGGCAGAGATTCCAAGTGTACAACTTTGAGATGAAATACCGACAGAGCCAAAAGCTTGAGCCCTTGATCAAATTCTACATGGTACCCTTGGGTGCGTACTTTAAGCCAGAAAGACAGACCAAGAGCCGAGAAACAATTCTCCGAGAATACGCCACAGACGCGCTCAAGATTTTCCAAAAAGTTCTCCCTGCCAAAGTCATCTCTTCGTAACACTAGCTTTGGCATATGGCAAGCTTCGCACTGGGCAAAGCACCAGTGTCGATCGCTAACCCTGCCTAGATACTGGGGCCAGCCTTGACCTTCTTTGCTTGAAGCTTTCTTGGTAGGAGCTGGAATATTAGGACCCCTAAGAGTCCGGCTAGAACTAGTACTGCGTTGTAGTTGAGAAGATAGGTTCCGGCAGCGAAGTTAGCCTGGACCCAGTTCTGCATGTTGACATTCGACGCGTACTCTCGTACAAGTCCGCCGTAGATGATGATCAACAATACCGCTTCAACAAGAGCAATTGGAAGCGCTTTCGATCCCAGATTGAATGACGGCAGGTGAATTGAACGTTTCCCGCCTCTCTTTGCCTCAGGGATGACTCCAACCCCCAACAGGGGTCCCGCAACTCCACTCTTCTGACCGACAAGCGCCTCCAGTTCATACAAGGCGGATTCGATCCGGTTGCTTGCTCGCCAGGTTCTTCTCATCGCGAGAAAGTATGTGCAGAGGCCTACTCCCCCAATCAATAATGGAATGGAGATGGGGAGGAGAAGAGTGGAAGCAGATTCGTTCCACGCGATTAGGTTGCCGAGTCCGAATCCTCCAAGCGTCCGGTTCGTGTAGATCCATGATACAGTGCCTGCCCCTATCGCAGCCAACCCGATGGTGAGCTGGGCTCTTCCCTTCCAGTTGGTGGGAGGCGTGAAAACCGCTTGCACCCCTTTCTGCGATGGCCTTCGCTTTCTCTTGACGCCAGTCGACAAATAAGATCAGTCTGCTGCGGATCCGAGCTTGGTTAGGACAGTGTCAGCTAGTGATCCCTCAAGCAACTCTTTCGTTAGCCGCCTGTACTCCTCTGAGGCACTGTTCCTCGGGCTGTAGATTATCCCGGGTATTCCTTTGCTTGGGGCCTCTGCCATACGGATGGATCGTGGAATGACGATCTTGAGGATGTGGTCGCCGAACGAGGTCCTGAGCTGCTGAACGACCTTCTTCGACAGTCCCGTTCTCTTGTCAAATAGAGTGAGTAGTATTCGATAGTCGAAATCTGTTTTCGCGCGCGATTTTACAATTCTCATGAACTTCAGCAATGTCGGCAGCCCGTCCATGGACAAGAATTCGGATTGTACCGGCACAATCATTAGGTCGCATGCTACGATCGCGTTTACCGTCAAAATTCCGATGTTCGGGGGACAGTCGATCAGGATCGCGTCGTACTTGTGCCTAGCTATGGCGAGAGCCTCTCTCAGGACGAATTCGCGCCCGGGGATCGAGGAGAGTTCGACCTCTGCTCCCGCGAGGTCCAGGTTACTAGGCACCAGGGTAAGATTCTCGACTTTGGTCCCAAGCATTACCTCTTCGATCTTTCTCGACTGCGCGAGCGCGTCATAGACCGTATAGAGTAGTTTGGATTTTTGGAAGCCGAGGCTTACAGTGGTGCTTCCTTGTGGATCGAGATCTACGAGGAGTACTTTTCGTCCTAGTTGTGCCAGCGCGGTGGCGAGGTTGACGGCTGTTGTGGTCTTGCCGGTTCCTCCTTTGTTGTTTGCGAAGCTTAGGATCATGGTCGGGAACTGCTCGTAGCCCGAGGGTTTGGTATGAAATTCATACGCAGATCGAGTTGAACCAAGCATCATCCTTGTGACGTGATTAGGCAAGAAAATGATCGGTTGTTCGGGATTTTCGGAGATTCGCGTTTGACGGTATATTACTGGTACGGCAAAGCGAGCGAGCGCGTTGTTAGATAGTGGAGGAGTGATTACTCCGTCAGCTCTCATATCTTCAATATCTCAACGCAAGAAACAGGGAACCTGACCTGCAAGATTCACATTTTCGTGTAAATCCCAAATTGTCTCTGAGAACGGGAGTCCGCTAACAATTTCGATACTTTTCGGCCTGAAATCCTGGCTTTGTTTCGGACGAGAAGTTATCGGATGTAAACGAAGTCTTAATCAGCAGACGGCTCAATTTCCGATTTTATGAACCGCGAAAGCATTCCTCTCCAACTATCCACTGCCAAAAAGGAAGCTGCTGCTCGCTTTTTGACCGACAGCGCAAGGGCGGCCTACTCGACCAGAGCCATAAGCTACCAGCTCGACCTTAACATTGTCGGAGTGGGAATCGGAAAGAAGATCAAAGGCGGCCAACCCACAGGCACAGACGCTGTTCGAGTATACGTTAACAGGAAATTCCCGAAAGCCCAGATCCCTCAGCCACAACTCGTGCCTCCGACAATACGGGGCGTCCCGACGGACGTCGTTGAAACCGGCCGGTTCAAGGCATTCACCATGCCACCAGCACCAACAACCCCTAGAGACCGCTGGCGGCCTATCCGACCTGGAAGCTCAATCGGCCCTCCACCCATCGGAAACATAGTCGAGGCCGGGACCCTGGGCGCGATCGTGAAAAGTGGAGGCGCTCAATACATACTTAGCAACAACCACGTGCTCGCCAACGAAGACAAGCTCCCGGTTGGAACCGCGATATTCCAGCCTGCCCTTCTCGACAAGGGAATTCAGGCAAGCGACAGAGTCGCATCACTCTCCAAAACCGTCCCTCTTTCGCCTCGAGGAAGCAATAGCGTCGACTGTGCAATAGCAGCCATCGACAAGACCATCACCGCAGACCCCACGATCCTGCCGAAGGTGGGCAAGCTCGCAACCACTTCCCCGATTGACGCTACGGACGGGATGAAGGTCCACAAGGTCGGCCGAACAACTGGCTACACCACCGGTTCCGTACTCGACATCAGCGCAGATGTTAACATACAGTATGATATCGGGACTCTGACGTTTCAGGGCCAGATTCTGATCGCTCCAGACCGGGGTCAGATGTTCTCGGACGCTGGAGACTCTGGCTCGCTTATTGTAGATAGAGGGTTGGGCAGAGCGACCGGTCTGCTCTTCGGCGGTTCACCGAAGTCGACCATAGCCAACCACATCTCCGACGTTCTAACAGCGCTTCAGATCCAGCTTGCAGGATAGATTCAAGTGAAAGATCGCCAGAACCTCTAGATCTGAGAGAATTGGCTCCGCCTAAGACTCCTTCTGATCCTCGGGCTCTGAAGCGAAAGGTATCCTCGCAGATATTGCAGCTTCCAGGAGTCAGCGGGATAGGCGTTCCGAAGGGACGACTTACGGTTTACTTGGAAGCAGATTCCGAAGACATTAGAGAACGAGTGCGAGAGGTACTGAAAACGGTCTCTCCAGAAGCAGATGTTGTTTTTCTGGTCACCGGAAAATTCTCGAAGCAGGATCCCGACTGACAAATGTCCTCGGCGCATACTCAGGAGAAGGGAATCGCCGAGACCTTTGACGATCTGGCCCATGACCGTTGTTGTAAGTACAAGTCGAACGGCCTTACCTCCAGCAGCCAGGTTCTGCTGGATTTCATCTTGAAAAAGGGATTACTCGGGAAGACCGTTTTGGAGATCGGGTGTGGAACAGGGTTCTTCTCTTTGGAGACCCTCAGAAATGGAGCTTCTTCCTGCGTTGGCGTCGACCTCTCGTCAGCCGCGATCCAGGAAGCAAACGCGTTCGCCAAAGAGTCCGGCTTGGAAGATCGGGCAAGATTCGAGGTTGCAAACGCAGCCTCGGCTCGTCAGCCCGCTTCCGATGTTGTCGTGATGGACAAGGTCCTCTGCTGCTATCCTGACGCGGACGCGCTTCTGAAGACCGCTTCTGATTCTTCAAAGGAAATGTTGGGTTTTGTTGTTCCACGGGACGAAGGACTGATGAAGCCAGCGATGAAGATCGGAACAGCGATGATCAACCTGGTTGAGAAGCTGAGAAGGAGTGGTTTCCGGCTCTACCTTCATCCACTGCGTTCGATCGACCAACTTCTCTCCGAGAGCGGTTTCCAACAAGCAGACAAGGCCAAGTCTCGTTTCTGGCTGGTCTTCCTCTACAAGAGAAGCCGACCAGCTGCGCTCGGGCGAGAGTAGTGGCGGGGTTTGGAAGTCAAACAAGTCGTCGATCGGCTAAAGTCCCTTGGCGATCCGAAGGCTGTCGAAGGTATGGCGCGGTTCGGAATCCAGTCAAGCAATTCATTCGGGGTTTCCGTTCCTAAGC
>Ga0137396_10000286_pt1 | contig 22675 bp, 19 predicted proteins | sample czc16metaG_FD_108284 | JGI IMG/M metagenome (GOLD analysis project Ga0137396, IMG submission 108284) | Vadose zone soil microbial communities from Angelo Coast Range Reserve, California, USA - czcobulk3.16 metaG | ecosystem: Environmental > Terrestrial > Soil > Vadose zone | place: USA...
CCGCGTCGCCGCCGACCGGTTCGGCATCAACGTCAGTGACATTCAGGACGCCATCGAAACCGCCGTCGGAGGAAAAGCCGTGAGCCAGATCCTGATCGGCGAGCAGCGCTACGACCTCAGCGTGCGCTATCAGGCGCCCTTCCGCAAGACCATCGAGGATATCGCCCGCATCCGCATCCTCTCCCCCTCCGGCGAGCGCGTGTCTGTTGGCCAGCTATCGGAGATCAGGCTCGAGGATGGCGCCTCGACCATCTACCGCGAAGGAAACTCACGCTACATCGCCATCAAGTACAGCGTCCGCGGACGCGATCTGGGTAGCACGGTTCGCGAAGCGATCGACGCAGTTCACAACAGGGTCAAGTTGCCCGAAGGTTATCGCCTCGATTGGACGGGCGAATACGAGAGCCAGCAGCGCGCCAACCGGCGTCTGGCGGTGATCGTGCCCGTCACGATTCTGCTGATATCGTTCATTTTGTATTCCGCGTTCAAGTCGTGGAAGTGGGTAGGCCTCATCCTGGCAGTCGTGGGACTTTCCCCGCTGGGTGGCCTGTTCAGCCTGCTGCTGACCGGGACGCATTTCAGGGTGTCCTCCGGCCTGGGCTTCCTCGCCCTGATCGGCGTCTCGGTGGAAATCGGCGTCATCATGGTGGAGTACATCAACCAGCTCCGCGTGCGCGGGCGCTCGGTGCGCGACGCCGCGAAAGAAGGCGCCTCTCTGCGCCTCCGCCCGATCATGATGACCATGCTGGTTGCAACCCTGGGACTGCTCCCTGCCGCAATGTCCCATGACATCGGTTCCGACTCGCAGCGCCCATTTGCGATCGTGATCGTCGGTGGTCTGATCGTGGAACTCTTTATCAGCATTCTTCTGCTGCCCGCCCTGTACGTCTTCTGGGCGCGCCCGGACGATGCGCTGCCCGAGCACGAGGCGAGTTTTGCGGAAGAATGAGAATGGCGGCGGCTGTCCGAACCCGCCCCGCGAACCAGCCCCAAGATTGCAAAAGGAGACGCGGCCTGCCGCGCCTCCACCGAAAGGGTACGATGCTGGGGACCCGAACACCGGGGCCGAACTACCGATTGAGGTTAGGGGAGGGCTCTGGGCCGACAGCCCCGATTGGGAGTGAATAGAAACAAGAATCCCGAGGTGATGTTGATCTCATTCGTCTCGGCCAGTAGCTCGCGTTTAGACCCTCACCGACCTGCTCTCGTTGCTTCCTTGCGGGTTGCAACGCGCGATCTGGCTCGGGCTCCGGGCTCACCGCCAACCGGATAAATCAGTCCAACGCCTCGGGACTCTATCTTGCCTTCGACTTGTGCTCCTGTTCTCCTCAACCAGCGCTTAGCTATAGACCCTCGCTGACCCTCTTTCCCCTCTTGCGAAGTGAAAGTGATCTTGCTTGAGCCCCGGACGCCGCACCAATCGGAAAAACTTGGGAACGTGTCAAAGAACGAGGTTGTTTGTACGCTCTTTAAATTTGGAGTCAATCAAAACTGCGCGCCTTTATCTTCCGCAAAATCAATCGAGTGCAGCCCGTTCACAGGCCGCTGCCGGGTTTTGGTGCAGCGCCCTTCGCCGGACATCTGGAATCACCAACTTTTTCCGCGTATTTTCGCCGATCCAACTGCTTTTTCCCCGCTCAGGCACGCAATTCTCGGAGTGTGGAAATCTCGTCACAATCCAGCAACAATGCGGAGTCTGAAAATCGCAAAAATTACCCTCGGCCCGATCGAGCTCACAATTCGGAAAGTACGCACTCCGGCAACGGTGGATGAAACCTCGCCAGATCCCCGACATGGGCCCCTGCTCGCAGCACTCGCCCCACCCGAATGAAGCGCTGGACTGTACAATTCGCCTTTTCCTTATGACTGGAGGAAACCTCTGTGAGCCTCAACCTTGGATTGCTGGCCAGCTTGAGTGCGCTCGCATTCAGCGCTGGATTGGCGCGGGGCGCCGCCGCTGCCACCCCCGAGGAACGCACCGCGCGCTACCTCGCTTCGATTCATCAGAATCCCTCTCTCCTGTTGCCCTTCCTGCGCGACATGCCCAAAGGCGGCGATCTCCACAATCACCTGGCCGGCGCGATCTACGCAGAAAAATGGATCGACTACGCGGCTCAGGACAATCTCTGCATCGATCGCAACATTTCGGGCCTGCTGCCGCCGCCCTGCGATGCTTCCTGCGCCAAGTACACCGACAAGCCAGCCATCCGTTGCGCCTACCAGGACCATGTCCTCTACAACCAGCTGGTCGATGCCTGGTCCATGCGCAACTGGAACCACGCCGAAGATTCCGGCCACGACCATTTCTTCGCCACCTTCGACAAGTTCGAACTCGCTTCGCTCAACAGCGTGGGCGACCAGTTGTCCGAAGTAACGGCCCGAGCCGCCGCGGACCACCTCCAGTACCTCGAGCTCATGCATACCGCCGACGGCATGCAGACCGCCGAACTCGCCGCCAGACTGGGCTGGGACGACGACTTCGGCAAAATGCGCGCTACGCTCCTGGCGGGCGGACTGAAAGACGTCCTCGCCGCCACCCGCACCCGGCTCGATCGGGACGAGGCCACCCAGCACAGGCTTCTGCGTTGCGGCTCGCCTCAGCCGGAGGCCGGCTGCGCAGTCACGGTCCGCTATCTCTATCAGGTTTTGCGGGGACTGCCGCGCCAGATGGTCTTTGCGCAGATATTGCTGGGGTTTGAGCTGGTCCAGGCCGATGCCCGCTTCGTCGGCCTGAACCTGGTCATGCCCGAAGACTGGTACGTCCCGATGCGCGATTTCGATCTACACATGAACATGATCGACTACTTGCACGGCGTCTATCCCAAGGTGCACATCAGCCTGCATGCGGGCGAGCTTGCCATGGGTCTGGTTCCGCCCGAGGGCCTACGTTTCCATATTCGCGAGTCGATCGAACGCGGCCACGCCGAACGCATCGGCCACGGCGTCTCGGTGATGGACGAAAATGATTCGTTGGGGTTACTGAAAGAAATGGCCCAGCGAAAGGTGCTGGTGGAAATCTGCCTGACCAGCAACGACCTGATCCTGGGCGTCGAGGGCGCGAACCATCCGTTGCGGGCCTATATCAGCCACGGAGTGCCGGTGGCGCTGGCGACCGACGACGAAGGCGTCTCCCGTTCCGACATGACCCGCGAATATCTTCGCGCAATCGAAACCTATAACTTCCCCTACTCCCAAATGAAGCGGATGGCCCGGCAGAGCCTGGAGCACAGCTTCCTTGCCGGACCAAGCCTCTGGCTGGAAACCCAGAATTTTCACGCGGTCTCCGCGTGCGCCCGGGATCGTCCGGAAAACGACCAGCTGCCATCGCCAGGTTGCGATAAATTTCTCGCCGCGAGCGATCGCGCCAAAACGCAGTGGAAACTAGAAAAAGCATTTGCGAAGTTTGAAAAGAAATACTGAAAAGAGCGAGATTCCGTCTCAGGCCGTGGCTACCCGCATGTCGTAGAGATTGAAGCATGAATCGCGCCTTCGGGCGCTGCGAAAACGGAGTTCCAACTATGTCGAGCGACGATCCTTTCTCACGGGCAGACTCGGCCGCCCAGTACTTGCTGTCCCGGACGGCCCTGCGTCCGAAAATTGGCCTGGTCCTAGGTTCCGGCCTTGGCGCCTTTGCCGACCAGCTCTCCCATGCCACCCGCGTTCCGTACGAGCAGATCCCGTCGTTCCCGCGATCAACCGCCATCGGACATGCAGGCCAGATGGTTCTCGGCCACGCCGGAAAAATCCCGGTGGCGGCAATGCAGGGCCGCGTGCACCTCTATGAAGGCTACTCCGTCCAGGAAGTCTCCTTCCCCATGCGAGTCTTTGGCCGCATGGGAATTACCGCCGCGGTCATCACCAACGCCGCCGGCGGCATCAACCTGAAGTATCAGCAAGGTGCGCTGGTGGTGATCTCGGACCACCTCAACCTGCAAGGGACCAATCCCCTGGTCGGTTCGAACGACGACCGCCTGGGCGTACGCTTTCCCGACATGACGCGCGCTTACGACCAAACCTACGGTAAAGCGGCCAAAGAAGAAGCTGCGAAGCTCGGCCTCACCCTCGAGGACGGTGTGTATGCGGGGTTGCTGGGCCCGAGCTATGAAACCCCCGCCGAGATCCGCTACTTGCGCACCATTGGTGCCGACCTGGTGGGCATGTCGACGGTGGCCGAGGTCCTCGCGGCCCGCCACATGGGAATCAAGGTGCTCGCGATCTCCTGCGTCACCAACATGGCGGCCGGGATCCTGGATCAGGTCCTGTCGCACCAGGAGGTCATCGAGACCGGAGAAAAAGTTCGCGTGCAGTTCGAGGCGCTGCTCCAGGCCGTGTTGCCGCGCATTGCAGCCGACCTGGCCGGATGAGTGAGAAATCTGCCGGATCTGCGAAATCTGCGACCGAATCTGCGCCCTGCCAACTGGCCCGGCGGCAATTTCACTTCGCCCGCGGAATCGTAAACTTCGCCGGCGGCTTGATCCCGTAGGTCGCCGCGAAGCTCGCCTGGTTCACGGCGAGGGCAAAGTGTCCGCGCGAATCAATGTAGATCAAAGGCTTGTTCAGCGGGACATCGCTGAACGTCTTCACAAACGGCAGTTCGATTTTCGTGTCGCCGATCGTCAGGGGCACGGTCTGCCCGCGCTGGTAGCCGAGTTTCAGGAAATCCTCGGCATCGACATTGGTCACCAGGTTGCCGAAAGGTCCATCCGTGGCGATCACTTCTCCATGCAGGCCCTGATCGTCGATCCGCGCCACGTCCAGATCAAGCCGCACCAGAGAATTCACATCGACGCTTGGCCCCGCCTTGGCCCAGTCCTCACCCCGGGCCAGGTGCGCGCCGGTGGGCGAGAAGATGTCGCGCCCGTGAAACGTGGACGACAGCGCCTTGCCGATCATCCAGTCCGGGTTGGTAATCTCACGAGCCGAGTCCAATCGGTCACGTTGTGCGACCAGCGTGATCAAACCGTTGTCCGGCAGAACAAAATACTGGCCGCGCTTCGACTTGATCACGACCGCCTTCCGGGTGCTGCCCACCCCGGGATCGATCACCACAACAAACACCGTGCCGGCCGGATAGTAGGGCGTCGCACCGTAGAGAAAGCGCGCCCCGTCGAGAATCGAGAAGGGCGTGACCTGGTGCGAGAGGTCGACGATGCGAACCTCCGGCATGATGGAATACATCACGCCCTTGCACAGGGGTACGGAGTCATCGACCGTGCCGAAATCAGTCATGAAGACTATGGTCGGTGGATATTTCTGCCCCGCACCGGCCTGCGCACAGGCGCCCGCTGCCGTACCAACCAGCAAGAGCGCGAGAACCGCGAGGAATTTCCGATCGCCCGCCAGCAAACTCGTCAAAGCCGCCTCCCGCTTGAAAGTCTGGGATTTTACTTGAGTTTCGCAAATGTGAACAGGCACAGCGCGCTACCAGCGCTACCGGCAGCGCGCTGCAACCAGGGCCCGGCACGTCTATAATCCTCCTGCCGTCATCCCGTGCGAGATCAGGAGGCTTTTTTTATGGCAGGTGCCATCCCCGACAAATACACCGATCTGTTTGAGAAACGCGCATTCGCGAATCTGGCAACCCTGATGCCGGACGGGCGTCCGCAAGTGACACCGGTGTGGGTCGACTACGACGGCGAACGCGTCATCTTTAACTCCGCGAAAGGCCGCCAGAAAGATCGCAACGTGCGCCGCGACCCGCGCGTGAGTCTTGCGATCAGCGACCCCGAGAATCCTTACCGCTACCTCGAGATTCGCGGCCGCGTGACTGAAATCACCGAGCAAGGCGCCGCAGAGCACATCGACAAGATGGCCAAAAAATATCTGGGCGTCGACAAGTATCCCTATTCACAGCCCGGCGAAGTGCGCGTGATGTATAAGGTAAAGCCCGAGCACACCAGCACCATGGGGTAGCTGCTCTGGAGACAGCGATTCATTCCTACAACCTTTGCTTGCTTGGCTTCGGCAATGTCAACCGGACGCTGGTGCGACTGCTCGCCGAGCGCGACTCGGAACTACGTGCGCGCGGGATCGGTTGGCGCATCACCGGAGTGGCGTCGCGCCGGCTTGGATGGGTCGCCCATCCCGGGGGTCTGGACCTGGCGCTGCTTTCTGGCAACGCGGCCCCAGTTCCGGCCAGTTTCCCAGGCAGTCTGCGCCGAACCACCAATGTCAGCGAGTGGCTCCGCGCGGCCGAGGCCGATGTGCTGTTCGAAGCAACCTCTTTGAACGTGCATGACGGCCGCCCGGCCGTCGACCACATGCGCGCCGCCCTCAACCACGGTGCCCATGCCATCACGGCCAACAAGGGCCCCATCGTCTGCGCGTATCAGGAATTGCGGGAGTTGGCCGCAGCCAAGGGCAAGCACTTCCTGTTTGAGTCGACCGTGATGGATGGAGTCCCAATTTTCTCGCTGTTCCGGGAGAATCTTCCCGCCATCCGCTTACATGGATTCCGTGGAATTCTCAACTCCACCACCAACCTGATTCTCAGCGGGATGGAACGCGGCCTCACCTTCGACGCGGCCCTCAAGACAGCCCAGCAAATGGGCGTAGCCGAGACCGATGCGAGCCATGACGTCGAAGGCTGGGACGCGGCCGTAAAAGTCGCTGCCCTGGTGACCGTGCTGATGGACGAGCCGATCCCCCTGAGCCAGATACATCGTGAGGGAATCGGTGCGCTGACCGGCGAACAGGTGCGAGCCGCGCGCGCGGCCGGCACTCCTTATAAACTGGTGTGTCGCGCGCAGCGAACCGGAAAAGGCGTGGAAGCCCGAGTCACTCCTGAGCGTTTGCCCATGAGTGATCCACTGGCCTCGGTCGCAGGCACTTCGTCAATCGTGTATTTTGAAACAGACATTTTCCCCGGCCTCTGCATTACCGAAGAGAATCCCGGGTTGTATGCCACCGCCTACGGCCTGCTGGCCGATTTCATTCGGGCGGTCGGTTAGTTTCCCATCTCCGCGCAACCAGGACCCCTATGCCGACGACGCAAGACGCCCTCAGCACCGCACTCGACCTCAACTGGATCCGCTCGCAGTTCCCATCCTTGGCAGAAAAGGTCAACGGCTATCCCGCCGCCTACCTTGATGGCCCGGGCGGGACGCAGGTGCCGCAGCGGGTCATCGACGCCATCAGCGACTACCTCAAGCACTCCAATGCGAACACCAACGGCGCCTACGCCACGAGCCATCGCACGAACGAAATCATTGCGGGCGCGCGCTCCGCCATGGGCGACTTTTTGGGCTGCGATCCGGATGAAGTCGTCTTTGGCCTCAACATGACCTCGCTCACCTATGCGATGAGTCGCGCCATCGGCCGCGAACTGGGACCGGGCGACGAGATCGTCCTCACGCTCCTCGACCACGATGCCAACTTTGCTCCCTGGGAAGCGCTCGCGGAGCGCGGCGTGACCATTCGCCGGGTCGCGATCAACCCAGCCGATTGCACGCTCGACATGAACGACCTGGCCGGCAAGATCAACAGCCACACCAAACTGGTTGCAGTCGGCTACGCCTCCAACGCGGTCGGGACCATCAACAACGTGAAGGAAGTCGTGCGTCTGGCGCATGCAGCCGGTGCGCTCGCCTACATCGACGCGGTCCACTACGCCCCGCATGGCCCCCTCGATGTCCGGGCCCTCGATTGTGACTTCCTGGTCTGCTCCAGCTACAAATTCTTCGGACCGCACATGGGCGTGCTCTACGGCAAAGGCGAGCACCTGCGGCGTCTGCGTCCTTACAAGCTCCGCGCCAACACCAACGAGAGTCCGAACCGCTGGGAGTGGGGCACTCTGAACCACGAATGTATCGCCGGGATCACGGCATGCGTCGACTACGTAGCCGACATCGGCCGCCGCGTGAACCCCTCGATCTCTTCACGCCGTCCCGCCATCCTCGCAGCCTACGGCGAGATCGTGAAGTACGAGCGTAGTCTGTGTGAGCGCCTCGTCGTTGGCCTGAGGACAATTCCAGAATCGAGGCTGTACGGGATCGCCGATCCCGGGCGTTTCGAGCATCGATGTCCCACCATCGCCGTGCGGATCGACGGCCACACCCCGCTGGAGCTATCCACCAAACTCGGGGAACGCGGCTTGTTCACCTGGGATGGCAACTACTACGCACTCAATCTCACCGAGCAACTCGACGTCGAAAAAGACGGCGGCTTCCTGCGTATGGGACTGTTCCACTACAACACCGTAGACGAAGTCGATCGGCTTCTCGTCGCGCTGCGGGAGATTGTCGCCCGTTGACCACGCCGCAGGCGGCGCAGTGCAATACGGGTTTTACTCGCACCGCAGAACGGGTGAAAATTCGTTGCGCTGCAGCGCCTGAGGTGGGCTTTCGCGATACAAAAGCTGCTTGAGGCGCGCGCTTCGATTCGTACCCGGCCCGCTGCTGGCAACCTCTACCGACTGAATTTCTCGACCGCACCACGATTCGCCATCAGCACCACGCTAGCCATGCCAACGAACAATCCGTGCTCGACCACGCCCGGCACGTCACACAACTTCCCGTTCAGCCCTTCGGGATCCGGAATCTGTCCAAAATGGCAGTCCAGAATGTGATGCCCTTCGTCGGTGGTGTAGGCTTTCCCCGACGAATCCAGCCGGCGCACCACCTTCGCGCCCATATCCGAGATCTTTTTCGCGACCAGCGGCTCAGCAAACCCAATGACCTCGACCGGCACAGGAAACTTGCCAAGCATCCGGGCCTGCTTTGAAGAATCAGTCACGATCACCAGTTGCTTCGACGCCGAGGCCACGATCTTTTCCCGCAGCATCGCACCCCCACCGCCCTTAATAAGGTTCAAACCGGGATCAAACTCGTCGGCCCCGTCAAGGGTCACGTCGATTTGCTGGAACTCCTCGAAGGTAGTCAGCGGAATTCCGAGTTGGGCCGCGAGGTTCTGCGAAGCGATGGAAGTGGGGATACCCTGAATCTTCAAGCCGGCCCGTACCCGTTCTGCCAGAAGCCGAATCGCGATCGAAGCCGTCGAGCCCGACCCCAGGCCCACGATCTGGCCATCCCGCACATACTCCAGGCTGGCCCGCGCGGCTGCTTCCTTCTCCGTTTCAAATGCCATGGATCAGTGCCATCCCTTTTCGATGTAAATAAGGTAGCCAGCGAGCGCCAGACCGAACAACCCGGTCACAATCGCCACCAGGTCGATCACGAATCCCGCCGGCTCAAAATTCCCCTCGTCCAACTGGACACGCGTCCGCCGGTAGCGCGCCAGTCCTGCCAGGGTCAACGCCACGCCGGCCACAATCGAAATCACGCCCAGCCACACCGAAATCCCGGTCGTCGGCAGTGGCTTACCTTGCAGAATGCCGAACTGCCGAATGGCGATCGAGAAGCGCCCCATGGCGAAGCCGAACACCACAATGGCTACGCCGGTGCGCACCCATGCCAGAAAAGTACGCTCGTTGGCAAGATGATCTCGAGCTCGGTTGGGATTGTCAGGCATGCGGCAAGCGGCGATGCCGGATGATTATTCCACAGCTTGCCGGATCAGCGCTCCCGCTCCGGCAATATTCTTGACCAGATCTTCGGGGATGGCGTGACGTTCCCGCAAATATTCAGGGCTGTTGTGCGTGATCCAGACCTTGCCCTTGTCGTCTTCCCAGACCAGCGCTTTCAGAGGCAAATCGATGGCCAGCGTCGGCGCCGCGACCATCAGGGGCGTCCCTCCTCTGGGGCTTCCGAATATCAGCAGCTGGGTGTCGTGCATCTCCAGACCGACCTTGGCCGCTTCCCCGCTGTGATCGATGCGGGCAAAAATCGTCATGCCCTTGGACTGCAGAATGGTCTCAAGCCGCTGCAAGGTCTCAGGAACGGAGCGGGGACTTGAGATGTGGACCAGGCCATGGCTGTTTCCGTCCGGCATCGTGTTTCTCCTTCAGAATTTCCCCTCTAGCCTTTCCCTCCGACAATTCCAGGTTTGTGGTCGTGAGCGCAGCGAGACGTCAGCCGGGCGCAGTCGAACGATCCCGTCCTAACCACCGGCCGAATAGGGCTCCGCGCATCCCTCAAACACAATGCTTGAAGGACTCCGCGAGCCTCGCTCGATTTAGAGTCGCGAGGACGGGGAACGGACTTTTATTTTATGAAGATGTCGGCCTGGCGGCAGCGGGCCGATGATATTGGGCCTCACCTGCACATACGCCCCCACGCTCAGCGGCGTGGTCGCGGAACCGGAAACCTGGCCATCGCCGGCAGTGATCGTCACCGTGAAGTTGCCTAGGCTCGGCGGATTGGCGGGTGCGAGCGCGCTGAACACAACACTCCCGCTGTTACCGGCATTGGGGTTTGTAATCCGGGTCGAGACGCTGGGAGGTGCACCCTGTACCGTAAGCGTCACGTTGCCGGTTGTCCCCGTCCGGGTGAGTCGAACATTCACAGTCATAGTCGACTGGTTCTGATACACCGACGTCGTGCCGCTGGACAAGATGACGGAGATGCCGGGGGGAGTGGTCGTGGAACCAGAACCGCCCGTGCCGCAGCCAACCACAATCGCCAATAACAGGAACGCCGCAGCCAGCTCCGCGATGTGTGTGCAGGCCTTCATGGCCCCGTTATTCTAGCGGCAGATGGCAAGGCTTCATCGTCACTTCAGTGGCTCGTCCCTCGGTCGCCACGCTCTTTTAATGGGGTGTTGAAGACCACCAGATTCGTGCCAGGGCATGGCGCAGAAGCCATCCCAGGACTGATGCCTGCAGGCGCGGGCTCGGAGCTCACGGGCACGTGCACGAGGACAACATCTTCCCCAGCAGCTCTTTCAGAATTTTCCCCGCCACTGCAGCCGTCAGTTCCGACACGTCCCGGCTCGGGTTGTACTCGACGATGTCAGCCCCCACGATCGTCGCCGTGATCGAGTGCAGGTGTTCCAGCGCCTCGCGCACCGACATGCCGCCCGGTTCCCTGTGCGACACCCCCGGAGCGAATGCCGGATCCAGCACGTCCATGTCAAACGACAGATAAACCGGGCACCACGTCTTCACCTCTTCCAGCGCCCGTTCATGGCCGATCTCATAGGTTTCCACGTTGAAGCGCGCAGCCTGTTTTCTCTGGGCCGGGTTCAGGGTGCGAATGCCCACCTGGATCAGGCGCTTGGTAAGCTTTTCTTCCATGATCCGGGCGAACGGAGATGCGTGCGAGTGCCGGTTCCCCTGAAACTCGTCGTACAGATCAGGATGGGCGTCGAAATGAATGAGGGTCAGGTCTCTGAACCGCCGCCCAAAGGCCCTCAGGATGGGATAGGTAATCGAGTGGTCCCCGCCCAGGCACACTGGCCGCTGACGTTTTTCAAGCAGCGCATCCACTGCCTGCTCGATGGTCGCAAAAGCATCGCCTTCGCCGAGTCGTAGGTCACCGGCATCCGCGCAGGCGCCCTCGGCGCCCACGTCCGCGCCAAGTTCGGTCCAGAGGTTCGAGGAATCGCAACGCAGCGCATCGCGAATCAAGGGCGGCGCGGCAGCCGCGCCACGCTTGTACGACGAGTTCTCATCAAAAGGAACGCCCAGCAGCGTGGGTGCTCCCCAGGGTAGCTTTTTTCCCGGGCTCGACATGGGCACACCTCAAGCGCCCATTACCTTACACCTTTTTGCAGCGCCCGGGACGCGAACACCCGCGTGCCTTTGCCGGCACAGCTCCACTCCGGCTGGCAGGAGCCGATGTCCAGCCCCAGAATGCAGGCGGCGCCAAGCCGGTCAAGAAAACTCTTGCCGGTTGGCGCCCACCCTTCCTTCAACTTCACATTGCCTGGTGGCCTTCGACTACCGGTCACCCAAGCTGAACAGGTCCATCAAGTCGCCCAGCGCCGGGCTGTTCAGCGGCACGTAGGGATTCCCTTCGCGGGTGACTGGATTCGGGAAGTTGTCGCGACTGCGGCTGGTCAGCGGCTTCAATCCCCAGTTCGCCTCGATGAACTTCAGGATCGAGACATGGTCGGCGTAGGTGTGCGAGACGTGGCCCGCCCTGGTGTAGGGCGAGACCACAATCGTCGGGATACGGGTGCCGTCCCCGAAGTAGTCCAGCGGCTGGATGTAGCCCGAATCGTAGTAACCGCCACCCTCGTCGAAGGTCACAACGATCGCGGTCGACTTCCACAATTTCGGATTCGCCTTCACGCCGTCCACTATCTTCTTCACGACCCTTCAAACAGGTTCAGTTTTGAAGAGGACGGGTGTCCATCCAGCCAGCCGTCCGGTTTCACGTACGAAACGGCCGGCAGGGTTCCGTTCTGGATGGCCGCGTACAAAGCGGTCGTGTCCTGATTGTGCGCCCGGCCCGATGCACTCGTCATGATCGAAGTCGAGTACTGGAACGGATTGCAGATGTTGCAGTAGGTGTTGTCGGCGGTCACGTAGTTGCCATCCGGGTTCGCCAGGTATGTACTCCACTGATCGCCGTAGTGCGCCCACGAGATGTTCTTCTCGCTCAGCGCGTCTCCGATGTTGCGCAGCGGGGACGGCGGAATCGTGAACACCGTCTCGTTCGGGTTGGTGATGTCTGCGTACGCGTTGCGGCCGTCCCCGTAGTAGCCGGGGTTGTAGTTGTTCAGCAGGTAGTAGTGACCAGACTCGCAGTTGGACCCGATGGGCCGGCGCAGTGAACTCAGATAATTGGTAACCGCCGCTACCCCGGGCTCGGTGGTGTCGGCGCACTTGCTGTAGGTTCCTCCCCCGGAGGATGCCGAACCGTACGACCCGTTGCCGTAACCATCCTGCGTGTACCAGTTGTTGGTTCCCGCCTGCGGATTCGGGTTCTCGATTTCATCCACGATCCCGGCGTTCGGGCTTCCAGCTGCCATCAGTTCATTGTGGGGAGGCACGACTGGATTCCCGTTGCCGTCGCTGAACCAAATCGCGTCGCCCGTGCCCAGCATCATGTGGTTCGCACCCGTTCCGCCCATCACTGACTGATGGAAGTTGTCGCTCATGGCGTAGTTGTCAGCGAGTGACTTCAAGTACGGCGCGTCCCCCGCCAGCACGTTATAGAAACCCATGGCCGTCGAGCCCTCTTTGGTGCTGGTATCGCTGAACCCGGCAGGCTGTGCATTCCCGTTGGACCCGGCACCGACGGTTGTTTCTACCCAGGGAAACAGGTCACCCTTGCATCCGCTCGGGTTCCTCCGGGTAGCGTTGGCCGGATTGCAATCAAACGGCTGCCACATCTGCTAGAAACGGTGCACCGGGCTGTTGGCGTAGGAGTCATACGGCAACGTCTTGGAGGTCAGCTGAAACGGGCCCGGGGGCAGAGTGGTCGCGTTCGGGACCCGAGTATCGACCGCCCCGTGCGGCAGTCCGGTGCCGCCCGTGCTCAGATACTTGTAATAGTCGCTGGGAAGCCCGTTCTCGACCGCCATCGCGCTGGGCACGTCCGGAAACGGCGCGGTCGTGTAGCCCCCCGCCAGCACGGGCGGAAGCACCGCCTACGTCTGCTTTCCCGACGGGCTCATCTGAAATCCGTCGCTGCTGCTGTCGTTCGCAAATGACTGCGACGCCAGCGAGAAATTCGGGCCGGCCGTGCCGTCTTCCTTCACCATACCCTTCGAGAGCAGGTTGCTCACGCTCTCTCCCCGCTTCGGCTTGTAGGTCGCGAATACGTGATCGAACGTCCGGTTCTCCCCGATGATCACGATCACGTGCTGGATCGGAGTTTGCGTCTTCCGCGAGTGGTCTTCCGCCCCCGCAAATGCCGGCGCGATCATTTGAGCTACCAGCGTGACGACGCTTGCCAGCGCGGCACCACGCCACCTCCACGGAATAACTTGCCGAAATGCCATGTCTTGCCCTCCTTCAAAAGGCACGGGCAGCCTAACCCGCATGTGTTTCGCTTCTGTAAACCGTCGGTTACAGTCCGGTGAATTTTTGGGATTGTGGAAGAACTCGAACGCCCCTGCGCAGCCCATCCGGCGCGGCCTTTGGCCGGTCCCGCCACCTCGGACCGCCCCTCAGGTAGACTGGTCGCTCGCATCCATGACTGTAGAAACAACATTTTACCGGGATCTGGCCTACGTCTTTGGTGCCGCGGTCGTCGGTGGTGCGGTCGCTCGCGGCTTGCGCCAGCCGCTGATTCTGGGCTACGTGCTCGGCGGAATTCTGGTCGGACCGTTCACTCCGGGTCCCACCGTAGCAGACGTGCACCACTTCGAGGTGCTCGCCGAAATCGGCGTCATCCTCCTGATGTACTCGATCGGCCTGGAGTTTTCTTTTCGCGATCTGCTCGGCGTGAAGTGGGTCGCCATCGTGGGAGCGCCGCTCGGGATCCTGCTTTCGATCGCCCTCGGCCTCGGCGTGGGAGCGCTGCTCGGATGGAACTGGCAGTGCGGAGTCGCGGTCGGGGCCATCATCTCGGTTGCCAGCACCATGGTCTTATCGCGCTTCCTCACCGAGCGCGGACAATTCCGCTCCGAGCAAGGTCAAGTCATGATCGGCATCACGCTCGTCGAAGACCTGGCCGTGGTGGTCCTCACCATCCTGCTCCCTTCGCTCGGTGACATCAGTCGTGATCGCGTGCTTGCCCTGGGTCTTGCATTCGGAAAAGCCCTGCTGATACTCGCGCCCGTCACGTTTGTAGCCTACAAAGTCGTGCCTCCGCTCATGCAGCGCGTGCAGCGTGCTGCCAATCCCGAATTCTTTGTGCTGGTCGCGCTTGCGCTTGGATTCCTTACCGCGGCCCTGACCCAGGCGGTTGGACTATCGCTGGCTCTGGGTGCATTTCTTGCAGGCTTGCTGGTCAGCGAATCGAGCGTTGCCCACGAGACCATGAACCACCTCCTTCCCCTGCGCGACGCTTTTGTGGCCCTGTTCTTCGTCACCATGGGCATCCTCGTCAACCCGCGCATCCTGGTGTCGCAACCCTCCCTACTCCTGATGATCGTGGCCATGGTGGTTGCGGGGAAGTTCGTGATCTGGTGGCTGGTCGTCAAGCTGTTCCGCTACCCGAACACGACCGCGCTCATGGTCGGCATCGGGCTGACCCAAATCGGCGAATTTTCCTACGTCCTGGTCCGCGTAGCCCGCGACGCCCACCTCGTCGGCGACAACATCTACCACGCCACCTTGGCCGCTTCGGTCCTCACCATCCTCATCAACGGCCTTCTGATCCGCTTCGTCCCCGGGCGATTTGTAGCTAGTCCTGCAACAACTTAACGATTACTGTGGTGCTTCGCCCGGCGCCCGCATCTCCACCCTGAATCTCCGCAGAACGCCCCGCATCCGTTATTCTAGTAATGACTGTTATGGCCTCTCGAAATCCTAAGAATTCTTCTCCAGCTGTTTTGACCAGCCTCATGGAGGCGCCCGGCCTCGAGCGCGAACGCGTGTTCGACGCCTTCCGCCACTGGGGATACCTCGAAGCCGATCTCGATCCGCTCGGTCTCTTCCAGCCGCAACCGCAACCGGAACTGCAGATCGAAAGCGAGTTCGCCCGCGAAGCCCGCAGCGTCTACACCGGCACCATCGGCGTCGAGTTCATGCACATCACCGATGGCGAACGCCGCCGCTGGATCCAGGAACACATGGAGTCCGAGCCCGCTGCCGTCGAGCAGAAGCGCGTCCTCGACCTGCTGGTGCGTGCCGACGTATTCGAACAGGTCATGCAGCAACGCTACCTGGGCACGAAACGTTTCTCGCTCGAAGGCAACACCGCGTTGCTCCCGTTACTCGACGAAATCCTCGATGGAGCCTGCCTTCGGGGCGCCGTAAATCTGGTCATGGGCATGAGCCATCGCGGGCGCTTGAACGTGCTGCTGCACGTGGCCCGGCGCTTGCCCGAAGAGATTTTCGCCTCGTTCGAAGACGTTGATCCGCGCAGCGTCCTGGGGTCGGGCGACGTGAAATATCACCTCGGCGCCACCGGCGAGTACATCACCCGCAGCGGCAGCAAAGTCAATATCCACCTCGTCTCCAATCCCAGTCACCTCGAGGCCGTCGACCCCGTCACGATCGGCCGCACCCGTGCCAAGCAGGATCGCGCCGGCGAAGGCGGACGCGAGAAATATCTCCCGCTTCTTGTCCACGGCGACGCGGCCTTTGCAGGCCAGGGCGTCTTTGCCGAGACCATGAACTACGCCGACCTGCGCGGATACACCGTGGGCGGCACGGTTCACATCATCGTGAACAATCTGGTCGGATTCACCACCAGCTATCTGGAAGAACATTCCGAGCGCTTCTCCGCCGACCTCGCCCGGCGCCAGTCGATTCCCATCTTCCACGTGAACGCGGAAGACGTCGACGCCGTGGTCCGCGTCGGCCGCATGGCCCTTGAATATCGCTACAGCTTCGGCACCGACGTCGTCATCGACATGATCGGCTACCGCCGCCATGGCCACAGCGAGGTCGACGATCCCACCGTGACACAGCCCCTGCTCTACAAGGCGATTAAGGAACATCCGCCCCTGTGGGAAATCTACGCCGAGGACACCGGAACCGAGACCGAGGCTCAGGCCAAGGTCGCCGACGTCAAAGCCGAGTACGAGGCCGGACAGAAGCGCGCCGGTTCACTCACCAAGAAACCGACCATGCGCGATCTGCCCACGTACTGGGACGATTACTACGGCGGTCGCTACAAGCCCGAATACGAGCGCGAAACCGGACTGTCGGCCGAAGAGTTGACCGAACTCACCTCCAGGCTGACGACCTATCCCGCCGGCTTCCACATCCATCCCAAAGTGAAAAAACTGCTCGAACAGCGTGCCGAGATGGGCGCAGGCAAGCGCGACGTCGACTACGGCATGGCGGAAGCGCTCGCCTTCGCAAGCTTGGTGAAGGCTGGAATTCCCATCCGCATGAGCGGCCAGGACTCCCGCCGGGGCACCTTCAACCAGCGCCACTCCGTCCTGATCGACATCGAAAACGAACAGGAATACGTTCCGCTGCAGAACGTCGCGCCCGGCCAGGCCCGTTGCGAAATCTATAACTCAACGCTCTCTGAAGCCGGCGTCATGGGCTTCGAGTACGGCTACAGCCGCGACTATCCGGAAGCTCTGGTCTTGTGGGAGGCGCAGTTCGGAGACTTCGCCAACGTCGCGCAAGCCGTGATCGACCAGTTCGTCTCGGCCGGCGAGGACAAGTGGGGACTGCTCTCCGGCCTGGTCCTGCTCCTGCCGCACGGTTACGAAGGCCAGGGCCCCGAGCATTCCAGCGCCCGCATTGAGCGTTTCCTGCAGTTGGCCGCGCGCGACAATTTTCAGATCTGCCAGCCCTCAAACGCCGCCCAGTACTTCCATCTCCTGCGCCGCCAGGCGTTGCGCCACTGGCGCAAGCCGCTGGTGGTCTTTACGCCCAAGAGCATGCTGCGCCATCCCGACGCCTGCTCCCCCGTCGCCGACTTCACGCACAAGCAATTTCTGCCCGTCGTCCCGGACACAGGCGCAGTCGACGCCCATCGCATTCTGATCGGTACCGGCAAAATCGGCCACGAGTTGCGGGTCGAACGGCAGCGCCGCAAAGATCAAAACACGGCCATCATCTTCCTCGACCAGATGTATCCCTTTCCCGAGGCCGAACTGAAAACGGCGATCAACCAGCACGCGAGTGCCCGCGAAGTAGTCTGGGTCCAGGAAGAACCAGCCAACATGGGTCCGCTGTTCTACACCCTGCCCCGCCTGCGCCACATTGCCGGAGAGCGCGCGGTGCTCTCAGTCAAACGCTCGCCCAGCCCGAGCCCCTCGACCGGCTCAGCCGGTGCGCACGAGGTCGAGCAGAGGACGCTGCTGGCCCTGGCCTTTTCAAACGGCAAAGACTAGAGCTCATCTGTTCACGGTGGACTCCACCGTCGTTGGCGGAAACAAAGACGTTCCGCCAGGATGGACACGGCTTGCGCAGATTTGGCAGAATGGCGGCCACCATGCGAGTCCGATTGCTGGCGCTGGTCTTGGTTGCCGTTGCCGTATTTCTGATTGTCCCGATCGCGATGCGGGCCCAAGACGCAAATCAGCCGCGCTTGGAAAAACGTGGTGTCACGACGCAGCTCATGGTCGACGGCAAACCCTTCTTGATGCTCGCCGGCGAGCTCCACAATTCCAGTTCCTCCAGCCTGGAATACATGAAGCCCCTTTGGCCGCGCCTCGCGGCCATCCCACTGAACACCGTCTTGACGCCCATCTCCTGGGAGCTGGTCGAACCGGCGGAGGGAAAATACGACTTCACGCTCGTCGATGGCCTGCTTGCGCAAGCCCGCGAGCAGCATCTGCGGGTCGTCTTCCTTTGGCTCGCCGCATGGAAGAACGGAATGTCCAGCTACGCGCCGGTGTGGGTCAAGCAGGACACGAAACGCTTTCCCCGCGTCATGCTCCACCACAACGAAGCCAACATTCTCAGCGCCATCGCGGGCTTCTCAGACGCCACCCGCGACGCCGACGCCCGCGCCTTTGCCGCGGTCATGCAGCACATTCGCGAGATCGACAGCCGCAACCACACCGTCATCATGATGCAAGTGGAGAACGAAGTCGGCGTCCTCGGCGATGCCCGTGACCACTCCTCCCAGGCCGACCAGGCCTTTGCCTCCGCCGTGCCCGCACCCCTGACTGAATACCTCGAGTCCCATCGCGATACCCTCGATCCCGAACTTCACGCACTCTGGCGGCAGTTTGGGCAGAAGACCTCCGGCAGCTGGGCGCAGGTATTTGGCGACACCGCACGCGGGGACGAGATCTTCATGGCATGGAACTATGCCCGTTACGTCCATGCCGTGACCAGCAGAGGAAAAGCTGCCTACCACCTTCCCATGTACGTGAATACGTGGCTTGCAGGCGAAGACATCGTACCGGGCGACTACCCGAGTGGAGGTCCCCAGCCTCGCGTCATTGACATCTGGAAGGCAGCCGGATCTGCGATCGACATTTACTCCCCGGATGTCTACGCCGCAAATTTCTCCTACTGGGCGAACCGCTATCACCGTGACGACAATCCGCTCTGGGTGCCTGAAACCAACGGAGGCACAACCGGAGCGGCCAACATTTTTTATGCTGTCGGCGAACACGCTGCCATTGGATTCTCGCCGTTCGCCGTCGACTCATTCCCCGAAGGCACCACGGATCTGGGCGCAAGCTATCACGCCATCGCTTCGGTCACCCCCATCCTGGTCGAGCAGCAGACCAGGGGCAACGTCCACGGCTTCACTCTTACGAGGGAACATCCGTCTGTCGAGTTCAGCATGAACGGCTATACCGCCCACGTCAGCCTGGACGAGATATTTGGCAATCACTCAGAGAACGCCTTCGGCCTGATCATCGCCACCGGACTGAACGAATTCCTGGGCGTCGGCAAAGGCTTTCGCGTCCTTATCACGGCGCGCTCGCCGAGTCCGTTCAAGCTCGGTTACGCTTCCATTGACGAGGGCACTTACGAAGACGGTAGATGGACACCCGGACGCCGCCTCAACGGTGACGAAAACGATCAGGGCAATTACTGGCGTTTCGATTCGCACTCCATCAAGATCGAGAAAGCCGTTCTCTACCACTACGAGTAAGTAACCTTCAGTCCCAAGGCACCCACCAAATCGTGCCCTCGGCCGCTGCGACCATAGCATCGCTCCCGCTACCCGCCGGATGCTACCCTAACCTTCCGTCCGAACACCCATGCCGCGCCCTTCGCCCACCCTACGAATCGCCATCGACACCGGCGGCACCTTCACTGACTGCGTCTGGGTGGAACGCGGGCAGGTCCGCATGCTCAAAGTTTTCTCCACGCCAGCGGATCCCTCCCAAGCCATTGCCAGAGCCGTCGGAACAATCTCCGCCGGCGCCGGCATCGTGCTCCTCCACGGCACCACCGTCGGCACCAACACCCTGCTCCAGCGCAAAGGCGCCCGCGTCGCCCTGGTCACGACCGCCGGATTCGAAGACGCCATCGAAATCGGACGCCAGGCGCGCCCCAGACTCTATGATTTCTTCTTCGACCGGGTCGAGCCGCTGGTCCCCGGCGAGCTGCGTTTCGGCGTGAATGAGCGCACCGGGAGTGAAGGACAGATCCTCGCCCGACCGTCGCCGCAGGAATTGCAAGACCTCGCCAAGCAACTCGCCGCGAAGCGGCCCGACTCAATCGCCGTCTCGCTGCTGTTCTCTTTCGCCAATTCCGCCAATGAAGGCACGGTCGCCGATGCCCTGCGGAAACTCGGCCTCCCCATTTCCATCTCTCACAAAATCCTTCCCGAGTTCCGCGAATACGAGCGCACCAGCACAGTGGTCGTGAACGCCTACCTTCAGCCCGCAATGCAAAGCTACCTGGAGAACCTGGCCGCACGACTCCAGCAACCGCTTGCACGCAAACAACGCACCCGCGTCTTCGTGATGCAATCGAGCGGCGGCATCACCCCCCTGGCCACTGCCGCCCGCGAGCCCGTGCGCACGGTTCTCTCCGGTCCAGCCGGTGGCGTGGTCGGAGCCTCGTCCACCGCAAGACGCAGCGGACTCGATCGGATCATCACCTTTGACATGGGCGGTACCTCCACCGACGTTGCTCTGGTCGACCGCCAAGCGCGCGCCGGCAGCCAGTCCGAAGTTGCCGGACTGCCCGTAGCCGTTCCGATGCTCGACATTCACACCGTAGGCGCCGGAGGCGGATCCCTGGCCCGCTTCGACGCCGCCGGCGCGCTGCGCGTGGGACCGGAATCCGCCGGCGCTGATCCAGGTCCCATCTGCTACGGACGCGGAACCCTGCCCACCGTTACGGATGCCAACCTCATCCTCGGCCGCCTGCAGCCGCACCGCTTTCTCGGTGGCGACTTTCAGCTCGACCTTGAGCGCACCCGCGGCATCGTCAGCGAATGGCTGAAGCATCAGAAATCCGCCCTCCGGCTGGAGCCATTCGCTGCCGGAGTGATTCGGGTCGTCAATGCCACCATGGAAAAAGCCATCCGCGTGGTTTCGATCGAGCGCGGTCACGACCCCCGCAGGTTCGCGCTGGCCGCCTTCGGCGGAGCCGGCGGACTGCATGCCTGTGAACTCGCCCAGGCGCTCGGCATCCCGCGCGTGGTCGTCCCCGCCATGCCCGGTGCCCTGTCAGCCTTCGGCATCCTGGTCAGCGACGTAGTGAAGGACTACTCCCGCACTGTCCTGTGGCGTGTGACAACGAAGCTTCCCCTGGTTCAACTGGAAAAGGAATTCGCGAAGCTCTCTCAGACTGCCGGGCGCGACGTCCGCTCCGAAGGCTGGACGGGCGCAATTCGCCAGCAGCGCAGTGTCGACGTCCGTTATCGCGGCCAGGGATATGAACTGAACGTACCTTACACCCGTAGCCTGCTTGCCGATTTCCACCAGGCGCACACCCTTCGCTACGGCTACCCTCACCCCGCGCGCGAAGTAGAACTCGTCACTCTGCGCCTGCGCGCCATCGTTAAATCACCTCAAGCCCGAATCTGGGCGGGCGAGTTGCACGCCAAGACTTCCAGCCGTTCCGACTCCAAAGCCCACAATTCACCCCCCTCTCCCGAAGTGCTGCCAGTTTCATTCCACGGAAAGCCGCTCCGCACCAACATTTACCAACGCGAAGCTCTCACGGTCGGAAGAAAATACTCCGGCCCAGCCGTCATCACCGAATACAGCGCCACCACCGTCGTCCCGCCCGGAATGCGTTTCTCACTCGACCGCGCCGGAAACCTTCTGGTGGACATCCGTTAGGGCGGCGGTAAGCGCTCGGCGAACCCTCTGCGATTGCGGCTGCTTCTTGCTTGGCCCTGCGTCCTTGCTGATCCTTTCGGCCGTCGGCGGTCAAGTCTCCGTTGGCGTCCTATGTCGTTCGCGCAATTGTTACAGTCCTGTTAAAGAACACGGACCCGCGTCGCGATACAGCTACAATACTTCTCGTGAAACCGCACATCTTCGTCGTAGAAGACGATCCGGACATTTCGCGCCTGGTGCGCCATCACCTTGAGGGCGCCGGATTCGCCGTCAAACTCCATCCCACCGGCAACGCCGTCCTCGCCGAGGCCGAGCGCCAGCGCCCCACGCTGTTCATTCTCGACATCATGGTTCCCGGCAAGGACGGCCTCGAGCTCTGCCGCCAGATCCGCCAGACCCAGTCGCTGGCCATGATTCCAGTCATTTTCCTGACCGCCAAGAACAGCGAAGCCGACCGCGTTCTCGGCCTCGAACTCGGCGCCGACGACTACATCCCCAAACCCTTCAGCCCGCGCGAACTGGTCGCCCGCGTGAAGGCCGTGCTGCGCCGCTTCGAGCGCCCCCTCGCTCCCGGCCCGGTGCGGGTCGGCGAAATCGAAATCGATCCCGTCGCCATGACTCTCAACGTCAGCGGGAAACAGGTCACCACCACCGCCACCGAGTTCCGCTTGCTCGATCACTTCGCCCGTCATCTCGGCCGAGTCTTCACCCGCGATCAACTGCTCGATTCGGTCTGGCGCGACACCTCCTACGTCACCCCGCGCTCGGTCGACGTCTACGTCCGCCGCATCCGCGAAAAGATCGAGCCGGACCCCGAGAACCCCCGCTACCTCAAAACCGTGCGCGGCGCCGGGTACCGCTTCGAGGTCCCGAAGTGACCAACCGGATTCTCTTCAAGCTCCTGCTCACCTTCGCCCTGGTAGTTTTGGTCACTGCAGTCACGCTCGACATTTCCATCCGGCGTGCCTGGGAAAACTCGCTGCGCGACGAGATCCAGCGTAGCCTCACCGCCAAAACCCGCCTGCTCGCGAATCGCGTCGAAATCGAC
>Ga0137396_10000288_pt1 | contig 22618 bp, 30 predicted proteins | sample czc16metaG_FD_108284 | JGI IMG/M metagenome (GOLD analysis project Ga0137396, IMG submission 108284) | Vadose zone soil microbial communities from Angelo Coast Range Reserve, California, USA - czcobulk3.16 metaG | ecosystem: Environmental > Terrestrial > Soil > Vadose zone | place: USA...
CGGCAAGCCCGAGGCGCGCCAGCAATTCCGCAGCCCGCCGGTCTCGCGCTTCGCGCTTGACGCCGTACAGCGATGCCCAGAAGCGCAGGTTCTCGATGACAGTGAGGTGGCCGTACAGAAAGGATTGATGACTGATCCAGCCGATCGCCGCGCGGCCGCCCCGCACCTCCGCGCGGCCCCGCTGCGGGCGCAGTTGGCCGGCGAGCACTCTCAGCAGCGTCGTCTTGCCGGCGCCGTTGGGCCCGAACACGGCGAGGGTGTGTCCGGCCTCGAGCCGGAAGGAGATGCCGTCGAGCGCGCGCACCGGACCGAAGGCGTACGTCAGGCCTTCAGCCGACAGCATCGATGCGGGCGGCGAGGTCGTTCAGATCGAAGGGTTTGACGAGATAGCCGCTGTGGCCCAGGTCGAGGACGCCCATGAGGGGCTCCATGCTCACGTAGGCCGTGGTGACCACCACGGGAAGCTTGGGACTCTGCTGCCGGATCTTCTGGAGCAGGGCGATGCCGTCGGTATCGGGGAGCCGCATGTCGAGCACGAGGATGTCGGGCGTGAACGCGTCGAGCTGCTTCATGGCGTCGGCGCCGGTGCGCGCGAAGGCCATCGCGTAGCGCCCGGCGAAGTAGCGGCGATAGGAGGTCTGCAGGGCCTCTTCGTCCTCGACGAACAGGACCTTGCGCTGCGGCGGCTTTTCGGGCATCGCCGCCCAATATAGGACTACGCCGAGCGACCCTCCAGTTCGAAGAGGTCGTCGAGCTTGGTGAGCACGAGCAGGAACCGCAGCTCCTCGTTGGCGCCGCGCAGGCACACGATCTGCCGCCGCTCGGCCGCTTTGCGCTGGATCAGCATCAAGGCACCGAGTCCCGCGCTGTCCACCGTGCGGGTACCCGAGAGGTCGATGACCAGACGCCCCGTCCCCTCCGGCAGCTGGTCCAGAAGCTCGGACGCGGTGCGGCGGAACGCCGTCCGGGTCTCCAGGCTCAGGGCCTCCGGGGCGGCCAGGATCTTTTCAGTCTGGCGCAGCGACATCACAGCACGATGCTCCTCGAAAAAGGGCTCCACGAGGCCCCTTCCCAATGCCATTTCGGTGCCGTATAACTAAGCTCAACGGGTTCATAGAGTTGTAGAAAGCGCGTGAGCGCGCTCACTCTCATGCGTGCCGCAAAGCGCAACCAACAGAGGCATAGAGGCACAGATCCATGACGGCCATCGACCGGATCGAAACACTGCTCGACGAGCGACGGAGCTTCCCCCCTCCGGAAGGATTCCGCAAGCAGGCGCACGTCTCGGATCCCAAGGTCTACGAGCAAGCCAAGAAGGACCGCGAAGGGTATTGGGCGGACTGGGCGCGGCAGCTCGACTGGATCAAGCCGTGGGACAAGGTGCTCGAGTGGAAGCCGCCGCACGCGAAGTGGTTCCTAGGCGGCAAGCTCAACGCCTCGGCCAACTGTCTCGACCGCCATGTGAAGGCGGGCCGCGGCAACAAGGTCGCGCTGATCTGGGAGGGCGAGCCCGGCGAGGTGCGGCGCATCACATACCGCGAGCTGCTCGGCGAAGTGACCCGGTTCGCAAACGTTCTGAAAGGGCTGGATGTCAAGCGCGGCGACCGGGTCGCCATCTACCTGCCGATGGTGCCGGAGGTGGCGATCGCGATGCTGGCGTGCGCCCGCATCGGCGCGCCGCATACGGTGGTGTTCGGCGGCTTCTCGGCGGACTCACTCAAAGACCGCATCAACGACAACCAGGCCAGGGTGCTGATTACCGCCGACGGCGGCTATCGCCGCGGCTCGCTCGTGCCCCTCAAGGTGAATGCCGACGAAGCGTTGAAAGACACGCCGTCGGTCAAGCACGTCGTCGTGCTGAAGCGTACGGGGAAAGACGTAGAGATGCGGCGCGGGCGGGACGAGTGGTGGCACGACCTCATGAAGACCGCGGGCGACACGTGCGCGCCCGAAGCGATGGACGCCGAGGACCCGCTGTACATCCTGTACACGTCGGGGACGACCGGGAAGCCGAAAGGCATCCTGCACACCACGGGCGGCTATCTCACCCAGGCGTACGCGACCACCAAGTGGGTGTTCGATCTCAAGGACGAGGACGTCTTCTGGTGCACGGCGGACGTGGGCTGGGTGACGGGCCACACATACGTCGTTTACGGCCCGCTGGCCCTGGGCGTGACGGAGGTGATGTACGAGGGGGCGCCCGATTTCCCGGCGAAGGACCGCTTCTGGGCGATCTGCGAGAAGCACGGCGTCACGGTGTTCTACACGGCGCCCACGGCGATCCGCGCGTTCATGAAATGGGGGCCGGACCTGCCGGCGAAGCACAACTTGAAGAAGCTGCGCTTGCTCGGCACGGTAGGGGAGCCGATCAACCCCGAGGCGTGGATCTGGTATCGCAAGAACATCGGCGGCGAGCGCTGTCCCATCGTGGACACGTGGTGGCAGACGGAGACGGGCGGGATCATGATTACCCCCCTCCCCGGGATCACGACGACGAAGCCGGGCTCAGCGACCATACCCTTCCCCGGCATCGAGGCCGAGTTGTTAGATGGCCAGGGAACGGTGGTGCCCGTCGGCGGCGGGTTTCTGGCGATCACCTCCCCGTGGCCGGGGATGCTGCGCACGATCTGGGGGGACGACGAGCGCTACCAGCAGACGTACTGGAGCAAGTGGAAGAACGTGTATTTCGCCGGCGACGGCGCCAAGCGGGACACCGAAGGCTACTTCTGGATTCTGGGGCGGGTGGACGACGTGCTGAACGTGGCGGGCCACCGCATCGGCACGATGGAAGTCGAGAGCGCGCTGGTGGACCATCCGGCGGTAGCGGAGGCGGCCGTGGTGGGCAAGGCGCACGAGATGAAGGGGCAGGCGCTGGCGGCGTTCGTGACGCTGAAAGAGGGCAAGCAGCCGAGCGACGCATTGCGCGACGAGCTGAAAGCCCACGTGGCGAAGAAGATCGGCGCGCTGGCGCGGCCCGACGACGTGATCTTTTCGGCGGATCTTCCCAAGACGCGCAGCGGAAAGATCATGCGGCGGCTGCTCAAGGACATCGCGGAGGGCCGGACGTTAGGGGATACGACGACGCTGGCGGACCCGGCCGTGGTGCAGCGCCTCAAGGACCAGTACGAGGAGAAGGAGGGCTGACGGGGAGATCTGCCCTCCACCCGGCCACCGCCACCACCCAAATCACCGCAACGATCCCCGCGCTCCCCAGGCACCACCGGCACCATGCGTGGATCACGAACGCTTCGAGGTAGGTCAGATAGCCGGTGAACAACAGGCCGCCCGTGGCGAGAGCGGCGAGCAAGACGCTGAGACTACGCTTTGGGAGGAATGACGGTTGTAGACCGACCAGGGCGGTGACGAAGAGGACCAGGTACCCCACGACACCGAAGAACGCCACCGGCACGCCCGCAACCCGCGCGTACGAACTCGACTGCACCACCTCGCAGCTCCCCGTCCCGCACTTGAGCTCCGCGATCACTCCGATGGCGTGAAGCCAGAGATACAGCGAGACCAGGAGGCCGACGAGCGCGAGCAGCGCGATCGCCTGGCGGTGCCGCATTTACCGCCGGCGCCGCGGCGCCAGGATGCTGTCCACGACGTGCTGGAACGCGTCGGAGGAGACGTCCCGCAATGTCCACTCGCGGCCGTTGACGAAGAACGTCGGCGTCCCGCGCACCGGCCGCGCCTCGCCTTCCTCGCGGCTGTACTGGATCCGGCCCCGGTAGCGGCCGCTCGCCATGCAGGCGTCGTACGTCGCCATGTCGAGCCCCACCAGGTCCTGCGCCCAGCCGCGGAACAGCTTCTCGGGATTCTCGGGCCGCTGCGACCACATGCGGTGATGCGCGAACAGCGCGTCGATCATCTCCCACGCCTTGCCCTGCTCGCTCGCGCACGCCACCGCGTGCGCCGACAGCCGCGACCACAGATGCGTCGTGGGCGGCAGCGGGAAGTCCCGCAGCCGCCAGCGCACCTTCCCCGTGGCGATCAGCTGCTGCTTGATCACGGGGAACTGCACCGAGCCCCACGCCGCGCAGATCGGACACTCAAAGTCCGCGTACTCGACGACCTCGACCGGCGCGGTATCGCTGCCCATGACGTAGCCGGTGAACTGGCTGTCCGCCTTGGACTCCGGCACCTTCGTCTCGGCGACCCACTCCGTCCCGGTCCCGCGCGACTTGGAGCCGATCCAGATCCACGCCAGCCCGCCCAGCAGCACCGCCGCCAGCAGCCAGTAGAAGCGCTTCATTCGTCCTCGTCGTCTTCGTGTTCGTCGAAGCGCAGCTCCTCGAGCTGCCGCTCCGCTTCCTCGACGATGCGCCGGCTCTCCGCCACCTCCGGCGAGTCGTAGGTCACCCGGACCTCATAGTGGAACAGTTCGCTGCGCACCGTGCCGAGCAGCTTCTGCATCTCGGCGGCGTGCTCGAGCAGCCGCCCTTCCTGGTCCAGCGCCATGATCCGCGCCGCCAGCTCGCGCAACAGCGCCGCCAGCCGCTCGGCGCGCTCCGGTCCGTACGTTTCGTCGCTCATCGCCGCCCCTCGCATTATACACGGAACCTTTCGGCGGTGCCCATCGTTTGCTTCGCTGGGCGTGGTTCATTAGATTGCGCCGCGATTTTGCTCCTCCACCCCGAAAGGATCATCCCGGCATGGCCAAGAAACGTAAAGAGCCCCGCAAACTCGCCCCCCCTCCCAGCGCCTCCGATCAGGCGCGCGACGAGCTGTTCTCCCACATCCTCCGCTGCGGCGTCCTCGAGGCGACCCCCGAGCATCAAAAAGAGTGGTTCGACGACACGATGCTCTACCTCGCCGACCGCTACGCGGACCTGACCGAGGACGACCTAGCCCAGCTGCGCACCCTCGGCGAGCGCTACTGCCGACCCGTCGTCGGCCGACGCACTCCCGTCGGCGCGGACGCCTAGCCTTACTGGGGCCACCAGTTCGGGAAAGCCCGCCAGCGCATTCCCGCTGACACGCGGACTCCGCCCCCCACACCCGCTTCCACGAACCACCCGCGCGGCCGGCCCGGCGCGCGCTCGACGCCCGTCACGGCGGTGAGATACACCGCCCCCCGCTGACCCGCGCCGCCCATCCAGGCGGCTCCCATCCCGCCATACCACCCGAGTCCGATGCGAGCGAACGGCAGCAACACGAACTGCCCGCGGGCTTCGACGCGGCCGCCCCAGCCGTCGCTGAGTCGGCCGCCAGCGGCCGCCAACGCCAGTCGCGCCTGCCCCGACCGCCGGCCGGCCCCCAGCTCCACGGCGTAGAAGTCGCGATGCGACCACGCCACGGCGGCCCCGGCGCTCAGCTCTGTGACTCCCTGCGGGGCCGTCTGCGCCGACGCGCCCGGAGCAGCGAGCACCACCGCCGCGAGCGCCACGACACGGCGAGTGGGGGGGCTACACGATCGCGACGTCGTAGGAGATGCGGATGTCCGGGGCGAGGGACGCCACCACCGAGCAGTATTTCTCGAGCGAGAGATCGATAGCGCGGCGGGCCTTAGTCTCGTCCACACCGTCGCCGGCGATGCGCCAGCGAAAGTGAATCGCGATGAAGCGTCGCGGATGCTCCTCGCGCCGGGTCCCCGTCACCGCGACCTCCAGGGAACGGACCTTGACCCGCTGCTTCTCGAGGATCGGCACGACGTCGCTGCCGGTGCACGCGGCCGCCGCGACGAGCAGCATCTCGACCGGCGATGTGCCTTCCTTGGAATCGCCGTCCACCGTCGCGGGCGGACGCCCCGCGCCCCCGCCGGCAAACACGAGGCCGCCCTTCCAGCGCAGCGTGATCTCCGCCGTCGGTCCCGCCACGATCAGTTCCCCCGCCGCGTGGTGAGGCCGAGGTACACGCGGTTGCGGCGCAGCGCGTCCATCGGGTGATACTCGATCAGCCAGTTGAACGTGGACTTGTAGTGCAGCTCGAACCCGAAGACGAGATTCACCCACGCGTTGGGGCAGTTGGGATCCCGGCCGCAGTTGGCGTGCCCGGCTAGCGATAACCCGCCGCCGATGTAGGGAATCGCCGTTTCGTCGTCGCCGGTAAAGCGGTACAGCGCCTCGAGACTGCCCACGTAGCTGTTGTCGCCCTTGAAGACCCCCAGCTCGGCCGACGGGCGCAGCCGCAGGCGAGGCGAGAAGAGATCGCCGATGTCGAGCGTCGTGCCGAAGACCATCTGGCCGCTGCCCAGGTCCAGGCCGCCGCGCACCCCGAAGCCGTACAGACCGAGCCCCTTGCCGCCGGCCCCGGACCGCACGCGGGGCGGCTGGAATTCCTGCGCCGCGGACGCGCCGGCGCAGCACCAGAGCAGCAGCAGAGTCACAAGCGATCGGGTCACGCGTTCACCTTTCGCGCCGCCTGCGCGTAATCCCACAGCGCATAACACGACACCGCGGTGGTGGCCCAGGCGAGCGGCCGCAGAAACGCGGACTCCAGGATCCACGCCACCAGCGTCATCAGCTGCAGCACCGTCACCCACTTGCCGCCCGCCCGCGCCGGCAACGCCACGGGGCGGCCGCGCAGCCACGTGCCGACGAAGGCGAGCCCCGCCACGAGGTCGCGGAGCAGCACCCCCACGATCTCCAGCGGGTGCAGCACCGAGTCGCGCGCCACCATCACGAACGCCACGGCGGCGAACAGCTTGTCGGCGATCGGGTCGAGCAGCGCGCCGGCCCGCGTCGCTCCAAAGCGACGCGCGAGCATGCCGTCGAGGAAATCGCTCGCCGCCACCGCGCCGACGATCGCGAGGCGTGCCGCGACATCGGTCACGAACGGGAACAGGACCGCCAGGGGAACCCGAAGGGCGGTAAGCACATCGGCGGCCGAGAACCCGCGTTTCACTTGCTCCCCCCCCAGGCGCCACGTAGCTTCACCGCGTGGATCTCAATCTGTTGAAGCAGGCGGCCATCTTCCAGGACCTCGACGACGGGGAGCTGGCCCGCGTCTCCGAGGTGTGCCGCGAGCAAAAATTCAGCTCGGGGCAGAACATCTTCAAAGAGGGCGAACCCGGCAACCGCCTCTTCATCATCTCGGAGGGCGAGGTCCGCATCTCCCGCACCATCCCCGGCTCCGGCGAGGAGGCGCTCGCCGTCCTCAAGCCGGGGGCGTGCTTCGGCGAGATGTCCATCTTCGACCGCTCCGAGCGCTCCACCGACGCCATCGCCAACATCAGCTGCACCCTGATCACGATCTCCCGGTCGGACTTCGAGCTGCTGCTCGACTTCAACCGCGACATCGCCTACAAGGTGCTGTGGTCGGTGGTCCGCCTGCTCTCGGCGCGGCTGCGCGTGACGAACGACAACCTGCGGTCGTTCCTCGCGATGTCCATGTTCTGAGTGACGACGGCCGTCATCCCCTGCGGCGGCCGCGGCACCCGACTCGCCGCCCGCTACCCCGACACGCCCAAAGAACTGCTCCCCGTCGCCGGCCAACCGCTGCTGCAGTGGACCCTCGAAGAGGCGGCCGCCGCGGGGATCGAGCGCATCGTCGTGGTCACCTCTCCTACCAAGCCCCAAATCGCGAAGTTCCTAACCACCTACTCGCCTAACCGACTAACCGTCCAGGTAGTGCTGCAACCCGAGCCCCGCGGCCTCGGCGATGCCGTGACGTGCGCGCGGGACCTGGTCGGCGCCAACGACGTCGCGGTGCTGCTCCCCGACAACCTGTTTGCGAGGGGTCCGGCGATCGCCCCGGTGCTCGCCGCGCGGCGTGCGACCGGTATGGCCGCCGTCTTGCTTGCCGAGCTGCCGCCCGCCGCGGGCGCGACCGGCCGCGCCACTGGTCGTCGGCGCGCCGACGGTCTGCTCCAAGTCGAGGCGGTCGCGGACAAGGTCACCGCCACCGCCACCGGCCGCCTCGCCCCCGTCGGCCGCATGGTGTTCGGGCCGGACGTGTTCGAGCGCTGGGAGCGCCTGCGCGCCGGACTCGCACCCGGCGCCGAGCTGGACGACGTGCCGCTGCTGCAGGCGCTGGCCGCCGACGGGCGCCTCGTGGGTGTCGCACTCGACGGTCCGTTTTACGATGCCGGGGTACCCGAAGGATACACCGCGGCTATGGCCGCGCTATCCTAGAGCCATGAAACGACTCGCCGGTTTCGCCCTCGCCCTGGGTGCCGCCGCCTGCTCGGTGGGGGAGCCGCCCAGTCTCGCGCGACTCGTCGTGAGCCCGGTGCTCGACTCCATCTTCGTGGGCGACAACGCGCCCGCTCGCACGGCGCTGTACTACGACGACAAGGGCAACCCGGTGGGCCCGGTGGCCCCCACGTGGACCAGCTCCGCCCCCAGCATCGTGGGCGTCGACGCGGCGACGGGGAAGATCGCTGGGCTGTCGCGCGGCTTCGCCGTGCTCACGGCGACCTACGGCCGCGTGCAGGGGCAGGCGCTGGTCGTGGCCTCACGCCCGCTCGACATCAATCTGCTGCTCGACACGGTCTACCTGATGCAGGGGGACCACTTCACGGTGCCGGTCGAAGTAAAGAAGAAAGGTGGCGGGGCGCCGGCGCCATGGTTCTTCGCGCCCACGAACGCGGTGTTCAGCATCGACTCGGCGACCGGACTCGTGACGGCCGTCGCCCCCGGCGGCCCGGTGCCGTTCTACGTCCACGCCGACACGCTCGCGGACACCGGCGCCGTCGAGGTCGTGAACCTGACGGACACGATCGGCGGGAAATCCTACTACACCGTCCTCGGCACGTTCATCCGCCGCACCACGAGCGGCACGCGCGCCGTGAACTACCGGCGCAACGGCGACACGCTCACCTTCCGGCTTTTCGATTTCATCGCCCCCGGGGGTGGGCCCGCCGTGGAGTACATCCTGCTGACGAGCCGCGATGCCGTGATCGCCCCCACGACGATCGTCGTCGATTCCATCTCCCCGGAGCAGGCGTTCGACCGCGCGGCCGGCTTCGATCCGTTCTGCCACCCGCTCTCCAACTGGGGAGCGTGGTTCACGCAGGTCGGGCCCACGGTGTTGACCGGCCTGTCGCGACAGGGGGGCACCCTCGTGATCGCCCAGGTCAACTCACTCGCCAACGGGCACGGTCAGGTGGTGAGCGGGTGGTTCTCGTTCGTGGCGCAGCGGATAGACGGCTACGACGACCCGATCTGGGCCCTGCCGATCCGCGGCACATTCGTGGCACCGCTCATCACCGACCGCTCGACCTGCTCCCCGTGACGTTCGAGCACGTCTTCGCGGACTTGGGCGGCGTCGCGCCCGACCGCCTGAGCGACGTCCAGGGACTGTCCGCCGTGCTGCTCGCCGCCGCCAACGCCGCGGGCCTGCACGCGGCCGGCACCCCTCAGGTCCACAGCGGCCCCAAGGGCATCGCTGCCGTCCTCGTGTGCCACGGCGGGCACGTGGCGCTGCACGCGCTCCCCGAGGCCGGCCTGTGCTTCGCCGACGTGGCGGGCGTGGGAGCGGTGCGCCCGCAGCGCGGCCTCGAGGTCCTGGTCAAGCGGCTCGCCGCCCGCGAGGTGCGCACCGACGCGCGCCGCCGCGGCCCCGTGACCCCCACCCCTCAACCGGAGCGTCCATGAACCGATTGACGCCGTACGCCGCGTTCTTTCTGCGAATCGCGGTCGGATCGGTCTTCCTCCACCACGGCTTGTGGAAGCTGCACAACTTCGCCACCGTCACCGCGATGGTCCACGGCATCGGCTTTCCCTTTGCCGTCTTTTTTGCCGGCGTTCTTACGGCGGTCGAAACGGTCGGAGCCGTCTGCGTGCTCGCCGGCATCCTCACGCGTATCTGGGCGGCACTGATGGCGTTCAACATGGCGGTGGCGATCCTGGCGGTCGTGTTGCCGAAGCCGCCCGAGCTGGAAGGGTTGCTGCTCGCGGGGTCGCTGGCCCTGGTCGCCCTGGGCGATGGGCCGCTGAGCATCGGGATCTACTTCAAGAAGACTGTATAGCCGTATGGGCCGTTGCACCGTATACGGCCCCTACGGCCAATCGGCCTGTACGGCCATACGTGTTAGTGTAGGATCCGCAGCAAGCCTGCGCGCGCCGAGCCTTGTATGTAGCGCTCCGCGTCGGTCGCGGGGATCGCCACCCCCATCTGCAGGACGATTTCCTCCCACGTGCCCGCGTAGGTGACGCCGTTGGGCAGTGCGACCCGGTGCTGCTCACTCCCCCCCGGTCCCGAGCGGGTCTTCATCCCCTGGAGCTCGGTGAGCAGGGTGCCGAACAACTCCAGCTGCCGGGGGTCGCGGATCTGGCCGTCGGGGCCCATCGCTTCGATTTCCGCCAGGAGGAGGTCCTCGGGTTCGGCTTCACCGGCCAGCTCGTCGATCCGGGCGTGCCACGGCTCGAGCTCGGGGTCCTCGTCGGTCAGGCGGTAGACCCCCCGTTTCAGCTCGATCAGCCGCCAGATGGCCAGGCCGTCGCAGTGATCTTCGGGGTGAGTGCGCTCCAGGTGGAACAGCGCCGCTTCGTATTCGCCGCGGTCGTACAGCAGGTTCGCGAGATAGATGCGCGCCTCGGCGTGCTGCGGCTCGAGCTCCAGCGCCCGCCGCAGCCAGTACAGGCTGCTCCCCTCGTCGCACAGGCGGTGGGAGGCGTAACCGACGCAGGCGGCCGCGTCCGCGGAATCCGGGTGCGCGGTGATCGCCACTTCGAAGAAGCGGCGCGCCTGGTCGAGCACCCCATCGCGGAACAGCGCCCGCCCGATCTGCAGCATCAGGTCGTGGTCGTCCCGAAAGCCCAGGGCGAGGATGCGGTCGAAGCAGGCCACGGCACCCGACCGGTCTCCGAACTTGAGCAGCACTTCCCCGAGTCCCGCCAGGGCATCCTCGTGGTTGGCGTCGAGGGCGACCGCCTCCTCGAAGGCGCGCCGGGCCCAGGCGAACTCGTCCCGGGCGAGCCGGGCATAGCCGAGCCCCACGTGCAACTCCACCGCGTGGGCGTACAGCACCAGCCCCTCGCGGAGAGTTTCGACCGCTTCGTCGTATTTGCCGTCGTTGTACAGCTGGTGTGCGCGTTCGTCGTATTCGTCGGAGCTCAGAAAAGGTTCCGACATTCGGGAGGTCCCCCGGGAAGGTCGTGCTATGATAAGAAACGTGGAACCGTTACACAATAGTTTTCGCGACGTATCTTGAACCGGCCATGACCGCCACCCTGGTCCCGCTCGCCGACGGGTCGATCACCTCTCCGCAAGGGTTCACCGCCGCCGCCGCCGCCGCCGGGTTGAAAAAGGACGGCGCGCCCGACGTTGCGCTGCTCGTCAGCGCCACCAGCTGCGCCACCGCCGGCGTGTTCACGCGCAACGCCGTCCGCGCCGCCCCCGTCGTCTACGACCAGGACCTGCTGAGCGAGCGTCCCGGCCGCGTCCGGGCTGTCGCGATGAACGCCCGCGTCGCCAACGCCTGCACCGGCCCCGAGGGGCTCGCCGCCGCGCGCGCGATGGCCCAGGCCGCCGAGCAGGCGGCGGGGCTGCCGGCGCGCACCGCCCTGGTGCTGTCGACCGGCGTCATCGGTGTGCCGCTCCCGCTCGCCCAGGTGACGGCGGGCCTCCGCGAGGCCAGCGGTCGACTCTCCCCGGCGGGCGGCACCGAGGCCGCGCGGGCGATCATGACGACCGATACCCGGCCCAAGCATTGCGCGGTCCGGGTGGATACGGCGGCAGGCGCCTTCACGGTCGGCGGCATCGCCAAAGGTGCCGGGATGATTCATCCCAACCTCGCTACCCTGCTCGCCGTGCTCACGACCGACGCCGGGGGCGACGCCGCCTCGCTCGCGCCCCTCCTGCGCCGCGTCGCCGACCGCACCTTCAACGCCATCTCGGTGGACGGCGATACCAGCACCAACGACACGGTGCTCCTCCTCGCCAACGGCGCCTCGGGCCTGGACCCGTTCCACGACGGCGCCCTGGCCAAGGCGTTCGAGGAGGCGGTGCTGCAGGTCGCGCGCACCCTCGCTCTCAGCATCGTCGAGGACGGGGAAGGGGCAACCAAGCTCGTAGAGATCCAGGTGACAGGCGGAGCGACGGAAGGGGCCGCCCGCGAAGTGGGCCGCGCCATCGCCCGCTCGGCCCTGGTCAAGACCGCCGTGTACGGCGCCGACCCCAATTGGGGGCGGGTGCTGGCCGCCGCCGGCGCGGCGGGCGTCGCGCTCTCCCCCGACAAGCTCACGCTCTCCGCCCAGGCGGACGGAGACGATTGGGTGGTGCTCGCCCAGGGCGGCGCCACCGCGCACCCCGATGAGGCCAAAGCTCGCGCCATCTTCCGCCAGAAGCGCCTCCGCCTCCGCCTGGACCTTGGCATGGGCCGGGCGGAGGCGGTGGTGTGGACCTGCGATCTGTCTCCGGAGTACGTCCGGATCAACGCAGACTACACGTCCTGAGTACTAGTGCTTCGTGGTGTCCTTCGGGGCCGGTTGAGCGGCCGGCCTCGCGGTGCGCCGCGTCGAGGTACGCCGCGCCGCGCGATGCGACGGCCGCTTGGCCTTGCTCGTGTCGGTCGAAGCGGCGGCCGGCGCCTGCGCTGGCTGCTGCACCGGCTGTTGCGCGCCGAGGATCGCGGGCGCGACGGCCAACGCGATCGTGAGAATCATCTTCCGCATATACGTTCACCTCCCATGGGGGCCCGCGGTCCACCCCGGACCGCTTCGAGCCTAAGACCCGCCGTCGCCCCCCCGGGTCACACGCCGGGCCGGGGCCGGCGGGCGCGGTTGACCTCGGCCGGGGAGGGCTTGGGAGGCCAGGGCACGTCGGGCAGCGCCCGGCGTACCGTCGCGAGCGCCGCGGTGTGCGTAGCCCCGCGCTGCAGCTCGTGCACGGCCGCCGTGGCGACGTCGAGCAGCCGCAGGCCCCGCAGCCCCGCCCGGGCGGCCGCCACGATCAGGTCCACCGCGGCGTCCTCGGCGAAGCCGTGCCCCTCCAGGTCCGCTACGGCGTGGAGCGCCGGGCCGGGGGGCTCGTCGGGGAGCGCCGTCACGATCCGCCCGGCGAGGGGGGGCGGCAGGCCTCGGACCATGGCCGCCGCCACGGACGTGATTTCGAACGCGGTCGGCGGAGCGCCGCCCGCGCGCTCGAGCAGCGTGCGTGCCTGGCGCAGCTGCTCCGCCTGGGCGCCCACTGCCTGGACGATCTTGCCGGGCGCCGCGTGCTTGGCCCCACCTTCGAGTGCCTTCTGCACCAGCGGCTCGGTGGGCAGCCGCTCCGCCTCGGCGACGCGGACGACGGAGTCCACCACGGCGATCGCCGCCTCCGGCACCCGGCCCGCGAGCCTGGCGCGCACGCTCCCCCTCCCCGATTGCGCGCCCAGCGGGGCGACGATCGCGAGCAGGACCAGCGCGACGTGTCTCACCGGCTGACCGGCCTCACGATGAGCAGCGCGTTCTGTCGGCCGAAGCCGTCGCTGACGTAGCGGCCGGCGAGCGGATCCGCCACCCAGCGCTCCCCGTCCACGACGAACATGTACTCGTGAGTGCCAGCGGGGAGCACAATCACCGCACTCCACACGCCGTCGTTGTCGTCGTCGCGGAGCGCGACCACGCCGGTATGCCAGTCGGTGAACGGGCCGACGACGTCGACCGAGCGGGCGCCGGGGAAATGGCCGACGAACCGGGCGATCCCCTCTTGCGCGCCGAGCAGCGGGGCGCCGCCGTGGTCGGGCACGAGGATCACCGTGGCGAGGATGGCCGCGAGGGCGAGACTCCACACCGGCCGCATCGCTATGGTGACGACGTGCCGCTCGGTGAGCCACTGGAGCACCCGCCGGGCGCGGGAGGTCTCCGGCCGGTGGAGCGCCGCCAGCACCCGATCGGCCACGCTCGCGGGCGCCGGCCCGGCGCGCAGCAGCCCGGCGGCGCGCTCGAGCCGCAGCACCACCGCCCGCAGCTCGGGCGCCAGGCGCTCCGGCGGCAACTCGCCGTCCAGAACCTGATGGATACGCGGATCCAGTCTGCTCATCGGTGCTCCTTCAGTGCTTCCAACAATGCCTCCCGCGCGCGGTGCACCCGCATTTTCAACGTCGGGATGCGCTCTCCGGTCAGCGCGGCCATCTCTTCGTAGCTCAGCCCCTCGACGTGCTTGAGGAGGAACGCCTCGCGCTTCTCCGGCGACAGCGTTCGCAGCGCGCGCTCGACGAGCCCCAGCTGCTCGGCCCGCTCCAGCTCGGCCTCCTCGTCGTGCGGATCGGGGACCGGGGCCGCCTCCTCCAGCGACACCCGCTGCGCCGAGCGCCGGCCGAGGTGGCTCTTGCAGCGGTTGGCGACGATCCGATACAGCCACGTGCGGAAGCGCGTGGGGTCGTCCAGGCTCGCCAGATGGCGGTAGGCCCGGATCAGGGCTTCCGCCACGGCATCCGCCGCCGCGTCAGCGCTGCCCAGCATCCGCGTCGCGAAGCGCAGCAACCCCGCCTCGTGCCGCCGTATCAGGATCCCGAACGCGTCGCCATCCCCAGCGAGAATCCGGGCGATGACGTCCGCATCCGGTGCATCCGCAAACCCGCTCAACAGCAAGACCTGCGAGATGAGATGGGCGTCACGCTATCATCGGCGTACGGCGGGGGCCAGTCCCACGCTGGAACCGGCCGGATCAGCGGGTGAGGAGGGCTTCCCGGGCGGCGGCGAGGAACGTCGCGGCGCGCAACCCCGCGCCGTCGACGCCGCCCGCAAACGCTTCCAGGGTCGCGCGGGCGCGGCGTCGGTACCCGGCGTCGCCGGTGACGGCCGCCAGCCGCAGCAGCACCCGAGCGGCGGCGGCGTTGGCGCCGGGCAGCAGGTCGTCGAGCACCTGCTTGGTGCGGTCGGCGAGCGCCGGCGCCGACGCGTCGGGGACGGCGGCGTCGAAGTAGCCGCCCTGGGGATCCGCGAAGTCGCGGTCCAGAACGTCGGCGAGGTTCTTGGCGACCTCCAGATAGCGCGGCTTTCCGGTGGCGTTGTACGCCGCGACGCTGGCGGCGGCGAGCTGCACCTGGTCCTGGAGCAGGCCGTGCACGGTGCCCGCCATCGCGTGCCGCACGCCGAAGCCGCGCGCGTAGGCGCGCTTCAGGAGCGTGTCCAGCGCCGCGAGCGCCCGCGTCTGCGCGATGGAGTCGCCGAGGGCGGAGGCGGCGTCCAGCGTGGCGGCGATGGCGAACCCCTCGCGATCGGCAAACAGCGGACGCCCCTCGTCACCGCCGAGCGCGCGCGTGAGCGCGCGCAGCTCGACCGCGGCGGCGTCGCGGTAGCGCGGCTCGGCGGTGAGCACCCAGGCGACCGCCAGGTCGCGGGCGAGCCCGGCGCGCACCAACGTCGGCGGCACGTCGGCGGCCGCCGCCGCGGGAGGGCCGGCGGAGTCGAGCAGCGCGTCGAGCGCCGCTCGGGCCGCGGTGAGCGCGGCCGTATCCGCTTCCAGCGCGTAGTCGGCGAGCAGCAGGGCGATGGCCTGCGTGGGCACAAACCCGACCAGGGCCCCGGGGCGCCGCGCCAGCTCCACCACCGCGAGACGCACGCTGTCGATCGCGCGGCCGACCGCGTCCCCGCTGAGCACGCCGTGCGTAGTGCCGGCCTTGGTGATCGCCAGCTGGCGCACCACCGCCGCATGTTGGAGGATGAACTGACGCTGCTCCCGGAAGCTCTTGGCGATGTCCGGCAGGATCTGCTTCAGGCCCCGGCCGGTGACCGGGTCGTCGGCGGGAAAGTAGGTGCCGCCGAAAAACGGCGCGCCGTCGGGGGTGAGGAACACCGTGAGCGGATAGCCGCGCAGCCCCGCGAGCGACTGCACGGCCGCCTCGTAGCGCTGCGCGATATCGGGCCGCTCGTCGCGGTCCAGCCGCACCGGCACGAACAGCGAATCGATCAGCGCGCCGAGCGTGGGGTCAGCATACGCCTCGCGGTCCATCAGCGCGCACCAGCGACAGTCTTCCGCTCCCACGTACAGGAGCACCGGCCGGTCGAGGCGGGCCGCGAGCGCGAATGCCTCCCGCCCCCACGGCTGCCAGCTCACCGGCTGGCGGGCCGCGCGGGTCAGGTAGGTGGTGCTCATCTGCGCCATCCGGTTGGTCAGGGGCCCGCGCTCGGTGACGCAAGCGGCCAGCAGGAACAGCGGCAACAGTTGGTGACATCGCATGGCAAGCGTGGCACAGAATACCCTGCCCGCCGAGCGTCCGTTCCCACACCTGGGCGTCTGCCTTCATTAATAGAGGCGGGGTATCATTCCGGCATGAACGACCAGCCGACAGTCACGATCACGCCCAAGGCAAACGGACCGCTGCTCGTGGAGGGTCCGTGCCGGGTCCAACGCCCCGACGGCACCCCGATTCCGGTGCCGCCCCGGAAGGACGGCTCCCCCGCGCAAGTCGTTGTGCTGTGCCGTTGTGGGGGCTCCGCCACAAAGCCGTTTTGTGACGGGTCTCACAAACGCAACGGCTTCACGGACGCCCCGCGGGAGGCCGCCGCTCCCACGGTTTGAGGGGCCGGTATTATGTTGGGAGCCGATTTGGGCCCCCTTCCGGGGTCCTGCGTGCACGGCCCTGCCCCCGAAAGGAGGAGCGACATGGCGAAGGGTAAATCCCCGATGGCCTCGGACGAAGGCTATTGCGTGAAGTGCAAGGCGAAGCGCAAGATCTCGAACCCGCAGCAGGTAAAGATGGCGAACGGACGCCCGGCCTTGAAGGGCGTGTGTCCGGTGTGCGGGACGGGGATGTTCAAGATCCTCCCGCCGCAAAAGTAGCCGCACCGATCCCGACAACGTGAACCCCCGGCTCAAGGGCCGGGGGTTTTTCTTGCCCTGTCCTACCTCGTCACGCGCCGACTGCCGTCGCCCTGATACGCGTACCGGAACGTGATGCACGCGACGCCGACGTCCGCGCAGTAGTAGGCGAGCAGCTCGAACTTTGCGAAGTGGGCGTCGGCGGTGCGGAGCGCATACACGTGGTGCTTCGAGGTGAGCAGGTGGCTCAGCATGCTGTACGAATACCACTTCCCGACGCCCGGGTTGGTGGTATCGGGATCGGCGACGTTGGCGAGGTACCCCTGGGCGGGGACGAGGGCGACCGAGTCGAAGGGCACCGCGCCCAGATCCTGGATCGCAGCGCCCGGGCCCGCGACGACGTGAAAGCGCCGGAAGGCGAGATCCCACTTCTCCGTAGGCGGCACGGTAGCGCGCCGCGCGACATCGAAGGGGCGCCAGGCTTCCGTAGACGAGGCGTCGAGCGTGTAGGTGGCGGGCCCGACGAGCGAGTCGCCGGCGGGCGCGCCGGCGACGGTGGCCGCCGACAGGTGATAGGGAGGATACTCCGGCTTGGTGAGCGCCCCGATGACCAAGGCCGCGACGAGGAGCACGAACGCCGCGGCCAGGACAAGCACGAGGATGGGCGGCCGGCCGCCGCCCCGGCTCACTGCTCCGCCATGAACGGGTAGGGGTAGTCGCGGGGTGGGACGAAGTTTTCCTTGATCGCGCGGGCGGACACCCAGCGGATCAGGTTGAGGAACGAGCCGGCCTTGTCGTTGGTGCCGCTGGCGCGGGCGCCGCCGAACGGCTGCTGGCCCACCACCGCGCCGGTCGGCTTGTCGTTGATGTAGAAGTTGCCGGCCGCGTACCGCAGCGCGACGAGCGCCTCGCCGACGGCAGCGCGGTGCTGCGCGAACACGGCGCCGGTCAGCGCGTACGGCGACGTCCGGTCCACGAGCTGCAACGTCTCCCGCCACTGCTTCTCCGGATACGCGTACACCGTGAGCACCGGCCCGAAGATCTCTTCGCACATCGTGCGGTATCCAGGGTCGTCCACCTGGAGCAGGGTCGGCTGGACGAACCAGCCGTCGCTGTCGTCGCACCCGCCCCCGAACAGCACCGTCACCCCGCGCGCCTGCTTCGCCTCGTCCACATAGCCCTTGATCTTCTCGAACGCTTTCCGGTCGATCACCGCGCCCATGAAATTGCGGAAGTCGGCCGGATCGCCGATGCGCACGCCGCCGAGCATGTCGAGCACCCGCTCCTTCACGCGCGGCCACAACGTGTCCGGCACGTACGCCCGCGAAGCCGCGCTGCACTTCTGTCCCTGATACTCGTAGGCCCCGCGCACGATGGCGGTGGCGAGCGCGTCCCCGTCGGCGCTGGCGTGCGCGATGATGAAGTCCTTGCCGCCCGTCTCGCCCACGAGACGCGGGTAATCGGCGTACTCGCCGAGATGCCCCGCCACCTGCCGCCACAGCCCCTGGAACACTTCCGTCGAGCCGGTGAAGTGGATGCCGCCGAAGTGCCGGTCCGCCAGCACGCGGGCGCTCACATCCGCGGCGGGTCCCGGAACGAAGTTCACGACCCCCGGCGGCAGACCCGCCTCCTCCAGCAGCTTGAGCAGGTGGTAGTTGGAGTACGCGGCGGTGGCGGCCGGCTTCCACACCACGGTGCAGCCCATGATCGCCGGCGCGGTGGGCAGGTTCCCGCCGATCGAGGTGAAGTTGAACGGCGTGATCGCGTAGACGAACCCCTCGAGCGGGCGATACTCGAGCTGATTCCACGTGCCCGCGGAGGAGATCGGCTGCGCGGCGTACAGCTGCTCGGCGTAGTGGAGGTTGAAGCGCCAGAAGTCGATCAGCTCGCACGCCGCGTCGATCTCCGCCTGGTGCGCGGTCTTGGACTGGCCCAGCATCGTCGCCGCGTTCACGACGGCGCGGTGGCGCGTGGCGAGGAGGTCGGCGGCCTTGAGGAATACCGCCGCCCGCCGCTCCAGGGACCACGCCGACCACTCGGTCCACGCCTCGCGAGCCGCCGCGATCGCGCCCTCAATCTCCTTGGGCCCCGCCTGGTGCACCTTGGCGAGCACGTGGCGGTGGCAGTGCGGCATGACGGCGTCGACGGTTTTTCCCGTGCGGATCTCGCGGCCGCCGACGACGACGGGGATCTCGAGGACGTGGGCCGACAGGTCCTTCAGGGTCCGCTTCAGCTCGACGCGCTCGGGAGTGCCGGGAGCGTACGACAGGACCGGCTCATTGACAGGGGTGGGGATTCTGGCCATGTCCCGGAATCTACACCGGCGCGAAAGACGGGGACATGCAAAGACCGTTGCCTGTCCTGTATACTGGGAACTCCCAACTGTTCTCTTTAGTGATGCCCATTGATCCCGCTACTCGAATCGGTCACGTCCACCTCACCGTGGCGGACCTGGACCGCGCCCTGCTGTTTTATCGCGACGTGCTCGGGTTCGAAGTCACGACCCGTTACGGCCGGGACGCCGTGTTCCTCTCGGCCGGGGGCTACCACCACCATATCGGGCTCAACACCTGGGCGGGGCCGAACCCGCCGCGGCCGCCCGCCGGCACTACGGGGCTCTATCACTTCGCGATCCTGTTTCCGGACCGCCACGCCCTCGCCGCGGCCCTGCGGCGCGTGATCGACCACGGCATCCCCCTCGAGGGCGCCGCCGACCACGGCGTCAGCGAGGCGGTGTACCTGCGCGATCCCGACGGCAACGGCGTGGAGCTGTACCGAGACCGGCCGCAAGACGAGTGGCCGCGTGGAACGAACGGGGAGCTCGTGATGCACACGAAACCACTGGATTTGGACAAACTGCTTCAGGACAGCTGAGTCGAGATTCTTTACCGCCTTCCGTTCCCGAGCAACTCCGGCGACACCCGCGCCGCCGTCAGGGGCTGGACCGGCAGCCGCTTGTCGCCGCGCGGGATCATCACCGGCAGGTTCGCCAGCTCCCACGCCGACACCGCCATCACCGTCGACGCCTGCATCAGGTCCGCCGGGATCGCCTTGTCCCAGGTATCCGACTGGGAGTGGTGGGTATGGTTGTAACCGCGGGTGATCTGATTGAAGTTGAAGCCAGGCACCCCGTACGGTAGGAACGACAGGTGATCGGTCCCGCCCTTGAAGCCGTCGGTCACGGTGTCGGCGCCGAATCGCCGCACCGGCAAGAGAATCGCCCGCCACAGACCGTAGAGGTCTGGCCGGCCCTGCAGCGCCTGTCCGGTGATCGCGCCGGCGCCGTTGTCGAGCACGATCACGGCCTGGATCGAGTCCGCCTCCCCCGCGTGGGCCTCGGCGTACTTGCGCGAGCCGATGAGCCCCTGCTCCTCCCCCGTGAACAGGATGAAGCGGATCGTGCGCTTCGGCTTGAGGCCCGACTGCGCGATGATGCGCGCCGTCTCGAGCGTGGCCATCGCGCCGGTGCCGTTGTCAGTGGCGCCCGTCCCCAGGTCCCAGGAGTCGAGGTGGGCCCCCACGATCACGACCTCGCCCGGGTGCTCCGTGCCTTTGATCTCGGCGACGGTGTTCCACTGCGGCACCGAGTCGGTGGTCACCTTGTTTTGAATGCTCGTCTCGAGCTGCGGCGTCACGCCGGCCTGCAGCAGCCGGTCGAACAGGGCGTACTCCTCGTGCGCCACGACGATCTGCGGGAGCGGCAGCACCCGCGTCGGCGACCCGCTCATATTGAGGAGGTCTTGCTCCTTGCCGCCGTCGAGCACGATGGCGAGGGCGCCGGCGTTGCGCAGCAGGAACGGCTGGTCGGTGTTGAATTGCTGGATGCGGGCGCGCCGGACCGAATCCATCGCGGACGGCGGGCCGAACGCGCCGCGGAACTGGTCGCGCATGCGCTGCGTATCGGCCGCGCTCATGGGGGGACCGTCGTTATTCCAGACAAATGACGGCGCCCGCAGCATGACGAACGCGCCCTTCACCTTGGCCTTGCTGACCTCGAGGCTCTCGGCCGAGCTGGCATCGATGCGCACGACGGGGCCGCGCACCACCTTGCCGTTCGTGCCGGGCGCCCACGCCCAGCTGGCCGCGACGACGTCGTGCGCGCGCGGCGCGGTCATCCGCACCCACATCGCCCCGCGCTCCCACGTGCCGCCGAAGTTCCATGGCTCGAGGTGTCCATCGAGGCCGTATTCCTGGAACTTGCGCAGCGTCCAGTCGTTGGCCTGCCGGACGGCCGGCGAGCCGGTGAGTCGCGGACCGATGATGTCGGAGAGGTATTGGAGGTTCTGCATCACTTGGGACTTGGTCATGCCCTGGTCGATCAGGGTGCCGACGCCCGTGGTGTCGACGGGAATGGTCGGCGGGGCCTGGGCGGCGAGCGGCGCGCCCGCGAGCGCCAGCGCCAGCCCGGCCGCGGTGGTGCGAAGAGCGGTCATGGAGATCCTCGATCAGTGGAGAGGCTTGTCTCTGGGTACGCGCGAGACCGGGGAAGTGTTACACCGGCAACGGCTCCGCGCTACCCCGCTGCGGCGGCGCAGGCAACTGCACGACGACGGTGGTCCCCTGGCCCTCGACGGACTCGAGTCGCACGCTGCCGCCGAACCCGGCGACGATGTTGCGTACCACGACGAGGCCGGTCCCGCCTTCGCCCGCCGTCTTGGTCGTGAACCCCGGCTCGAACACCCGCCCCAGCAGGTGCTCGGGAATGCCCGCGCCGCGGTCACGCACGACCATGCGGACCGCCTCAGGATCGCGCTCCAGGCCGACGGTGATGGGGTCCAGTTTCCCCGTGGTCGCGTCGGCGGCGTTGCGCACCAGGTTGCTGATGAGCTCGTAGACGAGGTTGCGGTCGCCCTCGAGGTAGACCGGCTCGACATCGTCGGCCAGCTCGACCCGCATGCCGCGGCCGCGGAGCAGCATGCTCTCGAGCGCCACGGCCGAGCGCACGGCGCCGATCACGTCGAACCGTTCGGGCCCGGCGCGGGAGCCGCGGGCACGGTCCGCGACGGCCCGCAAGAAGTCGATGGTGCGGTCGACGGCCTCTTCCACCTCGCCGAGCTCTACGAGTAGGCCGTGGCGCTCGGTGGGATCGAGGCCGGCAAGGCGCCCGACGGTTTCGGCGGCGAGCTGCAGGCCGGCGCGCGCGGCGGCCAGGGGGTTGCGCGCTTCGTGCGCGATGACGGCGGGCAGGGTGAGCAGGTCGCGTAGGGGGTCGGCGTCGGCCGGGGCGGGCGTCGCCAGTTCCACGGTCCCGCGCCGGTCGATCAGGCCGAGGCACAGCCCCGCGAGCTCGATGGTGAGGCGTTGCGGGCTGCGACGCTCCCTCCCGTCCGGCGGAGGCTCCGGCGGGCGGCTGCGCAGCGGCGCAATGACCCAGGGACCTTCATCGGCGACGCGGGCGGCGATCCAACGGCTCCCCGGCGGAATGATGTGGCCCCAGTGCCGCAGGGTGGTGTCGAGGTCGATCTTGGTCTCGTGATATCCGGGATGCCGGGAGCTGGAGGCGCGCGGCATGAGGTCGCCCGTTTCCGACGCCTCGTACAGGGTGACGGTCCGGCCCCCGAGCGCGACGCTCGCCTGCCGGAGGACTTCGCCCACCCCGTTGAGAAACCCTGCGGCTGCGCCCAATCCCCCTCCCCGCGTGTAGAAAACCTAGCCGGCCAGCGAAAACCTGTGCTAGTTATAGACCAGCGCTGGCACATGCCCCCGAAAACGAGGTTTGGGCGCGCTCAACTTTGGGGACGCGGTCGCCACGCGTCAAGTCCCACGACACTCAACGCCATTGCTGGAGGGAACCATGTCGCTCTCTCGTTCGATCGGTTTGATCACGCTGGCGCTCGCGGCGGCCTGTGGCGGCGGCGGCGGCGGCAGCGGACCCGGCCCCACGCCGACCTCGCTGGCCAAAGCGGCCACCGCCACGGGCGACAGCCAGGTCGCGAGCCCCAGTGCCACGCTTCCCAACCCCTTCCGGGTGATCGTTCGCGACCAG
>Ga0137396_10000289_pt1 | contig 22602 bp, 26 predicted proteins | sample czc16metaG_FD_108284 | JGI IMG/M metagenome (GOLD analysis project Ga0137396, IMG submission 108284) | Vadose zone soil microbial communities from Angelo Coast Range Reserve, California, USA - czcobulk3.16 metaG | ecosystem: Environmental > Terrestrial > Soil > Vadose zone | place: USA...
CACGCGCCGAACGAACACTTCCGCATGCAGGATTTCGTCGGCGGCTCGAAACACATGGCCGCGACGTTCGCTCGCATGTGAGGCAGTCCAATCGGCCGGCTTCGAGAATTGTGGCCGTCCATACCTCTACCTGGAGGTACGAACCGCCGCTCGCTCCAGCCTCCAGCTTGCTGCGTCGTCGCTTCGCCTTCCTCCTCCGTCGGAAAGACGCGTGAGGTCCCAAACTCTTAAGGCCCGGGGGAGGTTCGCCCCGCCCAATGGACACGGACGTCAATCTGTGCAAGATCGACGACGTCCCAGACGGCGGGAAGAAGCACTTCGAGATCATGGGGTACGACATCCTCGTCGTGCGACTGGGTGACCGCTTCTTTTGCGTCGATGCCGCGTGCACGTACAAGTGGGCGATGCTCACCGACGGCCTAGTGGACCGCGAGAAGCTTCTGATTACATGCAAGGACTGCAACGGTTCGTGGGATCTCCAGACGGGCCAGCCGAAGGAACTGCCCGCGAAGTTCCCCCTCACCGCCTACCGGATCGAATCGGTCGCCGACGATCTGATCGTCACGTTCACGTATTGAGACGGGCCGATCCTCGCGACGTCGGAAGAAAAGCCTTATGAGCGCGCGGTTCCTCGCGACGGACGTCCTCCAATTCCCGTGACGAACCGAGTCGGCCCGTTCGGCTTTGGCCCGCGTTCTCATCGAGTGTTGAGGCGGTGGCGACGATGGCCGACGACAAAGACCAGCAGTTCACGCGGATGTGGAACGAAGAGAACAAATCGAAGCGAGCGAAGTTCCGGAACCTCATGAAGGCGAAGCTCGATGTGCTTCACGTCGAGGTGACGGAAGAAAACGCGCGCGCCTTCTGGAACGGCCGGCTTGCGGTTCGCCAGCCCGAGCGGATCTACCAAATGCCCGAGCGGCCCGAAAGCCGACGACCTCCGCGACGCCGCTGATCCGACTCGCGCGATTGGTGCGGGTCGCTGATCTAGAAACGAGGAGCGGTTCCGCTACGCGGTCAGAAAAATGAAAAGTCCTGGCCCGAGGGCCAGGGAAATGGTGAAGGTCAATCAGTACCGGCGTCGCCCGCGGTCCCGTCGGTCCCGGTCGCGGCCGCCGCTGCCGCTGCCGCCGCCGCCGCTGCGGTTGCCGCTGAAGGTCCCGAACTCGAACTGCCGGTCTCCGCCACTGCTGCGCTCACGTCGCTCGCCGCTGTAGCCACCGCTCCGGTAGCGCGGCTCGCGCTCGTATTCGACTGCGCTGACATCGAGCGCCGTGTTGACGTTCTCGATCATCTGCTCCGACTTCGCCATCGTGCCGTACTTTCCGACGTTCAGTCGGATGTGCCCGCGCACGAGGGTGACGTAGCCGTTGTCGATGAGGAGCGTCTCGTCCTTGTGGAAACTCCCGATCTGGTCGTTCCAGAGCGTCAGGAGGACGGTCCCGGTCTCGGCGCCAACCGTCGCTTCGACGAGCTTTCTCGCTTCGCCGAATTTCGACGTGATCTCTCTCTCTTCACTCAGACTGACCACCTTGACCAAGACATTCACTTGCTTGGAGGCGGGGGTCAAGTCTTTGACTTTCGTCATTGCCTTGTCTTCCATGTTCTCACTTCTGCCGACACAAGACGCCAGAGTCGCAAAGGCCGGAAAAACCGTGTCCAGGCGAATTCAGACGATGTGGGCCGATTGCGCTTTACGAGTCCCTCCTATAAAAACATTCGGAACGAGATGATCATGCGAGGTTACACGGAGCTCCGTGCCGAAATCCAAACGAATCGTGGCTCTCATGGAGTGCCTTTCGCGGCGGCACCATCTTTTTAGCGCGACCCCGCGTTCCTACCCGGGCTCATGCTTTTCGACGCCTTCGGACGCGAAGTCACGGACATCCGCGTGAGCGTCACGAAGCGATGCAACTTCGGCTGCATCTATTGCCACGACGAAGGCCTCGGTCCGATCTTGAAGCCGCGGATGCCCCACGAGGACGAGATGTCGGTCCAGGAAATCGAACGGCTCCTGCGAGTCGCACGGGAGTTCGGGATCCGGTCCGTGAAGTTCACGGGCGGCGAACCGCTCATCCGGCTGGATATGGAACAGATCATCGATCGTTCGGTCCGCCAACTTCCAGACGTCTCGATGACGACGAACGGGTCGATGCTTGCGAAACGGGCGGAGGGCCTGCGCGCCGCGGGGCTGAAGCGCGTGAACGTCTCGATCGACTCGCTCGATCCGGCCGCGTTCCGCGACATCCGCAAGGGCGAACTCGCGCCCGTCTTGCGTGGCATTCAGGAAGCGCTCCGAGTCGGCCTGAAGCCCGTCAAGCTCAACATGGTCGTGTTCAAACAGACCCTCCCGCACATCCCCCGGATGATCGAGTACATCTCCGGCGGCGACGGGCTCAAGCTCCAGCTCATCCAGTTCATGCCGGAGCTCGTCGGTCAGCAGGATTGGATGGTCGACATCGACGCTCTCAAGAAATGGCTCGAGGGCCGCGCCGACAAGGTCCTCGTTCGCGAGATGCACCACCGTCGCATTTACATCTTCAATGGCGCGGAGGTCGAGGTCGTGGACCCCGTGTACAACCCGGAGTTCTGCATGAACTGCCACCGGATCCGCGTGACTCACCAGGGCGAGTTGAAGGGGTGTTTGAACCGGAACGATGACCTGATCCCGACGCGCGGCCTCGATGACGACGGCCTCCGTGAAGCCTTCCGAAGTGTCGTCGCGAACCGTGTGCCCTACTACGGCGCGTACGTCAAGGAGTTCCCGCGGCGAGATCCGCGCGCCGCCGTGCCGATCGAATTCCCGGGAGTCCTGGCGGGCTGAGCCTTCGGTAAGAATCCTCAAATAGCCCTGCGGAATGCGTCGCGCGCGTGAAGGTTTTCCGGGGCCTGGACGTCATCGCGGCCGAGTACAAGGCCACCGACCAAGTGCCCTCGAAGGCCCGCACGTTCACCGGATGGGATCAGTTCACGCTGTGGTTTGCTGCGGCGTCGCTGCCGGCGGCGTGGCTGTACGGCGGCTACATGACCGGCGCGTACGGACTCCCGGGGGCGTTCGCCCTCATCTTCCTCGTTTCCAGCCTGACGTTCATCCCGTGGGCCCTCATCGGCTACATCGCCGCGGACAAGGGTGCCTCGTCCGTGTCCCTCCTTCGGCCCGCGTTCGGCTTGCGCGGGAGCAAGCTGCCTTCCGTCTTCTATCTCTTCTTTGGATACGGATGGGCCGCGGTGAACGTGTTCATCGCCGCGATCTCGATGTCGTTTGTCTTCAATCTCACCCTCGGCTGGCCCGATGCGTTCCACACGCCGGCCGGCTCCCCGATCAATTACTACCTCGTGCCGTCGATCCTCCTGATCTGCTTCCTGCAAGGGTTCTTCGCGACCGCAGGGCACCGCGCGATTCGTTATCTGAATTGGGCGTCCACGGTCGCCCTCGTGGCTTTGGGCGCATATGCGTCGTATATCGTGATGAAGGACTTTGATTTTGGACAGCTCTGGGCTTGGCGACCCGCGCAACCCCTTTCATTCACGTTCACGGCCGGCGCCCTGGGAACGGGATTTACGTACACCCTCACGTTCCCGCTCTTGCTCGACCTCCTCATCGCGTACAACTGGACGTGGGAGTTCATCGGCGACTTCAGTCGTTTTGCGCGGTCCAAGAAAGCCGGGACGTGGGGTCCGTTCGCGGGCGCGTCCCTGGCGCAGTACTGGTTCTTCTCGGTCGGCGCCTTGATGACCGTCGCATTCCTGGTGACCGCGCCCGCCGGCTCCGTCAACTTCGCGGCGATTTCGGACCCGAGTTACAAGGCCACCCAGCTCGGGTTCGGCCTCGGGGCGTACTTGATCATCTTGTTCGCGACCATTTCCACGAACGCCGGGAACATCTACGCATCCGCGCTCGGCATCACGAACATCGCGACCCGGTGGAAGACGTCGATGCGGAGGCTCCTCCTCCTGTCCGCCGTGATCGTCGTCCCGCTCGCGCTCCTCCCGCTCTTCGAGACGAACTTCGTCTTCACGTACATTTTCTTCCTCGACTTCCTCGGAGCGATCGTCGTGCCCCTGTGGACTCTCACGCTCGTCGACTACTTCCTCGTCAAGGCGCGGCGCTACTCGGACGACCTCTTCGCGCAGGAAGGCGGCCACTACTGGTACCGCGGCGGATGGAACTGGCCCGCGGTCGTGACCCTCCTGAGCGGAACCGCTCTGTATTGGATCATCGCGTTCGGCTTCCCGACGCTCCGGGAAACGATTTCCGCTGCGTTGCCTACCATCGTCTTCGTCGTCGTCGTGTACTACTTCTGGGGCCGGTCCGCCTGGGAGAAACATCTCCGTGCCCTCCGCGAGGCGCGGCTCGTCGAGGCGACCAGCTGATTCGACGGCGGTGCATAGAAAGCCTATATTCTCTTCGTCCCTTCCCTCTCCCCTAGGGCGAGCCTGAGCCACACAAGTTCTCGCACGAACCACGATACCATGGCGAAACGCACGAAAAGGGAGCTCCGCGGGCCGAAGATTGTTTCGGTCCCACCGGGACCGAAGTCGAAAGCCGCGATGGCGCGGAAAGAGAAGTTCATCACGAACGCCGTCAAGGTCGCCCTTCCCATCGACGTCACGTTCGCGGAAGGCCCCTTCGTCCAAGATGCCGACGGCAATGTTTACGTCGACCTGGGAGGCGGGATCGGCGTCCAGACCGCGGGCCATCGTCCACCTTCGGTCATTCGTGCCGCGAAAGACGAACTGGATCGGCTGACGCACATCTCCTTCATGGTGGCGACGTACGGGCCGTACACCGACCTGGCGGCGCGCATGGCGGAGATCTGTCCGCCGGGCCTGACGAAGTCGATCTTCCTCAACTCCGGGTCCGAGGCGATCGAGAACGCCGTCAAGATCTCGCGCGCCGCGACGAAGCGGGCGTGGCTCGTCTCCTTCAAGACCGCATTCCACGGACGCACGCTCCTCGACATCAGCCTCACGGGGAAGGACAAACCGTACCGCGAAGGATTCGGTCCCCTCGTCCGAGAGGTGATCCTCGCGGACTACGCCTACCCGTACCGCGACCCGCAAGGGCTCCCGCCCGCGGAGTGCGCGAAAGCCCGGGTCGAGGAAATCGAGCGCGCCATCAACCAACCGGAGGTCGCGGGCCGCGTCGCCGCGATCCTCGCGGAGCCGGTCCAGGGAGAAGGCGGGATGATCGTCCCGCCCAAGGAGTTCTTCCCGCTCCTCCGCAAGCTGTGCGACGCCCACGGCATCGTCCTCGTGGACGACGAGGTGCAGGCGGGGATGGGCCGCACCGGGAAGCTGTGGGCGATCGAGAACTGGAACACGGTGCCGGACATCCTCGTGAGCGGCAAGGCCGTCGGAGGCGGATTGCCTTTCGGCGGCGTGACGGGGAAGCCCGCGGTCATGGACCGACCGGGACCGGGGAGTCTGGGCGGGACATTCGGCGGCAATCCGGTCGTCTGTGCGGCGGCGCTCGAAGCGATCGATGTGATCCAGAAGGCGCTCCCGAAGACGAAGCGGCTCGAGTCGCTCATCCGGAAGCGGTTAGACGAGATCTTCGAAGGCCACGATCGCGTGGGCGAGGTTCGCGGCATCGGCGCGATGTGGGCGCTCGAGTTCGTCAAGGACCGCCGGACGAAAGAGGCGGACGTCGAACTCGCGCGGGCTGTCCAGCTGGCCGGCCTTCAGAACGGACTCGTGCTCCTCACGGCGGGATTCTTCAACAACTGCATCCGCCTGCTCCCGCCGATCAACATCCCCCTCCCGCTCATGACGAAGGCGCTCGACCTGCTCGAAGACAGCCTCGATCTGGCTCTCGCCGGGAAAGCGTCCTGAGGTGGGGATGGTCCGCGCGACCAAACTGCTGCCGGAGGTCAAGTCCCACTACGGGGACCTCAAGAACTATGTCGGCGGAGGGTGGCGCACCCCGCAGGCAACTGACTGGATCGAGGATACCAATCCCGCGACCGGCCACGTCATCGCCCGCGTCCCGTTGTCGACGAAAGAGGACGTCGACGTCGCGGTCCAGGAGGCGCTCCGGGTGTGGGATGCGTGGCGGGAGACGCCGCCGTTGGATCGCGCGCGGTACTTCTTCACCCTGCGGAACCTAATGGAACAACATTTCGAGGACCTCTCGCGGGTCGTCGTGCAGGACATGGGCAAGACGATCGACGAGGCCCGTGGCGAGGTCCGTCGGGCGATCGAGAACGTCGAGGTCGCCTCGGGCATCCCGAGCCTCATGATGGGGTACAACCTCGAAGACGGAGCGGGTGCGGGGATCGACGAGGAGGTCCTCTACCAGCCGCTCGGGGTGTTCGCGGGAATCAGCCCGTTCAACTTCCCCGTCATGGTGCAGTTCTGGTTCTGGCCGTACGCCGTCGCGACGGGGAACTGCTGGATCGCGAAGCCGTCCGAGCAGGATCCGACCGCGATGCAGCTCGTCATGGACCTCGTCCACCAGGCCGGCTTCCCGCCGGGCGTCGTGAACCTGGTCCACGGCGCGAAGGAAACCGCCAACGCGATCCTCGATCACCCGGACATCGCCGGCGTCTCGTTCGTCGGCTCGAGCACGGTGGCCAAGCTCATCTATGCGAAGGCGGCGGCTTCGGGGAAGCGGGTCCAGGCCGGTGGGGGCGCCAAGAACGTCCTCGTCGTCATGCCCGATGCGAAGCTCGACAAGGTCGTCTCGAACTTGGTTTCCTCGTGCTACGGTTGTGCGGGCGAACGGTGCCTCGCGGGATCGGTCGTCGTCGGCGTCGGCGAGGTCCATGCGGATCTTCGCCGGAAGTTCTCGAACGCCGCAGCGGGGCTTAAGGTCGGGTACGGCCTCGATGAGACCGTGCAGATGGGACCCGTGATTTCGGCGGTCCACCGCGATCGGATCGTCGGCTTCATCGACCGGGGAGAGAGAGAAGGCGCCCAAGTCGCCTTGGACGGACGGTCCGTCCGGGTGTCCGGCTACGACGGTTACTTCGTCGGGCCGACGATCCTCGACGACGTTCGTCCCGAAATGACTGTCGCTCGGGAGGAAATCTTTGGCCCGGTTGCGAGCGTGTTCCCGGTCGACGCCTTCGACGACGCGGTCGACCTGATCAACAAGAGTCCGTACGGGAACGCGGCCACGATCTACACGTCCAGCGGGAAACATGCCAGGGACTTCCGGTACCGTGTCCGCGCGGGGAACATCGGCATCAACGTCGGAGTCGCGGCCCCGATGGCCTACTTCCCGTTCGGTGGGACGAAGAACTCGTTCTTCGGGGACCTCCATCCGCAGAGCCGCGATGCGGTCCGGTTCTTCACCGAGAGCAAGGTCGTCATTAGCCGATGGGTCTGATCGGCCTGGGGATGTAACCCGTTTCCAAGTCGGACTAGGTTCTCACCCGAAACGTGGTACGGAAACGAAACTACTTATACCCCGGACGCACATTATATGGTGCAAGGATGCGAAGTCGTGGCGGAGAAGGAAAGCCCCTGCGAGGGCCCCGGCTGCGGAGCGATGGTCGCCTTCGAGGTGATCGGCTCCGAGCTCAAGCTCACGGTCCTCCACAGCCTCCTCTCCGGACCGAAACGCTTCAACGAGCTACGCGTGGCGACGGGCATGTGCCAGAGCTCGCTCGCGAAGACGTTGAAGGAACTCGAGGAGGTCGGGATCGCGGAGCGGAAGGTCCATCTGGACCGGCCGGTCGCGGTCGAGTACCGCCTGTCGCCGAAAGGCGCGGCGCTCTTCGAGGCGGTCCGGGACCTGGAGCGGTGGGCGACCCGCTGGGTCATGAACTCCGTTCCTCGCGAGGTGACGCAATGAGCCAGTTTACATCGACGAAGGCAAGCGACGTGACATTCAAGCGGGAGCTGCAGCCCGAGCCATCGGGTTCGGATCCCGCCCGCTGCCCGAACTGCGGCAGCTTTGCCCTGTACGTCGACCCGGTCCGCGGCGAACGCGTGTGCGACAACTGCGGCTTCGTGGTCGACGAGAGCCTCGTGGACCAGGGCCCCGACTGGACAACGTTCGAAGGGGACGACCGGATCCGGGCCGGGCCGCCGCCGTCCGTGATGGCGCCGGACAAAGGGCTCGGGTCTATGGTGGGCAACGGCCTACGGGACGCGAAGGGGAATCCGATCGACGCGCGCAGCGTGGCGGCGCTGAACCGTCTGCGGCGAGTGAGCCAGTGGACGCGATATGACCGCACGGAGCGCGCCTTGGCCCCCGGTCTCGCGCAGCTCTCGAGCCTCTCATCCCGCCTCGGCCTGGCTCCGGCCTTCCGAGAGCGCGCCGCGATCATCTTGCGGAAAGCGATCGAAGCGGGCCTGTCCCGCGGTCGGTCGATGGACGCGATTGTCGCCGCGGTCGTCTACCTGGCGGCGAAGCAATTGGGTGCGCCGCGAGGCCTCCACGAACTGTCCGAGGCGACCGGCGTGACGGTCCACCGGATCTCGTTAACCGCGAAGGTCGTCAGCCGCGAACTCGGGGTGTTCAGCCGCGCGAGCCGCGCGGAGGACTTCGTGCCCCGGTTTGCGTCCCAGCTCGGCCTGGATCCGCGGGCCGGGGAGCGCGCCTTGGCGCTCGTCGCTCAGGTGAAGGATTCGAAAGTCCTCGAGGCGAACTCGCCCGTCGGGATCGCCGCGGGGGCCCTGTACCTGGCCTCGGAGGAGCTCGGCGTGCCGCTGACGCAAGCCCAGATCGCCCGCCTGACGGGCGTGAGCGAGGTCACCATCCGAAAACACTATCGCCTACTGAAAGAATCCCTGGCCGAGAAGGAGACGCCATTGGAGGCGGCTTGATCGCGGGGATCTGCCCGACATGCGGGTTGCCTAAGGAGATCTGCGTCTGCGAGGACCTGGGCCGCGAGACGACCCAGCTGTCCGTCGAGATGGACACGCGCCGTTACGGAAAAGCCGTGACCGTCGTTCGAGGGCTCGAGTCCAAACCGGACGAGGCGGAGAAGCTCGCCCGGGAACTCAAGAAGGGCTTGGCCACGGGCGGTTCCGGCAAAGACGGCGTGATCGTCCTCCAGGGCGACCATCGCAAAGACGTCGTGCGGTTGCTCCAGTCGAAGGGCTACAACGTGCGGTGACGGCGGCCCTTATCTAGGACCGCTTCGATTCGCCGCCGTCGCGCAGGTGGTACGCTGAAGGCGGTCGTCGTGCCCCGCTTCGGCGGGCCTGACGTTCTCGAGTTGGACCGAAACCATCCGGATCCGGTCCCAGGACCGGACCAAGTGGTCGTCCGCGTTCATGCGGCATCCCTGAACCACCTGGACCTGGCGGTCCGCGAAGGAATCCCGACCCTCAAGCTGACGCTCCCTCACATCCTCGGCTGCGACGCGGCGGGCGACATCGCGGAGGTCGGATCCGATGTCACGGACGTCGAGGTCGGCGACCGCGTCGTCGTGAATCCGGGGATCTCGTGCGGCCGTTGCGAGTACTGCCTCCGGGGCGAGGACTCCGAATGCATGGAGTACAAAATCCTCGGAGAGCACCTTCCCGGGACGTACGCGGAAAAGGTCGCGGTCCCCGCGCGAAACGTGCTCAAAATCCCGACAGACATGGACTTCCCGCAGGCCGCCGCCGTCCCTCTGGCATTCATGACGGCGTGGCGGATGCTCATCACCCGCGCGAAGGTCCGGCCCGGAGAGGACGTTCTCATCCTCGGCGCCGGGTCCGGCGTCTCGACGGCCGCGATCCAGGTCGCAAAGCTCGCCGGCTGCACGGTCTTCACGACGAGCTCGAGCGACGCGAAACTGGAGAAGGCGAAGGCGCTCGGCGCGGATGTCCTCGTCAACTACAAGGCGATGCCATGGTCCAAGGCGATTTGGGAACTCACGGGGAAGCGCGGGGTCGACGTCGTCGTCGATCACGTCGGCGAAGCGACGTTCAAAGACTCCGTTCGGAGCCTCCGGAAAGGGGGCCGCGTCGTGGTTCCGGGCGCGACGACCGGCGCTCTCCTCGAGCTCGACGCGCGATACCTCTTCTGGCGGCAGCTCTCCGTGCTCGGGTCGACGATGGCGAATCAACGGGAGTTCGAGGAGGTCATGAAGCTCGTGTTCATGGGCCGCCTCAAGCCGGTCGTGGACCGAGTCTTCCCGCTCGAGCAGGCCCGGCAGGCCCACGAATACCTGGGGCGAGGTGAGCAGTTCGGCAAGGTCGTGCTCGCAATCGACTCTCCCAGCTAGCCTAGAGGACTTTCTCGCGCAGGATCGCGCGGTAGACGAGGCCCGACTCGATCGGCCCTCCGGTCGTTTCCCGCAGGTCCGTTACCCAGGCTCGGAGCCGACGCGCGATTCGCTTCGCTCCCGCAAACGGGACCCGTCGTCGGGTCGCGGTCCGGCTCCTCTTGATGGAACGGATCACGCTCGAGCGGTCCGCGGGACGGTACTCCCAGCGGACGTACTCCGCCAAATCCGGGTTCCGGACGTACTCGCTCACAATTCCCTGCGCATCGAAGATCGGATATGTGGTTCCGAACATGTACAGGCGAACGACGGGGTCGATGAGGGATTTTTACCCGCCATAGACGGCCGTCAAATGACGGGTCTGCGAAGACCCCCTCGGGGGCGAGGATCACGCTTTCTTGCGAGCCTTGCGCGGCCTGACCCGAGCCCGGATCTCTTGGATCAGCTCGGCCGACTCGGGGAACCGGTTCGTCTTCTCAAGCGAAAACACAACCGTGTCGTCGACCGCGACGTCGTATACGCCGTGGTCGCCGGGGACCAGTCGCAGAGCGGAGAGCGTCTCACCGAATTCCTTCAAAATCGCGTCCGCGTCCTGGATCGCCTTGGGCAGATACCGGCACGGAGCGCAGTAGCGAATGGTGACTTCCGCCATCCCGCTCAGGGAGGGTGACCGTCTGATAAAAAGGTGCGCCGCCTCACGGGCACTGGGTGTCGTCGTGACCGTGCACGTCGAGGGCGGCGAAGCCGCGGAAGGAGTTCAGGAAGTACCGCAGCCGCAACCCGAGCGAGCGCTTCGGGCGTTTCGTCGGCGCGGGCCTTGAGGCCTTCACCGAGGCGAGGATCCACCCGATGTCCGAGCGGCCGTACTCGAGGCGGCTGTACTCCCGGAGGGTGAAGTTGCGGTTGCTGTCCGTCCAAATTCGTGTGCTGTCTGGTGCGATCAGATACATGTCTTGTACCTCGAGATGGGAAAGACGCCCGCGAGGAACCTTTTTGACCCGCCTTCGGCGGCCGTCATATGACGGCACCACCTATATCCCCCGGGACTGTGATGGGCTGTTCATGAGCCTCTGGGAGATCTCGTTTCGGACCCAGTACGACTACCCGTTCATGAAAATCTCCGCGAACCATCCCGGCCTTCCCATCTCGATGTGGTGCATCTGGAATCGAGAGATGATCCAGGTGCCGACCCGAGACGAGAACGTGCTCGACGAAATCGCGAAAGAGATTCGGAAGGCAGGCAAGTGCATCGACCAATGGGCCGAGGCGGGGGAGTCCCGTATCTTCATGCTCAAGTGCACGTGCGCGAGCTGGGACAGCCCATGGAACGTGTGGGAACCCCATGAGGCCGTGGAAGCGCCTCCGGCGATTTTCCAGGACGGCTGGGGCTACTTCCGAGTGATTGCCTTCGACGAGGTCCGGACGCGGGACCTGTTCAAGGACTTCAACAAACGCGGGCCGACGGAGCTGATCCGGAAACGGGAACTTCCGCTCAGCGTCTTGCCGTCGAGCATTTGGGTGAACAGCCTTTTCGGCGACCTGACCTCGAAGCAGTCAGACGCGCTCCTGAAGGCGCACCGCTACGGATACTACAGCTCCCCGCGCGACGTGACGACGGAGAGCATCGCTCGGAGTCTCGGGGTGAGCCGATCCACGTACGAGGAGCACCTGCGCAAGGCGGAGAACCGGGTCATGGGCAACCTGATCCCGTACCTCCAGCTGTTCTCGTCCGGTGAGAAGAAGCCGGACAAGATGCCACTCAAGGGGACGCCTCTCGAATCGAACGTCGAGGCCTGACGCTTCACGGACCCGGCGCGGCCGGAGGCTTCGGCGGCGACGAGGGCGGACCTGGAGCCGTTGCCGCTGGCGCCGGCGTCACGGCGGCAGGTGGCGTCACCGGCTTCTCGGGTGGCGGGAGCGGCGCGCTATGGGTCTGCCCGATGACCTTGCCTCGGACGACGGCTCCCTTATCGACGTAGAGACGGCCGCCCTCGTTGACGACGTCTCCTTGGACCAGCCCATAGACCTCGAGGTCCCCGCCGGCCGCCTTCGCGGCTTTCGTCACGAGGCCCCGGAGGACCGCCTTGCCCGTCCGCTCCGCGAGGAGGTTCCCGGACACCATCCCGGTGACATCGCACACGCTGCTGTCGCGGACGAAGAGATCGCCGCGGACGAGGCCGGTCATCGTCGTCGGCCGCGGCCCGATCACGACGACCGAGCCTTCGAATCGCTCATCGAGCACGCCACCGCGGAAGATTCGCACCATGTGCGGGTCCCTTCGTGCTTAACGGGCGAATCGACTTCAAGATTTCGTTGCACTCAGGCGGACTGCTGAAGCCAGCGTTCCACATCGAGCGCGGCCATGGAACCAAAGCCCGCCGCGGTCACGGCCTGTCGGTAGCGGAAGTCGTGAACGTCTCCGGCTGCGAAGACGCCGTCCACAGATGTCGCGGTGGACAGCCCGTCGTGCGGTCGGAGGACCACGTACCCTTTCTCGAGCTTCAAGTGGTCCCGCAAAATCTCGGTCGCGGGCTCATGGCCGATCGCGAGGAACAGTCCCTGGACCTTGAGGTCGGACGTTTGACCGGTCTTCTTGTTCTTGATTCGAACGCCCTCGACCTTGGCGTCCCCGAGGACGTCGACGACTTCGGTGTCCCAGACAATCTTGACGTTGGGCGTCTTGAACAAGCGGTCCTGCATGATCTTGCTCGCCCGGAATTCGTGTCGGCGATGGACGACCGTCACGGTCTTGCATATCTTTGAGAGGAAGAGACTGTCCTCCATCGCGGTGTCGCCGCCGCCGACCACGACGACCTCGAGGCCTTTGAAGAAGAAACCGTCACAGACCGCGCAAGCGCTCACCCCTCGGCCTTTGAGGCGTTCTTCGTTTGGCAGTCCGAGGTACTTCGCGTTCGCGCCGGTCGCGATGATCACGGAGCGGCCCTCATGCATTCCGTCGGAGGTCCAGACTTTCAGCGGACGCTTCGAGAAATCCACCTTCGACACGTTGTCGTCGACGAACTCTGCCTTGAACCGTTCGGCTTGTTCCCGCCAGAGCTCCATGAGCTCGGGGCCTTGGACACCCTTCGGGAAGCCGGGATAGTTCTCGACGTCCGTCGTGATCATGAGCTGTCCGCCCGCGACGGCGCCGGCGATGACGAGCGTCTTCAAGTTCGCCCGGGTCGAGTAGATCGCCGCGGTGAGGCCGGCGGGGCCGGAACCAATGATGATGACATCGTAGAGAGGCATGACCCCCGTTCAAGGTCCCGGTTCCCCATAAGAGTTACTCTGTCACCGATACCCGCAACCTAAAAGGGTCGGCGACGTTTCCTTCGATGCTTGGTCTCAAAAGACGTCGAGCGCCTGTTCGCCATCCTCCCGACGTTCGAACACCAGAAGGGGATTCGCCTCTTCGACGACGTGGCGAAAGATCCGGCGAACGCGGCGCCCATCCTCCAGGAACTCTTGCTCGTCGTGTCGAATCACGATGACCCACAATTGCACACGCCGCACGGATTGTTGACCCTCGAAGCGGGACGCGATCTCCTCCGTCTCACGCGTCCACCCGGAGGGCTCGGCCTGCTGCGGTTTCTGGTCCTCTACAATTTCAGCCTGCAAAAGCGCCCATTGACGACGGCTGCGGTCGAGGCAGAAGCGAGGGCGATTCCTGCCGCGCCGGCGGAGGAGATGGAGCGCGCCTATCGAAAGGTCGTCCATGATCATGGAGGGACGAAGGCCGCGGCGCTTCTCGCTCGGGTCGGCCTCGACCACGGAATCGAGGCCGCGGCGCATTTGGCCATTCGGACGTCGCTCGATGATTTCGGACGTCTAGGTCACAATCTTTCGATGGCCGTCGCGTACTCCGAGGCCGCGTCGAGTCTCGGCCTTCCGCGGGGGCTTGTCCCCCTCGCGAACCTAGGGCATGTCCAGGCGGTGAGTCTGCAAGGCATCCGGCCCGTCGACATCCCGACGTTCGCGAACGGCGGCGCGGGCAAGCCCGATGTCGAGCTGCTGGGCCGTCTCCTCGAAGACTGGGAGTTCGATCGCGTCGAAGACATCCTCCGGGCGCTCGCGTTCGAAGGACAAGCCGACGCAGCGTATCGTCCGCTCCTCGTCGCCGCGAGCGCGGAGCCCGGGTTCCTGGGACACACATTGAGCGAGGCTCACGCTGCCCGTCTTGCCAGCCGATACCTCACGCCATCGGAGAACGCCTGGCTCCTGTGGAAGTTGTATCGCACCCTGACGACGAAGTTCGGCTATCCGGACTTTCTTCGGCTCGGGCCACCGGAGTCGACCGACCAATCGTCCCTCATCGCCGCCCTCGAATCGAGCCTGCGATACAAGTCCCCGCCCGCGGAGGAGACGGTGCGACGCGCACTCGAAGCGGATGTCCCCTTGGATGACATCCTCGCCGCGGTGGTGGACTTCTACGGTCAGTGGACGGTCGGCGAGAAGGAGCACACGATCAGCTATCTGAACGCGGTCTTGCAGACCGCGAAGTTCCACGGGAGGGAAGAGGCGCTACTCCCGCTCGCGATCGGCCTGAGTAAGCTGCCCTTCTGACCGGGGGACGCTACTCACGCGGCAGCCATGTCGGACCGCAGATAACGATTTCCGATACGACCCGTTTGTTTAAGCCCACCTCCGCCTAGTTTCCTCCGAGACCATGGCGGGCCCGGTCTACGTCCTCTTGTACGACCGCGACTGCGGGATCTGCAGCGCGCTGTCCCGGTGGATCCGCGCGGTCGACATCCGGAGGCGAATCCGGTTCGAGTCGATTCAGTCCGGGCGCGGGCTGTTGAGGGGCATTCCCGAGGATCGGATGCTCGACGCTTGGCACATGGTCGCCCCCAATGGTCAGGTCACGACGGGCGGCGACGCGGTGCCCACCCTGGTCGGCGCGTTCCCGATCGGCGCGGGCTTTGGACGTCTCCTTCGCGGCTCATCCGGCCTGATGCGAGCGGTCCACCGATTCTATGCGTTCCTCACACGGTTCCGCGACCGGCTCGTTTGCCGCTTGGACGCGGCCCCGCCGTCGGCGCGTTCGTCCCCGTGACGAGGGACCGCAGCGTCTTCAGGTTCCTCCGATAGCCGGCATCGGCCCCAGGGAACTCGAGGCAGCCCGGAAGGTCCCGGAAGCGCTCTTCGTTCACCAGGAAACGAAACGCCTCCTTCCCGAGCTTCCCCTTCCCGATATCCGCGTGCCGGTCGAGCTTCGATCCGAGGTCGCCCACCGAATCGTTCAGGTGGAACGCGCGGATCCGACCGAGTCCGACGGTCTCCTCGATCGTCCGAAGGAGCGCCTCGTAGCCGTCCCGCGTCCGGAAGTCGTAGCCCGCGGCGAACGTATGGCACGTGTCGACGCAGATCCCGAGACGGTCCGGATGGGCCGAGCCTTTCACGATCTCGGCGAGCTGCTCAAACCGATAGCCGACGACCGTTCCCGCGCCCGCAGTGTTCTCCAGGACCGCGAAGACATCCGGGGCGTTCGCGTGTTCGAAGCACCAGTCCAGGCTCGCCGGGATCGTCTGGATGGCGTGCGCCTCGCCGCGCCCCAGGTGGGCTCCCGGGTGGAAGATCACGTCCCGGACTCCGAGGATCTGAGCGCGGTCGAGCTCCTCCACGAATGCGTCGCGACTGTAGTTGAGGGTGTTTTCGTCCGGCCCTGCGAGGTTGATCAGATAGTTCGCGTGAATGATCGCGCGCGCAATCCCGTTCGCGGGAATCGCCTCCTGGAACGCCTTCGCCTCCTCCGCTGGAATCGGCTTCGTCCTCCGTAGCATGCGCGGACTGCGCGAGAAGATCTGAATCGCATCGGCCCCGACCGCCTTGCCGCGTTCCGGGGCGAGCGCGATGCTCTCCGCGATCGAGACGTGGGCACCGAGGTACATCGCTCCCCCGCGCGGGAATCGACTCGGGACAGATGAGCTTGCCGATGTCTGTGTCGGCCTCGACCGCCGAGGCGAATCGCGTTTCGCCGCTCGTCTATTCCGCCCGGTACGCCGCGGCGAGTTTCCGCGCCTTCACGACCAGATACGAAAGCGTCAAGTGGTTCTCCCCTTGCGCGAACGAATCCGCGAGCTCCTCCCACCGGCCGTCCTCGACCCATTTTCGCACGACCGAGTCGCGCAAGAACAGCGCGACCTCACGCAGCTCGTCGAAAAGCGCCACGGTCGTGTCGACGCCCATGAAGGTGACTTCGAAGCGGTTTTCCTCGAGCAAGTCCGTCATCGCGTCCTCGTAGAAGGCCCATTGGGAACCCCGTCGGGTCTCCTTCCAGTGGTCCCCGTGGTGGCAGCAAAAGATGAACGTCCCTCCGGGACGGAGGGCGCGGGACGAATGCCAGACGATCTCCGGCGACATGCAGAGGTTGCTGATGACCGCATCGATCGGGTCGCGGGCGAATTCATGGTAGGGCGTCTTGTCGACGTCGCCGAGGACGAATTCGACGTGCGGAATGTTGCGGATGCCGGCGTACGCCCGCGCATGCATGAGCTTCGTCCGGTCGAGGTCCACGCCGACCACGCGAGCGCCGGCCGACGCGGCGACAAAAGCGAGCCGCCCTTCGCCGGTGCCGACGTCCAAGACTAGCTTCCCGCGAAAGTCCTCATGCCGGAACTGATCCAAGAGCAAAGGACGGAGCGAGTCGGACTCCTTCGCCGCCTCCCGCCATGGAAGCGTGCGGCTCATGCGCACGACGTCCGGCACGATGTCCTCGCGCCCTCGCAACGGATGCACGGAATAAGAGGCCACCGGTGTGGAGCGGGGAAAGCCACACGCTTATAGTCCGCCGCCCGATGGTGGGCGCGGAACGACGATGGAAGTTCGCGACCACGGCCTCTACATCGCTGGGAAGACAGTCCCCGCGTCGTCGAAGCAGACCACGCAGGTGCTCGATCCCGCGACGAACCGACCGATTGCCCGCGTCGCGTCCGGGACGAAGGACGACGTGGACGCCGCGGTCGAAGCGGCCCGGCTCGCCTTCGAGTCCCCGGAGTGGCGCGAGATGGATCCGAGCAAACGGGGACGATTGCTCTGGCTCCTGGGCCAGCAAGTCCGGGACCATTTTGACGAGCTCTCGCGGCTCGAGTCGCAAAACGTCGGGAAGCCGCTGCGCGAAGCGAAGGGCGACATCGCGTACGTCTACAAACTGTTCGAATATTATGCCGGAGTGGCAGATAAAATTCAGGGCGACACGATCCCGGTCCCCGGCGCCCGGTTTGATTACACCTTGCGCGAGCCGCTCGGCGTGACGGCCCACATCGCTCCCTGGAACTATCCGCTGCTCCTCGCGTCCCGAGGAGTGGCCCCCGCGCTCGCCGCCGGCAATTCGGTCGTCCTGAAGCCGGCCACCCTCACCCCGCTCACGGCCCTCAAGCTCGGGGAGCTCGCGACTGCGGCGGGCTTTCCATCCGGGATCGTGAACGTCGTGACGGGCCCTGGCCGGGAGATCGGCGGCGCCCTCGGGGCGCATCCGGACGTCGACTCGGTCACGTTCACGGGCTCGACAGACACGGGGAAACAGCTGCTCCACGTCGTCGCGGATCGAGTCGTGCCCACGACGCTCGAACTTGGCGGCAAGAATCCGCAGATCGTCCTCCAGGACGCGAAGATCGACCGGGCTGTGAAGGGCGCTCTGTGGGGCGCGTTCCAGAACGCCGGCCAGATGTGCTGGGCCGGGTCGAAGCTGTTCGTGCACGAGTCGATCGCGCCCTCGTTCCTCGCGAAGCTCAAGGAGCAGACGGAGAAACTGCGGCTCGGGCCGCCCCTGAAAGACGACGTGCAGATGGGACCCCTCGTCTCCCGCGAGCACGCCGCGAACGTCGTCCAGGCGATCGAGGATGGGATCGAGCAGGGATCGAAGCTTCTGGCGGGAGGCGGTCGGACGGATTCCGCCGAGCTGAAGGACGGGAACTTCGTGCGACCGACCATCTTCGAGGACCCTCCCGCTCGCGCCCGCGTGGCCCGCGAGGAAGTCTTCGGCCCGGTCGTGGCGGCATGGCACTTCGACGGAGTGGACGACGCGATCGCGAAGGCGAACGACACGCTGTACGGCCTCGCCGCGGGTGTCTGGACGCAAGATATCGCGAAGGGGCATGCGATCGCGCGACGCCTGCAGGCGGGCATGGTCTCGATCAACGAGTTCCCGGTCACCTTCCCGCAGACGCCGTTTCTCGGGTGGAAACAGTCGGGGCTCGGTCAGGAGCAAGGCGTCGACGCGGTCTTGTTCTATACCCATGTCAAGAATGTCCTCGTGAACCTCGAGTGACACGATGATCTATGTCGCCCCGAGCGCTGTCCTCGTCGGAGACGTGACCGTCGAGGAGGGGGCGAGCATCTGGCACGGCGCCGTGCTGCGCGGAGACTTCGACTCGATCGTCGTCGGGCGGGACTCGAACGTCCAGGACAACGCGGTCGTGCACGTCGATCGCGGCTTGCCGGCCCTGATCGGCCGCCGCGTGACCGTCGGCCACGCGGCCGTGGTCCACGGCTGTTCCATTGGCGACGACTGCTTGGTCGGCATGAATTCGACGATCAACAGTGGCGCGGTGGTCGGCTCGGGATCGGTCGTCGCGAGCGGTGCTGTGGTCCGAGAGAACGCCGAGTTTCCCGCGGGCGGCCTGATCGCCGGCGTCCCCGCCAAGACCATTCGAAGCGTCGACGAGACCCTTCGGCGTCGGATCGAGCTCTCGTGGCCGATCTACCGCGAGCTCGCTAAGGCGAGCTTGCCCGCGCGGCCTCCGATTAAAGGCGATCCTTCGAAGCAGGTCTCGCTCGACCTCTCGGCGGAATTCACGCGTCTCGTCCGCGAGGAGTGAGAGCCCACCCAAACGTTTTTCGGTGGCATCCGTCATCGACCGCCGATGACGCGTTTCACCACGGACATCCAGATGCGGTTCCGCGACATCGACGGCATGGGCCACGTCAACAACGCCGTTTATCTCTCCTACGTCGAGCTCGCGAGGACGCAGTTCTACATGCACCACGCGAACCGGCGGTCGCTCGACGAGATCGACTTCATCCTGGCGCACGTGGACATCGACTTCGAATCCCAGGCGACGTGGGGCGATCAGATTCAGGTGGCGGTCTGGCCCTCGAAGATTGGCAATTCCTCGTTCACGCTCAGCTACGAAATCAAGGAGAAACGGAGCGGCCGCATCCTCGCGCGCGCGAAGAGCGTCCTGGTCTCGTACGACTACGAGAAGAAGAAGTCGAAGCCGATCCCGGACGATTTCCGCTCCCTCTTACAATCGGGCCTCGAGGCGTAGGCACGGGGCCGCTCGGGTCTTCGTAAACCTCCGCCCAAAGGCTCTATGACGAGGCGGGCATTCCCCGCGAGGATGGCGAAGAAGGGGGCGAGGCCTCCAGTCGGGACGAAGGGCGCCGCGGACTGGTATTGGAAGCGCTACACGGAACTTTACCCGAAGTACTTCTGGGCCGAGGACACGAAGCTTGCGGACATCGTGGTCGCGTCCGCGAAGGGCTCCCTCCTGTACGACGTCGAGGGCAAGGAGTACATCGACCTCACGAGCCAATGGGCGACGAACAACTTGGGGAACGTCCATCCGGAGATCCTGAAGGCGACCGTGGACGCGCTCGAGCGCTACGGCTTCCTCATCCTCTTCATGAATCCGCATCTCCCGATGATCGATGTCGCGGAGCGGCTCCTGTCGATTCGTCCGTCGGACAACCTGACCCGGGTATTCCTCGAGCTCTCCGGCACCGGCGCCGCCGAAGGTGCAGTCAAGCACGCGATCGAGGCGAGCGGTCGGCCACTCATCTTGAGCTTCATGGGACAGTATCACGGGCTCAGCATCGGAGCGACCGCGTTTGGGACTCTCGCCTCGAGGATGCGACGGAACTGGGAGGCCTTCTCCGGCGGCGCCATCCACTCGCCGTACCCGATGACGTATCGGAAACCGAAGGGCATGACGGACGATCAGTTCGGTGAGTGGTGCCTCGGCTTCCTGGAGGACCAGATCCTCCGGTACGTCGCCTCTCCGGATCGGATTGCGGGGGCGATCTTCGAGCCGGTGGCCCTGGAGGCGGGCGTCTGGATCCCTCCAAAGAATTTCGTGCGCGGACTTCGCAAGCTCGCCGATGAGCACGGATGGTTCTTCATTGCGGATGAGGTCGAGGCCGGGCTCGGTCGCACCGGGAAGATGTGGGGGATCGAACACTTCGGCGTCGCGCCGGATCTCGTCTCGATCGGCAAGGCGCTCGGGGGCGGGCTAATGCCTCTGGGCGCGGTCCTCGGGGACGATCGATCCATGGGCAAGGGCGACGTCGTGGCGGGAACCACCTTCGGTGGGCATCCGGCAGCCTGTGTGGCCGCGACGGTCACGATTGACATCATGCGGCGAGACCGGATTCCGGAACGCGCGGCCCGGGTCGGCGGGAAGGCCCTGAAGCGCGTGAAGGAGTGGGAAGACCTCTCGACGGTCGGCGAGACGCGCGGCCTCGGCCTCGCGATCGGCGTCGAGATCGTGAGCAACAAAGGGACGAAGGCCCGCGACAACGACACCGCGCGCGAGGTCTTCTTCGACTGTGTCCGCGGAGGGGTCATCCCACTTTACGACTACGAGATGAACGTCCTCCGGATTCAGCCCCCGCTGACGATCGAGGAACCGTTGCTCGATAAGGCTCTCGACGGGATGGAGTCGGCGTTGCGCAAGCACTCCCGCTAGGCGAGGGACCGCTCCGAGCGCACTCGCTCTTTCACGTCGATCCCAAACTTCCGAAGGAGCGGGAAGAACGGTTTCGGGTCGAGGTTCTCCGGAGAGAGCTTGCCCTTCTCGCGGATCGAGCCGTCCGCAAGGAGAAGCGCCCCTGCGGCTGCGCCCGTTCCCGTGAGGTAGGCGGTCGCGGTGGCTCCGAATCGTTGCGCCGCCTCGCGGTGCCCGAGCATCGCGTAGATGGTGTGCAGGATGCTGTGTCCGTCCTTCTCGCCGGCCACCTCGACTAGGATCGCCGCGTAGCCATCGACGCGCCCCGCGAGGTCCGCGGGTTTCGGCAAGGCGCTGAACAGGGCCCTTCGCGGGTTCGGCCCTCCGGGCGGCCCCGGTTCGAGCAGGCGCAAGTCGCGGAACAGCTTCAGCGTTTGAACGGTGGGCGGGTCGAGAGCGAGCTTGAAGTCGACGTAGCGGACGCCTTTCCCAATGAACCGCGGAAGGGTGTCGACCTCCTCGTGGTCCACGGAGTACACCGGAAGGGATCCGATCGGCGCCGGGAACTCGTATGCCTCGAGCTCTCCGAAGGGCGGCACGGAGTCGTACTTGCCGTCGCGCCAGATCCTCGACGGAGCGAGGGTCTCCTCGACGAACGTCTCCGGGCTGAAGAGGGCGATGAACGGATAATCCGGACTCGAGGCGGTGTCGCCGTCGCGTACCTTGATCGAATCAACACGCTCCATGCCGTCCGCGGCGTATCTCGCGAAGACGTTGCTCAAACCGGGATCCTCGCCCATCGCGCAGAGGGCCGTCAGCCCCGCGGCCTTCCAGGTGTCCGAATCCACGAACGGATCCCGCGAGTCGTTCGCCGGATCCAGATAGTTGAGTCCCTCCGCGAGCGCCGCGGCCTGGACCGCTCGATTGAATTGCGGGAGCGCCGTGTTGATCACGAGGCCGCATCCGCGCATCGCGCGCCGCAGACCCTCGCTGTCGCTCGCATCGAGTTGGGTAGCACGGGCCTTCGGACTCTTCAGGCGCGAGGCGGTGCGCTTCGCGAGTTCCCCGTCCACGTCGGCAAGGATGACCTCGGCGACGTCCTCGCTCGCGCAGAGGTGTTGAGCTACGACAGAACCGACCGCTCCGCACCCGATCAGGAGAACACTCGGTGGGTCGGAGGGTATGCTGTCGAACCTCGGTTCCAATAGGGGCGATGGCGGTCCATTAGCCTTGCGGAGGAGGGGACATAAGCCTGACGCAGGGGTTCAAAACCCATGGTACGAAATAGCATGCGGTCTGCCGATGTTAACCTTGTTTAAGGTTGCATCGGACCGCAATCACGGTTTTGTTAGCGCGGTCTCGAGGATCACCTGCAATCGCGTCGGATCCGATGTTGGCGGCGAGCAGACCTGCCCTTGGCATACGAACGCCACGGCACCCGCCTTGGCCTCCTTCGTTCTGAGCATAGGTTCGACGGGCGGGGGCACGTACGCATCGTCGCGATCGACGACAAGGACGGTCTTCCCCGGGGAGTACGTTCCGCTCGCGATCTCCTGTAATTTCCGGACCCGCGGATCGCTGCGCGGACCGAGCACGACGACCTCCGCGGGTGGGTGGAGCCACAATTCGGCTGCGAGATGATAGGTCCCTGCGAAGACGGGGCCGTATCGGCTGGCCTCGCCCGCAAACGCCGCCATCAGCTCATCGTGGTGCAGCCGGTAGTCGTCGTTCCCGGTGAGCGCATGGAGCCGCGCCAAGCACAGCGC
>Ga0137396_10000290_pt1 | contig 22422 bp, 24 predicted proteins | sample czc16metaG_FD_108284 | JGI IMG/M metagenome (GOLD analysis project Ga0137396, IMG submission 108284) | Vadose zone soil microbial communities from Angelo Coast Range Reserve, California, USA - czcobulk3.16 metaG | ecosystem: Environmental > Terrestrial > Soil > Vadose zone | place: USA...
CGCGCCTCGACGACCCGCGCTTGGCTGCTCATCTGAGGTCCACGATCAGGCTCGCGTAGTCGTCCACGGTGGCGGCCGTACCCGGCGGGAGCACGGTCGTCGACTCGCGCTCCTCGACGACCGCCGGCCCCTCGACGCGGGTGCCCGCGGCGAGCGCGTACCGGTCCCAGACCGGCGTCTCCGTCCACCCGCGCGTCTCGGGGAACCAGGCGCGCCGCGACCCTTTGCGCGCGCCGTCGGCCCCCCGCGCGGCGGCCTTGGCGAGCGCGATCCGCGGCGAGCCGCCGATCGCCGAGAGCGTCCAGGTCACGATCTCCACGGGCTCCTTCGGATTGGCGTAGCCGTAGCGCGCGGCGTAGACCTCGTCGAACGCGGCACGGATCCTCCCGAGCGCCGCGCCGTCGAGCGCTCCCGCCGGCACGGGCACGGTCAGCTCGTAGCCCTGGCCGACGTACCGGGCGTCGGCCGAGCGGGCCACCGTGACCTCGCCGGCGACCGCGGACTCGCGGACGACCTCGACCGCCTGCGCCGCCATCTCGTCGTACATCGAGGTGAGCGCCGCCGGCTCCACGGCGTCGAGCCGGCGCACATACGTCCGCGCGACGTCGAACCGGACCTCGGCGGCGAGCAGGCCGATCGCGGCCGTGACGCCGGCCGCCGCCGGCAGGATCGCGCGGGGGATCCCGAGGGCCTGGGCCAGGCGGCAGCCGTGCACGGGGCCCGAGCCCCCGAACGCGACGAAGGTCAGGTCGCGCGGGTCGCGGCCGCGCTCGATGGAGACGATGCGCGTCGCGAGCTCCATGTTGGTGTTGACGATCGCGTGGACGCCCCACGCGGCCTCCTCCAGGGTGAGCCCGAGGGGACGTGCGAGCTTCTCCGCGATCGCCCGCGCCGCGGCGGCCGCCTGGAGCTTGATCGAGCCGCCAGCGAAATAGTCGGGGTCGATGTAGCCGAGGACGACGTTGGCGTCGGTGACGGTCGGCGCCGTGCCGCCGCGCCCGTAGCAGACCGGGCCGGGCGTGGAGGAAGCGCTCTCCGGCCCGACGGCGATCACGCCGAGCGTCGCTCGCGCGATCGAGCCGCCCCCGGCGCCGATCTCGACGAGGTCGATCGCCTGGATGTTCATCGGGAGCCCGCTGCCCGGCGCGTTGTGCACCCGGTGAAGCTCGAACGACGTCGTCGTGTATGGCCGCCCCTTCTCGATGAGCGCGAGCTTGGCCGTCGTCCCGCCCATATCGAACGCGATGAGGTCGCGGTGGCCGGTGAGCTCGCCGTAGACGGCCGCCATCAAGGCGCCGGCCGCGGGCCCCGACTCGATCATCCGCACCGGGTAGCGCTGCATCGCCTCCGCCGTCGCGACGCCGCCGGAGGACTGCATCACGAAGAGGCGGCCGCGGTAGCCGCGCTCGCCCATCGCGGCGGCGAGGCCGCGCAGGTACTCTCGGATCGCCGTCATGACGTAGGCGTTCACCACGGTCGTCGAGGTTCGCTCGTACTCGCGGAAGGTCGGCGAGACCTCGTGGGACATCGTCACGGTCACGTGCGGCGCCTCCTGGGCGACCAGCGCCGCCAGGCGCTTCTCGTGGGCGGGGTTCAGGTAGGCGTGCAGCAGGCAGATCGCCAGCGTCGTCACGCCCCGCGAGACGAGGTCGCGGATCGCCCGGCGCGCGTCGGCCTCGTCGAGCGGCGTCCTCACGGCTCCGTCCGCCAGGATGCGCTCGTCGACCTCGCCGATGAAGCGGCGCGGGATCAGCGGCGCGGGCTTCTCGATCTGGAGGTCGTAGACCTGGTAGCGCTTCTCGCGTCCGATGATGAGCACGTCGCGGAAGCCGCGCGTGGTGAGGAGGCCGACGCCCCTCGCCTTGCGCTCGATGACGACGTTCGATCCGAGGGTCGTCCCATGGACCGCCTGCGCGACGTCGCGCCAGCCGACCCCGCCGCGCGCGACGAGCTCGTCGAGACCGGCCAGGCACGCCTCGGATGGGTCCGGATAGGTCGTCAGCCGCTTGCTGGCGACGAGCTCCCCCGACGGAGACTGGAGGACGAAGTCGGTGAACGTCCCGCCGACGTCGAACCCGATGCGATACGCCACGGGTCAGCTCCGCCGTTCGGCGCGCGAGAGGACCAGGCGATAGGGGTAGCGCCGGCCCGTCTGGTAGGTGATCGCGTACTCGACGGGCTCGCCGCCCGCGGCGAAGTAGGTGCGCTCGAAGAGGAGCAGCGGCGAACGCGGACGCAGCTGGAGAAGCTCGGCGATCTGCCGCGGCGCGAGCACCGCGTCCACGACCTGCTCCATGAGCTTGATCGGCACGCCGAGCACACGCTCGATCGCGCCGATGAGCGAGGTCTTGGAGAGGTCCTCGTCGGAGAGCGCCGTGCCGATCGTCAGCGGCATGTAGGCGGTCACGTGCTGGAAGGGCCCGTTGTCGGCGTGACGGACGCCGCTGATCCGGTAGACCGACGAGCGGGCCGGAAGCCGCAGCGCCTGGGCGATGTTGGCCGGCACGGGCACGATCTCGCGCGCCACGAGCTTGAACCACGACTCGTCGCCGAGCGCGATCATGTCGCCGACCGAGCCGATCACGCGGAGCTTGCGGTCGGTCGCGCCCGAGGGCGTCGAGAAGGTGCCGCGCCCCGCGTGTCGGTAGAGGAGCCCCTCCTCCACGAGCACGTCGAGCGCCTGCCGGATGGTCGGGCGGCTCACCGCGAACTGCTTGCAGAGCGCGTGTTCGGAGGGGATGCGCTCGCCCTCGCCGCGCAGGTCGTGACGGATCGCGTCGGCGATCTGCAGATACCGCGGAATCCCGGGACGGTAGTTCACGCCGATGGGCCTCCCGCTGTCAGGATGTCTAGACACGTATCACCCTGACCGGGGGCCGTCAATGACTGAAATCGCGGCTACGCCCGCAGGAGCTCGCGCGCCACGACGATGCGCTGGATCTGGTTGGTGCCCTCGTAGATCTGGGTGATCTTGGCGTCGCGCATGAAGCGCTCGACCGGATACTCGCGCGTGTAGCCGTAGCCCCCGAAGATCTGGACGGCGTCGGTCGCGACCTTCATCGCGGCGTCGGCCGCGAAGCACTTGGCGAGCGACGACTCGAGCGCGGTCCGCGGGGCGCCGCGGTCCAGGAGCGCCGCCGCGTGGTGGACCATGAGCCGGGCGCCGTGCACCTGCATCGCCATGTCGGCGAGCATGAACTGGACGCCCTGGAAGGCGGCGATCGCCTGGCCGAACTGCTGCCGCTCCTTCGCGTAGGCGACCGCGGCGTCGAGGGCGGCCTGGGCGATGCCGACGGCCTGCGCGCCCACCGCGGGACGCGAGCCGTCGAGGGCGCGGAGGGCGAGCCTGAAGCCCTCGCCCTCCGCACCCAGGCGGTTTTCGACGGGCACCTCACAGTCGGTCAGGTGGATCGCCACGGTCGGCGAGCCGCGGATGCCGAGCTTCCGCTCGAGCTTGCCCACGGCGAACCCGGGGAACCCGGGCTCGACGAGGAAGGCCGTGACGCCGTACTTGCCGCGCCCGCGGTCCACGGTCGCGAAGAGCGTGAGGACCCCCGCGCGGCTTCCGTTCGTCACCCACATCTTGGTGCCGTTCAGGACGTAGCGGTCGCCGCGGCGGACGGCGGTCGTCGAGAGGGAGGCGGCGTCCGAGCCCGCGCCGGGCTCGGAGACCGAGAACGCGGCCGTGATCTCGCCCGACGCCAGGCGCGGCAGGTAGCGCCGCTTCTGCTCCTCGGTCCCTGCGACGACGATCGGGAACCCGCCCGCATACTGGACGAGATAGATGACAGCGGTGGACGCGCACGCCCAGGCGATCTCCTCGACGGCGAGACAGAACGCGAGCGCGCCCAGCTCCGAGCCTCCGAAGGCCTCGGGGATGTAGAGCCCCATGAGTCCGTGCTCGCCCAGGAGTCTCAACTGATCGGCGGGATACGCTTCCGTCTCGTCCACCTCGGCGGCCCTGGGCGCGATCCGCTCCCGCGCGAGCGCCTTGACGAGGTCGCGCATCTGGCGCTGCTCGTCCGTGAGGTAGAAGGGGTCACGCATCGGCGGCATTATCCCTCTTCTGCTATCATTGCGCCGCTTTCCCGCCTGTCCCGTCGAAAGGAGATGCGTCATGGCAAGACTCAAGCCGAAAACGCGGTTCGTGGGCGTCCTCGCGGCGCTCAGCCTCGTATTCGCCGCCGGCCTCTACGCCGTCGCCCAGCAAATGGACGAGTCGAAGCGCGACCGCGCGGTGCCCGTCGGCGGCGGCAAGTACCACGTGCTCCCGGCCACGCTCGAGACGACCCAGTGGGGCTGGCTCGATCCCAAGGAGCCGCCGAAGCTCGTCGTGAATTCTGGCGACGTCGTGGCGGTCGAGACGATGATGCATTCGCACAACAAGATCCAACCCGGCACGACGATAGATGAGATCGTCGCGCTCCGGAAGGCGAACCCCGGCGGTGGGCCGCACTCACTGACCGGGCCGATCTACGTCAACGGCGCCGAGCCCGGCGACGTGATGGAGATTCGGATCCTCAAGATCGTGCCGAAGGCGTTCGGCACGAACTTCAACCTCCCGGGGAAAGAGTTTCCGACGATCGGCGCGCTCGCGTCTGAGATGCCCGACGGCTTCGTCAGGTACTTCTACCTCGATTGGGAGAAGCGCCAGGCCGAGTTCAAGCCCGGCATCGTGGTCGACCTCCAGCCCTTCCCGGGCACGCTCGCGGTCGGTATCGACCCGAAGGACCCGTCGCCGCGCAAGGGCGGCGCCACCGACCCGCTGGCACCGGTCTCGACGCTCCGGCCGTGGAAGAACGGCTCCAACATGGACATCAACGAGCTGCAGGAGGGCACGACGATCCTCATTCCCATCTTCCTCAAGGGCGGGCTCGTGTGGACCGGCGACTCGCACTGCCGCCAGGGCAACGGCGAGGTCAACCTCACCGCGCTCGAGTGCTCCTACCGCGAGATCGTCATGCAGCTCGTCGTCCGGAAGGATATGAAGCTCGACTGGCCGCGCATCGAGAGCCGGACCCACTGGATCACGACCGGTTTCGACGAGGACCTGAACAAGGCGATGGTCAACGCCGTGCGCGAGGCGGTCGACATGCTCGCGGCGCAGAAGGCCGTGCCGCTGACGCGCTACGAGGCCTACTCGCTCGTCTCGATGGTGGGCGACTGCCGCGTCAGCCAGGTCGTCGACGTGCGCAAGGGCGTTCACTGCATGATCCCGAAGTCCATCTTCACTCCGAAGTCGTAGGTGCTCGGGGCCCTCGCCCTCGTCCCGCTGGCCGCGGCCCTCGCATGGGGCGGCGGCCGGCTGCCCGTCGTCACCACCTCCACCGACCTCAAGGCGCTCGTCGAAGCGACCGGCGGCGACCGCGTCGCCGTCGAAAGCCTCGCGCCCGCGGTGCACGACCCTCACGCGGTCGAGGTGACGCCGGGCCAGCTCAGACGCCTGAAGGAGGCGCGGCTGCTCGTGCGCATCGGGCTCGACCACGAGCCGTGGCTCGCGCGCGTGCTCCGGACCGTCGACGACGCGCGGTTCGCCCCCGGGAGCCCGCACAACCTCGACGCATCGAAGGGAGTCGACCTCCTCCAGACCGACATCGCGCGCGTCCGCGGCGAGCGCGGCGTCCACGTCCACGGCTTCGGCAACCCGCACTACTGGCTCGACCCCGCGAATGCGCGACCGATCACCGCCGCGATCGCCGAGACGCTCGGACGTCTCGCCCCCGCCGACCGCGGCGTCTTCGCGGCGAATCGCGCGCGCTTCCTCGAGCGGCTCGACACCGGGCTCGCGCGCTGGGGCGCGGCGCTCGCTCCCTACCGCGGCGCGCGCGCGGTCGTCGTGCACGACAGCTGGCCGTACTTCGCGCAGCGCTTCGGCCTCGTCATCGTGGCGGCGGTGGAGCCGGCGCCGGGCGTCCCGCCGTCTCCCGCCTCGCTCGCGGCGCTCGCGGCGAGGATGCGGGAAGCCGCGGTGCCGCTGCTGGTCGCCGAGCCTTCCTCGGACGCGGCGCTCGTCGGGCAGATCGCGGCGCGGAGCGGCGCGCGCGCGGTCACGCTGATCCCCTCGGTCGGCGGCGACCCCGAGGCGCGCGACTATCTGGCTCTGTTCGACGTGAACGTCGCGCGGCTCGCGCGCGCGCTCGGGGGCGCCCGGTAGCGCGCGTGATGCTCGACCTTCTCGGGGTCCCCTTCCTCGCATGCGTGGTCCTCACGGGCATCCACGCGTACCTCGGGCTCCACGTGCTCGCCCGCGGCGTGATCTTCGCGGACCTGGCGCTGGCGCAGGTGGCGGCGCTCGGCATCGCGCTGGCGTTCCTCGCCGGGCACCCGATCCAGAGCGAGGCCGCGTACTGGTACGCGCTCGCATTCGCGCTCGGCGGCGCCGCGCTCTTCGCGGCGAGCCGCACGCGCCGGGCGCCCGTGCCTCAGGAGGCGATCATCGGGATCGTCTACGTGGTCTCCGCCGCGGCGGCGGTGTTGGTGGTGGACCGCGCGCCGCAAGGAAGCGAGCACATCAAGCAGCTCCTGGTGGGGAGCATCCTCACCGTCACGCCGCGCGAGGTCGGGGCGCTCGCGCTCCTCTATGGCGCGATCGGCGTCTTCCACTGGGCCATCCGCAGGCCGCTGCTCGAGATCTCCTTCGTCCCCGAGGCCGCCGCCGGGCGCGCGGTGCGCGCCTGGGACTTCGTCTTCTACGCGTCGTTCGGGGTGGTGGTGACGAGCTCGGTCCGCGTGGCGGGCGTGCTCCTCGTCTTCTCGTATCTCATCGTCCCCGCGACCGTCGGGGCGCTCGTCGCCCGCTCGGTCGCCCGGCGCCTGGCCGCGGGCTGGGCGCTTGGCCTCGCGGTGAGCGCGGCCGGCCTCGCCGCGTCGTACGCGTGGGACCTGCCGACCGGCGCGACGGTGGTCGTCACCTTCGGCGCCTGCATCGCGTCGGTCGCGCTCGCCCTCGCGATCCGAGCGCTTGCCGGCGCCGTCCGGGAGCGCGGGGCGGCGGCGCTGCGCAGGCCCGGCGCCGGGCTCTGCGCGGTCCCGGCGCTCGCGGGGTTCTTCCTCGCGCTCTTTCCCCAGGCCGACCACCCGTGGCTCGCCTGGCTCGAGAGCGCGGCGCCGGCCGCCGAGCTCGCGTTCCTCACGCCGCGCGAGCGCGAGACGTGGCGCGACACGCGCGAGGCGCTCGCGCGCGGCACCATGGAGCTCGAGCGCCTGCGGGCCATGCAGCAGGACGTGCAGTGGGGGACGCGGCGGATGGAGCCGGAAGGGCAGGAGCGGCTCAGGCAGTTCCTGGCGAGTCGTGGCGAAATCACGGCCGGCGACCGGGTCGTGCTGCGCGCGCTCCGCGCGAAGGCGCGCGCGCGCCAGCGCTGGTGGCTTGGCCTGCCGCTCCTCGGAGCCGGCGTCGGCGGGGGCCTCCTGTTAGCGCGGCCCTGGCGAACCTACTTCGCGTCGTACGTGTAGAAGCCCCTGCCCGTCTTCCGCCCGAGCCACCCCGCCATCACCATGCGCTTCAGGAGGGGCGGCGGCGCGTAGCGGGGCTCGCGGAACTCCTCGAACATGACCTCGGCGACGTACATGGTCGTGTCGAGGCCGACGAGGTCGAGCAGCGTGAACGGCCCCATCGGATAGCCGCAGCCGAGCTTCATCGCCTGGTCGATGTCCTCGAGGGTGGCGAGTCCGCCCTCGTAGACCCGGATCGCGTCGAGCAAGTAGGGCACGAGCAGCCGGTTGACGATGAACGCGGTCGAGTCCTTCGTGTGCACCGGCGTCTTGCCGACGGCGCGCACCCAGTCGGTGGCCGCCTTCACGGTCCCGTCGTCGGTCAGGATCGTCCGCGCCACCTCGACCAGCTTCATGAGCGGCACCGGGTTGAAGAAGTGGAGCCCGAGGACCTGACCCGGACGCTTGGTCGCCGCTGCCATCGCGGTCACGTTGCAGGACGAGGTGTTCGTCGCGATGAGCGCGTGGGGCGGGCAGATACGGTCGAGCTTCGCGAAGGTCTCGTTCTTGAGCTGCTGATGCTCGGTCATCGCCTCGACGACGAGGTCGCAGGATTTCAGATCGTCGAGGCGCGTCGTCCCGGCGATGCGGGCCAGTGTCTCGTCCCTTGCCCGGGCCTCGAGCTTGCCCTTGGTGACGAGCCCCTCGAGCGTATCGCGGAGCCGTCCGAGCCCGCGCTTGACGAGCTCGTCGTTGGCCTCCACGAAGAGCACCTGGAACCCCGCCTGCGCCGCGACCTGGACGATGCCGCCGCCCATGAGTCCGCAGCCGATGACGCCGACGTGCTTGATGGCCATGAAGCCTCCGGAAGCGGCGAGCGTCTAGTTGCGGACGCGGCGACCCGGTAGGGGCGGTAGCTCGTAGTGTAGGTCGCCCGGCGGGCACGGGTTCCGCACCGTGATGGTCACGGCAGGCGGGTCGGCCTTGCGGGGCGGCGGGCCGGGGTCGCGAAGCGACTCGTCGAGCGCCGAGGCGCGCGGGGCGCTCGGCTGCGTCATGATGTTGAGGAGCATCGCGGCGCTGATCTGCGCCTTCGCCTCTTCGGCGACGACGGCCGGCGCCCACGCGACGAGCCCGAGCAGGATTCCGGCGGGTACGAGACTCCTAGCCATGGATAGACTGTACCACCATCGCCGCGCCTCAGTCGTACACGATCAGGGAATGCAGCGGATAGTTCTTGAGCTTGTTGCGCCCGTGGAGGAACGCCAGCTCGATCATGAACGCGACGCCGACGATCCGGCCCCCGAGCTGCTCGACCAGGCGGAGGGTCGCGGCCATCGTGCCTCCCGTCGCGAGCAGGTCGTCCACGGCGAGCACACGCTGGCCCGTCTGGATTCCGTCCTCGTGGACGGCGAGCGCGTCGCGGCCGTACTCGAGCTCGTACTCCACCTCGATCGTCTTGCCCGGTAGCTTGCCCAGCTTCCGCACAGGGACGAATCCGGCGTGGAGCTGGTGGGCGAGCGCGCCACCGAGGATGAACCCGCGCGACTCGACGCCCACGACGACCTGTACGCGCTCGTCGCGGTAGCGCTCGGAGAGCAGGTCGACGACACGACGGAAGGCGGGACCGTCCTTCAGGAGGGTCGTGATGTCCTTGAAGAGGATACCGTCGGTCGGGAAATCCTTGATCTCGCGGATCTTCGCCCTGAGGTCGGCGACGTCCATCGCGCGCCTATATTACCGACTCCTTGCCGCAGCGCGCAAGAAGGCCTCCGGCGGCCAAAGTGACCGTTGCCGTGGCACGTTGGCACCTCGAGGCCTCTCGCTCGCAAGGGCGCGGACGGGCGTGGTTCGCCCTCAACCGCTCAATTTCATGGTCCGCGCACGGCGGCGCGCCGCAATGGCACCCTAGTTGCTGGCAAGTCTTTAGCCGTCAGGAGGCTTCTGAGAAGATGCTGCTTCCGGAGCAGGTGCAGCGGCTGTTCCAACTTGCATTGGTCGAGTTCGCGCCGGACTGGCAGATCGCCGGCGCGGTCACGGAACTGTCCCTGCACGATCCGGAGCATTGGGTGTCCGGGCTCGGCACCTTCGGCCTCATCCTGAGGAACCGCCAGTCGGGCAGCGTCAAGGCCCTCGGCTGGCGGACCGGCCGAATCCAGAACGCGAGCTACAACCGGGGTATCTCTTACCGGGTCCTCGAGGCGTACGCCGATCGCATCACCGATCCGATCCGGCGCTACTTCGAGGAGATCGGCATCCTGTCGCCGCAGGAAGCCCCGGCGTGGTCGGCGAAGCCCCCCTCAAGCATCCGTCACGCGTAGCGCCCTGACGCCGCCGCGAATGCGGCGGCGTCAGGACTCGAGCCGCTCGATCGCCGCCGGCAAGGCGGCCAAGTGCCTGATCACCTCATCGGGGCGCTGGGCGCCGAGCGCCTCACGCGCGAGGTTCGTCACCTGGATCGCGCGCATCCCGGCTCGGCGCGCGCCGTGCACGTCGAGGATCTCGTCGTCGCCCACGTGAACGGCGGCGGCGGGCTCGCCGCCGACGGCGCGAAGCGTGAGCGCGAAGATCTCCGGGTCGGGCTTACGCACCCCCACCTCGTCGGAAAACGTCGTGTGCTTGAAGCAGCCGAGGAGCCCGTAGCGCTCGAGGAGCTTGCGCAGTGTCGCGCCGGGCGTCCGCATGATATTCGACACGAGCGCGAGCGTGTAGCCCCGCGAAGCGAGCGTCGTGAGTGCCGCGAGCGCGCCGTCGTCCACCGCCGGCGGGACCAGCAGCGCGGGTCGCGAGTAGGCGTCCACCAGCCTCGTCATGACCTCCGCGCTCACGCGCCGCGGGAGCCCGGGGTCCAGGGCCGCGAGGATCGCGCGGACGTGATCGTCGACCGGCACGTCGCGGTACCGGCTCCAGACGCGCGCGAGATAGGTGCCCGACTCGTTGTACGCGCGATCGAGGGCGGCCGCCGACACGCGGGCGCCGACGGCGCCCAGGATCGTCTCGAAGTCGGTCATGCGGCGCTTCTTGTAGCGATTGTCGCTCCCTGGACCGTCCAGGAGGAGCGTGCCCCAGAGGTCGACCGTGATCGTGCGGACTTTCAGGACCGGCGCCCCCAGCTCGGCGCGCGCTTCTCGAGGTACGCGCTCAGCCCCTCGCGCGGCTCCGCGGTCGCGTAGGCGGCGGCGAACGCGTCGATCCCGTAGCGCACCGCGCTCTCGAGGTCGACCTCGCGCCAGCGCACGATCAGCCCCTTCTGCAGGCGGACCGCGTCCGGCCCGCACGCGAGGACCTTCGCCGCGAGCGCCTCGGCGGCGGCGCGGATGCGCTCGGCGGGCACGACTTCGTTCACGAGCCCCCAGTCCCGCGCCCGCTCCGCCGTGACCGGTTCGCCCGTGAGGAGGAGCTCGGCGGCGCGGCCCGGCCCGATGAGCGGCGGCAGGAGCGCCGCTTGGATCACCGACGGAATGCCGACCCGCACCTCAGGCAAGCCGAGCGGCGCGCCGGCGGCGGCGACGCGGAGGTCGCACGCGAGCGCCAGCTCGAAGCCCGCGCCGAGGCACGGCCCGTTCACCGCGGCGATCACCGGAAACGGCGCCTTGTGCACGGCGGCGATTGCGTCGTGGAGCGCGGCGATCAGCTTCCTCGCACCCGCCGGCTCGAGGTCGCGGAGGACGGCCATGTCCATCCCCGCCGTGAACGCGCGGCCGTGACCGGTCAGGATGGCGAGGCGTGTGGCACGGTCGGCGGCGAGCGCCGCGAAGGTCTCGCGGAGCTCGCCGATGAGGCCAGGCTCGAGGAGATTGAGGGGCGGTCGGTCGAGGGTGCACCACACGGTCTCGCCCGTCCGCTGGACCGTGAGGCGCGACACTTAGTAGCGACGCATCGAGGGGTCGACGGCGCGCGCCCACTGGTCGAGCCCGCCGGCCAGGTTCCTCACGCTCTTGAAGCCGAGAGAGCGCAGGTACTCCGCGACGGCCGCGCTTCGCACGCCCTGGTGGCAGTACACGACGATCTCGTCCTCCGGATTCAGCTCGTCGGTCCGCACCTCGATCTCCTCGATCGGGATGTGGACGGAATTCGGGAGCCGGCAGAGCTTCGTCTCCCAGTCCTGGCGGACGTCGAGCAGGAGCGGGGACTCGTTCCGGTCCAGCCGCGCCTTCAGCTCCTCGGGCGTGATCCCGTCCATGCCGCTCTCCTAACGCGGCGCCGGGCGCGCCGCGAGGAACTCCGCGAGCCAGCCGTTCACCTGCGCGGCGTGCTCGATCTGCGGGAAGTGGCCGCACTCGTCCACCCAGCGCGCCGCCGCGTTCGGCAATGCCTCCACGACCTCGGCGCAGTGCACCGCCGGCACCACGCGATCCTGCCGGCCGTGGATCAGGAGAACGGGCAGATCGAGCGTGGCGATCGCCCGCCGGTAGTCGTCGCGCCGCGCCTCGAAGTCCGGCCGCACGTGGCGAAGCGTCGCGACGTACGCATGGCGCGCGTCGGGTGTGGTCCGCGCCAGGTACTCGTGGTCCACGAAGAAGTCCACTTCCTCGCGCATGGGGTGATGGAAGCAGCGCGCGAGCGCCGCCTTGAAGATGCCGACCGAGCCGAGCCGCGAGAGAGCCTCGCCGACGCCCGGGAGCGCGAGGAGCCGGTAGATCCACGAGGGGCGGAACGAGAAGCCGGGGACGACCCCGCCGATGAGCGCGAGTCGGTCGACGCGCGTGGGATGGGTCAGCGCGTAAGTGACGGCGATGCCGGCGCCGAGCGAGTGGGCGACCAGGGAAGCCTGGCGGAGGCCGAGCGCGTCGAGGAAGCCGTGCAGCGCGAGGGCGAAGTACGCGAGGCGGTAGTGCGCGCGGGGTTTCGCCGACGTCCCAAATCCGGGCAGGTCGAGGGCGTAGACCGTCGCCTGGCGCGTCAGCGGCGCCATGTTGTGCCGCCACGACTCGGCGAAGCCGCCGAGGCCGTGGACGAGCACGACCGCTGGGCCGCGTCCCTCGACGACGTAGTGGAGACCGAGCCCGTCGACCTCGCCGCCGCGCAGCCGGATCTCTGGCATGAGGCTACGATTCTACCAGACCGTCGCCCAGACGCCGGCTCAGGGCGCGCCGGAACGGGAAGAGGCTGAAGACCCCGCCCGTGTGCACGAAGCACACGCTGGCGCCGAGAGCCTGCGGCTCGCGACGGAGCCGGTCGAGCAGACCGGCGAAGGCCTTCGCGGTGTACACGGGGTCGAGCACGATACCCTCGCTGCGCGCGACGCGCACGACCATGTCGAGCTCCTCGGCCTGGACCTCCGCACGCCCCACGCCCTGGTAGCCGTCGATCAGCCGGATCTCCGCCGGCGCCTCGACCGCAAGCGCGTAGCGGCGGCGCGCCTCGCCGATGATGCGCGTCACGTATTCGCGGACGCGCGTGGCCTCCCACGCGATGGGCACGCTGACGACGTCCGCGCGGAGATGGTAGAGCTGCTTGGCCATGAGCAGGCCCGCCTGGCTCCCACCGCTGAAGGCGCTGATCGCGATCGTGTCGAAATCCGGCGCGCCGTGGCGGATCTGCTGGGCGAGCTCCCCGCCGCACGCGAGGTAGCCGAGCGCGCCCGTGCCCGTCGCGCCGCTCTCGGGGATGATGTAGGGCGCGCCCCCGTGCCGCCTGACGCCCACCGCCAGCTCCTCGAGCACCTCGTCGATCCGGGCCCACTCCTCGTCCGTGCAGTAGCGCACCTCGGCGCCGAGCAGGCGGCCGAGGAGCAGGTTGCCGTCGAGCTCCACCGGCGGCGCGCCCCTGAGCGCGAGGATCGCCCTGAGGCCGAGGCGCGCGGCGACCGCCGCGACCGTGCGGCAGCAGTTGGACTGGAGCGTGCCGCAGGTGATCAGCGTGTCGGCGCGCGCGGCCAGCGCCTCGCCGACGAGGAACTCGAGCTTCCGGATCTTGTTGCCCGTCTCGAGGAGACCCGTGAGATCGTCGCGTTTCACCCACAGCTCGACGCCCAGCTCCTTCGATAACCGCTCGAGCCTGAGCAGCGGCGTCGGCGCGTAGGCGAGCTCGACCCGCGGGATCGGCGGGGCGCCCTTCACCATGACACTCACTATCTCAAGCGAAGAGGTCGCCGGGCAAGGACGGGGTCGGCCGCACGGGCTCGCGGGCCGGCTGTCCCAGCAGGCGGCGCATCATGAGCCCATTTCGGACGGGGTAGTCGCGGTTGTTGTTGTTGAAGGAGACGAAGACCGTCTCGGCCTCCTCCGCGACCCCGGCCATCTCGGGCAAGAGCGCCTCGAGCTCCGCCTGGCTGTAGAGATAGTCGTACTTCTCTCTCACGGCCGGCTCCTCGCCCCGGAGCTGGGCCAGCCAGCCGGCGGCGTTGCGCCCGTGGAGGCGGAAGACCGCCGTCGAGGCCGTCGCCGTCGCGACGCGGGGCACGGCGTTGCTCGTCGCCGGCGCGTCCACGATCACGTGGGCCAGGCGCGCGGCGCGCAGCGCCCGGAACGTCTCACGGGCGCGGTCTCCGTACCAGGAGCGATGCCGGACCTCGACCGCGAGCGTGAAGCCGGGGAGTCGCCCGGGGAGCGCGGCCAGGTCGTCGAGCCGCGTCCGCCCGAAGTGCACCCACGGCGCCAGCTGGAAGAGGACGTAACCGAGCTTGCCCGCGCGCGCGAGGGGCGCGAGCGCCCGAGCGAAGAGCGTGAGCGTCGCGTCGCGCGCCTCGTTGGGAATGCTCGACGCGTGGATCTCCCCTCGCCGGGTGAGTTTCGGGCGCCTGGGAAGGAGCGCCTGGACCTCGGCGGGGAGGCTCTCGCGCCGCAGGTGATGGCCGGTCAGGAGCGCGTAGGCCTTGACGTGGAAGAGGAAGCCGGGCGGTGTGCGCTCGGCCCAGCGCTCGGTGGTCCGGACGTCGGGGATCGCGTAGTAGGAGCTGTTGACCTCGACGCAGTCGAAGACGCCCGCGTAGAAACGCAGGCGGGCCTCGGCCGTCATGGACTTCTTCGGATAGAACGCGCCGCTCTCGATCAGGGCGGGATCGGCCCACGCACAGATCCCGACGCGGACGCGGTCCCGGAGGCTAGACGATCTTCTCGTAGACGCCGGGCGGAATGACCCGGAAGACCCGGATCGGCTGCGAGACGTTCTTGAAGGTCCGCTCGCCGAGGCTCTCGAGGACGAAGTGGGCGCGGATCCGCTCGGCGGTCGTCGGACCCACGATGATCTCGCCGCCCTGGGCCGAGCCCGCGAAACGCGCGGCGACGTTGGTCGTCGAACCCGTGGCGGTGAAGGTCCACCGCTGCGCCGCGCCGACCCCGAGCCGCGTGGCGCCCACGAGCGCCTCGCCGGTGTTGATTCCCATGTGGAGCTGGACGGATGGAAAGATGCCGCCGTACTCCTCGTTCAGGCTCTGCGTCCGCTGGTGGATCGCGAACGCGGCACGCGTCGCGTTGACGGCGTGGTCCGTCGCGCCGCGGTCCGACTGGAAGATCACCATGAGGCCGTCACCGGCGGTCTCGTTCACGTCACCGTGCTGGCCCTGGATGATCTCGAGGAAGCTCGAGAAGTAGGTCTGCACGAGCTGGTTGAGCTTCTTCGCGTCGAGCTGCTCGGAGAGCTTCGTGTAGCCCGCGATGTCCAGGAAGAGCACCGAGACCTCCACCGTCTTCTTCTCCAGCTCGGTCGCGCTCGGGTTCTGCTCGAGGAGGCGCTTCACGGCCTCCGGGACGAACTTCGCCAGCTCGCCCTTGAGCTGCTCGAGGAGCACGAGGCGCTGGCGGGACTCCTGAAGGTTCCGCAGCGCGCTCTCGAGCTCGGCGTTCTTCGCCGCGAGGTCCTGGTGCGCCCGGGCGAGGTGCCTGGTCATCTCGTTGAACGCCACACCGAGCTCGCCGATCTCGTCGTGGCCGCCCTCGGACGCTCGCGCGGCGAAGTCGCCTTCGCCGACCCTGCGCGCCGTCAGCCTGAGGGCCTCGATCGGTCGGATGATGACCGAGCGCATCGCGACCGTCAGCACGACCGCGGCCGAGAGGATCGTCAGGACGCCGATCATGACCTGGCGGTTCCGGTGGCGGCGCACCTCGGCGAAGACCGGCTCCATCGAGGTCGCCACGCGGACGACCGCGCGCACCGCGTGGTCGCGCCCGTGGCAGTCCTGACAGGCCTCGCGGTTCCGGATCGGATAGTGGAGCGTGAAGAACGAGGCGCCGCGCTCGACCGTGACGGACTCTTGAGTCTTGAGCGTGTCGAGCGCCTGTTGGAAGAGCGGCCCGCTCATCGTCGCGCCCGGCGCGCGCTGCATGCGCATCAGGTTCTCCATGACTTCCTTCGAGAGGTTACCCGTCTTCGCGACCTCGGTGGCCGTCGCGAGGTCGGTGAATGCCTCGATGCCGTTCCGCCGGTAGACCATGATCTCCTCGACCGGCGAGGAAGCTTTGAGCTCCTGGAGCATCGTGCGCGTCACGTCGGGGCGCCCCTGGAGCATCGCGCCCTCGATGGAGGCCACGAGCGTGGCGGTCAGGCGGCGCGCGCCGGTCTTGTTCTGCTCGACGAGGGCGGCGGACTCGCGCTGGATGGTGACGAGCGTGGAGGCGCCGAATCCGATGATGAGGACGGCCACGATCAGCAGTCCGATCTTGATCGCCAGCCGCGAGCGGAACATCGTGCGGAGCGTCAGCGCTTCGCGGCCTTCGCGATGGCTCGCGCGAGCTCGTCCGCTTCCTTCGGGTCGAGCGGCGTGAGGCGCTCCAGCACATCCCGCGCCTCGGCGAGCCGGCCGAGCTGGACGTAGGCCTCGCCGAGGTACTCGAGCGCCTGCGCGTACGCCGGGCGCAGGCGCAGCGCTTCGTGGTAGGCGGTCACCGACTCGTCGAACCGGCCCTGCTTGCGGAGCGCGTGGCCGAGGCCATTCCACGCCTCCGGGAACGCGGGCCGCAGCCGGGTCGCGTCGCGATACGCGGCCGCGGCGCCCGTCCAGTCGTTCTGCCGCGCCAGCGCCTGACCCTGGTTGAACCGCGACTCCGCGGTCGGCCCCGCGGGAGTCGCCGACGGGGCCGTGCCCGGCACCTCGACATCCGTGTCCGGGTTGGCGGCGACGAGCGCGGGGACGATGAGCACGGCCAGGACGAGCAGGAAACGCATGGCCGATCCTACCACGATGGACGCGCGCGCCCGCGAGCGGCCGGAGCGTGGCCCAGTTCGCATCTTTCCTTCATTTCGAAAGCGCGCATTCCGGAAGCGCGCGCATCGTGCGGCCGGCGCGGACTCTCGCTAACTCCGCGCCAGATCAGGCCTCGGCAGTTTTCGGTGTCAGCTCGGTGACGCTTTCCGTAGTGGATACGCCTGTCAGGGCAACATCTGGTTGCGCAACATGACGCGTCCTGTATAGTAGGCGCACTTCATTCATCCCTTCCTCCGGTCACAGCAGGAAGAAAATTCCCAGGTCGATAAAAGGGGGACGGTTCGTATGAGCAGACTCAGCAGGGTGCTCGCGATCTTCACGGTGGTCGTCGCGGTCGGCATGAGTGGCAGCTTCCTCACCCGTCAGGTCATCGCCGTCGCAGGAGAAGCCGACGCCGAGCGACTCAACCGCGCGATCCTCGCGTACATCGCCGAGAAGAACCCGCGCGCGCCGATCAAGGCGTTCGAGACGTTTCCGGAGATCCTGGTCGCCGAGGCGACCCGCACGAATCTGGATCATTGTCTGATCCTCGCGCAGGCCGAAGTCGAGTCCGAATTCAAGCACGACGCGGTCGGCCGCGCGGGTGAGGTCGGGCTCTTCCAGGTCCTACCGTCCACCGCCGCGCTGTTCGAGTTCAGCCTCGGCAAGTTCAAGCGGCCCGTGCTGCAGGGCCAGCGCGATCTCGGCGACCTCGCCAACCCGGTCGTGAGCACGCGCTTCGCGATGGCGTACCTGCGGGACATCCTGAGCCGCAAGCCCAACATCAAGGACGCGCTGCTCGAGTACAACGGCGGGCCGACGGGTCGCCCCCTGCACTACTACCGGATGGTGATGGGCGCGTACGTCGAGACCCTCGAGCATCAGGAGCTGCGCTGCCGTTACCAGCCGGTGCAGCCGGCGCAGAAGCGGCCGACCGTGCTGGCCCTGCTCACGCGCGCATGAACACGAAGCGGCCGCGCGCGGTTGCGAGCACCTGCGAGGTAGCGAGGTCCTCGACCCGCCCCTCGACGTCCGCGTAACGGTCGCCGTCGGCGACGAGCCGGGCGCGACCGAGGAGCGGCGTCTCGAGCGGCACCGGCTTCATGTAGCGCAGGGTCAATTCGCCCGTGACGGCGAGACGACCCGTGCCGCGGACGACGGCGCCCGCCAGCACCTCATCCAGATACGCCGCCACGATTCCGCCGTGGGCCGCACCGGGTGGGCCCTCGTAGCGGCGGTCGACGAGGATCGGCGAGACCACCCCGCCTTCCACCTTGAAGCACCGCACGCGCAGGCCGCTCGGGTGCGCGGGGCCGCAGCCGAAGCAGCCCGCGTAGACGTCGTCGGGACGGGCCGGGACGTGCTGCTCTTCGAGCCCGGCGAAGCGCGCGCGGAAGACTTCGGGCAGCGGCTCGGGCACGATCATCGCGTCGCAGTCTACGGGAACATCGCATCGATGTCGCGGGCCAGGGCGAAGTCCTTGGGGGTGAGCCCACCGTCCGCGTGGGTCCACAGCGAGAGCGTCACGGCGTTGTAGTGGATCGCGACGTCGGGGTGATGCCGAGCGCGCTCGGCGACGGCGGCGACGCCGTTGACGAAGAACATCGCTTCCTTGAAGTCCCGGAACCGGTAGCTCCTCTCGATCGTCGTGCCGCTCCGGGTCCAGCCGGGCGTCCGCGCGAGCTCGGCCTCGATGTCCGAGTCCTTCAGCAACGCCACGGGTCCCGTCAGCCTCGTCCGAAGTAGCGCCCGAGGAGCGGCGCCCACGCCTGGAGCGGTCGCGTGGCCCGTCCCGGGATCTTCGCCTGATCGTCCCAGCGTCGGAGCGCCAGGGCGTCGCCGAGCCAGGGGTGGTCGCGGAGACGTGCCGTCTCGTCGGACCTCATGACGCCGCCCTGCAGGCGGAGCGTGTGGCGCGAGGACGTGGAGAGGCGGTCGTAGTACGCCGGCTCGGTCGCGCAGAGATACCGCTTGGCGTCGGCGTGCATGCGTACGCACCACGCGACGCGCGTCGGCACCCAGGGCGCGATCAGGTCGGCGCCGACCTCGTGGTGCCCGCGCGCCAGCGGTCCGGCACGCCGCGGCTCCGTGGTGTCCGCGATGAGCGCCGGGTCCGCCGCGTAGCGCCCGACGTCGTGGAGCAGGCACGCGAGCTGGAGCTCCGCGTCGGCGCCGGCGGCGCGCGCGAGGTCGGCGCACTGGAGCGCGTGCTCGAGCTCCGACACGGGCTCGCCGCCGTAGACGTGTCTCGCCGACCGTGAGAGGGCGTCCAGCAGGCGCTCGCTCATCCCACTCATGCACGCGCGAGCTTCTGCAGGGACCGCATCTCGCGCGGCGGGTCCAGCGTCTTGCCACGGGACGTCCACGACACCTCGGCCACGTAGAGGTCTCCGCGCGAGTCCACGACGCAGCCATGCGGCGCGATGAATTCGGCCGGCGCCTCGCCGAAGAAGCGGCCGCCGACCCGCGCGACGAGATCGCCCTTCAGCGTGAGGACGCTGACACGCGCCCCGAGGTTCGGCACCTCCCGGTTCACCGGCAGGTGGGTCGGCAGCTCGCCGACATAGAGGAGGCCGCCGTTCCGGCGGTCGCAGAAGAGCCCACAGGGGCGGTGCAGGTTATTGAGCTGGGTCAGGTACCGCCCCTTGCCGTCGAAGATCTGCACGCGGTGGTTCTCGCGGTCGGCGACGTAGACGAGGCCGTCGGCGTCGGTCGCGATGTTGTGCGGGATGTTGAAGCACCCGGGATCGGTGCCGGGCTCGCCCCAGGAGACGAGGTGCCGTCCCTTCGGGTCGAACTTGTGAACCCGCGAGTTGCCATAGCCGTCGGACACGTAGATGTCGCCGGCCTTCGGGTCGAGCGCGACGTGGGTGGGCCGGTTGAAGGGCTTGCCGCCGTGCAGCGTCGACGGCCGGTCGGGGTCGCCGATCGTGAGAAGCAGCTTTCCCTCGGGCGTGAACTGGCGGATCGTGTGATGCAGGTCGTCGGTGAGCCACAGCGTTCCGTCTGGGCCGATCGTGATGCCGTGGGGCCGGAGGAAGACGCCCTCGCCCCAGGACCGGAGGAACCGCCCCTCACGATCGAACACGATGACGGGGTGAGCGCCGCGGTTGTAAACGTACACGTTGTCCTTCTGGTCCACGGCCACGCTGGTGGCTTCGACGTACGACCATCCCTCGGGCAGACGCCCCCAGCCTTCGACCGGACGGTAGTTCATATGGTGCGCCTCCTCAGCGGCCGTTGTGTGTGGCGGCCCGCGTGCGCAGCTCGACGAGCGCACGCTCGAGCTGCGGGTCGGTGGTCGTCCCCTGCTCGGCCGGGGTGCCCGCGGCCACGACCGTCTCGGGCTCGAGGCCGGTGCCGTCGATCGAGCGCCCCTTCGGCGTGAAGTAGCGCGCCGTGGTGAGCCGGAGGCCGGCGCCGTCCGAGAGCGGGATGATCGTCTGCACGGAGCCCTTGCCGAACGTCCGGCTGCCCACCAGGAGCGCCCCGCCCCAGTCCTGAAGGGCGCCCGCGACGATCTCGGACGCCGAGGCGCTGCCGCCGTTCACCAGCAGGACGATCGGGAACCCCGTGTGGGCCTTCTTGCCGTTGGCGGTGAAGCGCGAGTTCTGGCCCTTGACGCGACCCTCGGTGTAGACGACGAGCCGGCCCTGGCGGAGAAACTTCTCGGCCACGTCCACGGCGGCCGAGAGGAGCCCGCCGGGGTTGTTCCTCAGGTCCAGGACGAGCCCTTGCAGCGCGCCGTTCTTCCAGCCGGCGAGCGCGGCCTCCAGGTCGTCCGCGGTCTTCTCCTGGAACTGGCGGATCTTCACGTAACCGATGCCGGGCTCGAGCTCCCGGCTCTGTACCGACTGCACGCGGATCTGCTCGCGGCCGAGCTCGAAGTCGCGCGGCGCGCCCCAGCTCTCGCGCAGGACACCGAGCGTCACCTTCGTCCCGGCTCTGCCGCGGATGCGCTTGACCGCCTCGGGCAGCGTCATTCCGGCCGCCGAGATCCCGCCGATGCTCACGATCTGGTCGCCCGTCTGGATTCCCGCGCGGTGGGCGGGCGTGCCCTCGATCGGCGCCACGATGCTGAGCACGTCGTCCTTGCGTGTCAGCTCGACGCCGACGCCGACGAACGCGCCGCTGATCTCGACCTGCATGTCCTTGTAGGTGTCCCGGTCGAGGAACGAGGAGTGGGTGTCGAGGGCGGCAAGCCCGCCCTGGAGCATCGCCTGCTCGACGTTCGGGAGCGGGACCGCCGGCGCGGTCTCACGCGCGAGGCTCGCGACGAACGCGAGGTCGCGCAGCGCGTCGCCGCGATCCGCCGCCGCCGCGAAGAGGACGCGGGTGTTGCCCCCGGGTGGAGGCCCGCGGTAGGTGATGGCGGTGCCCTCCGCCGTGCCGGCGACGGCAATCGCGCCCTCCGGCAGGACCTTCTCGAGGCCGCGGAGCGCGCCGAGGCGGAATTGCCCGAAGTCGGGCGCAACCACGTACATCGAGTCCGCGAGCGCGACGACCTCGGCCAGGTGCTTCAGAACAGGCGCCTGCCCCGCCAGCTCGATCTGAATCTCGACACTCGTGCGCTCGTCCGGCACGACCGGGACGGCACGCTCCCAGGTGCGGGTGCCCTTCTTCGCGACGATCCGGTGCGGCCCGGCGGAGACGTTGGGGACGACGAGCGCGCCGTCCGACCGCAGCTGGCCGACGGGCCGCTCGTCGACCCACACCTCGACGCCCGAGACGGTCGATGTGAGTTCGAGGGTGCCGGACTGGGCGAAGGCGGCGGGCGCGCAGAGCCCCTGCGTCAGGGTGAGGACGACGGCGAGGATCCGAGCTCTCACGATTGACTCCCCGGGCGTACCTGACTGCGGCGGCGCCGGCTTGTTACCCGGGGGATTCTACCGCATCGCGCGCCCGTTCACGACCGCGACGCGGCCCGGCGTAGAATAGCCGCGATGCGCTGTCCCGGCTGCCAGACCGAGAATCGCTCAGGCGTGAAGTTCTGCGAGGAATGCGGCGCCCGGCTGGAGGCGGTGTGCCCCGCCTGCGGCGCGAGCGTTCCCCCGGGGAAGAAATTCTGCGGCGCGTGCGGCGCGGCGCTCGGCGCGGCGCCGACCCCGGTGGAGACGCTCGCCGACCGCTTCGCGGCGCCGACGGCGTACACGCCGGCCCACCTGGCCGAGCGGATCCTGAAGGACCGCGCCGCGCTCTCCGGCGAGCGCAAGCTGGTCACCGTGCTCTTTGCCGACGTCTCGGGATTCACGTCCCTCTCCGAGGCGCTCGATCCCGAGGACGTCCACACCCTCATCAACCGCGCGTTCGAGCTGATGCTCGCCGAGGTCCACCGCTACGAGGGCACCGTCAACCAGTTCCTCGGGGACGGGCTCATGGCCCTCTTCGGCGCGCCCGTGGCGCACGAGGACCACGCGCGGCGCGCGGCCCACGCGGCGCTCGGGATGCAGCGCGCCCTCGCCGGGTATCGCGACGAGCTCCAACGCGCGCGCGGGATCGATTTCCGCCTCCGCATGGGCCTCAACACCGGCCTCGTCGTCGTCGGGGCCATCGGCGACAACCTGAGAATGGACTACACGGCGGTCGGTGACACGACCAACACGGCGGCGCGCATGCAGCAGCTCGCCCGCGCGCTGGAATTTTTTGCACCCGATTTGCCGGTCATGCAGTTTCCGGCCTGGGACTGTCAGCCCTACTACCGGGTGTCTCCGCATGGCGGCATCCTGGCGCAGCGCCTGACCACGCTGGCGCGCTTGGCGCGCTTGAAGGGCAGCGACAAGCCGCTGATCGTGCTGACGACGGTCAACGCCGTCGTCCAGCGGGTGCCGGCGCGCGAGGTGGTCGCGGCGCAGGCGCTGTCGGTC